>OBEQ012133645.1_pt1 | contig 30218 bp, 29 predicted proteins | sample 1670901 | NCBI WGS metagenome assembly OBEQ01 (sample SAMEA104232315, study PRJEB22302) | groundwater metagenome | biome: forest; feature: aquifer; material: groundwater | place: USA | collected 2011-08-07 | depth 5.4 m
AATTGAATGGATCAACTGTGTTGGATAAAGAAGAATTGCGTGATGAAACTAAAAAAATGATAAAGCAAATAAAAAAAGATAAAGATAGAGTTTCCTCTTTTTTCGAAAATTAATGACCTATCCTATGTTACCTACTATAGTTTAACACATACCAATATTGATTCATTTATGGCAGGCACAGTGCAAGCAGTATTAGAAATATTAAAACCAAGTGTTTTAGAAAATCCGAAATGTCATCCTATGTTCGTGCATGAGTACCATTATTATTCTCAACAATTAATCGATTATGAAAATATTATTTTGCAACGCACACCAGAAACAGTGGTGGCACCGATTCGCGCGGTGGGAATGAAGTTGTGCCACGATGTGATTGCGTTTGCGAAACAATTTTTTCGTGGGCGCACAGTATTGGCAAATGATCCGGTGATGCAGCATTTACGCCGATTGGAATTAGAAAAAGATTTATTTTCGATTGTGACGTCGAACAATGATTTATCGAAATCATTCTTTGAATTGCAGAAGTGATGAATTAAATTGAAGGTTTATGATCATCATCCGTATTCGTTGGTTCTTCTTTTGGTTCTTTCTGTTCTTCTTTTTTATCACTACTTTTATTACCGCTCCCACTACCCATCTCAACAATATTTTTATCATTGGCGCTGGGTTTGAATTTAGCATTATTATTCGGATCGTTGAGGTCGAGGGGTTTAATATTCTCAACAGAATGCACTTGTGATTTTGAGAAAAATAATGATTGCTGCTGATTTGCTTGCATTTTCACTATTAAGCCACTGGTACTTGTATTCACTGGTTTACGTCCTCGCGCCTTTCCTGCTGGCTCAAAAAAACTATTATTATAAAGTTCGCCTAAATTCGCATGTGCATATATTGAATCAATGACATTCACTGCATCAGCTACATCTGCAGGATGCAATTCAGCATCTTTTTTAACGGCCAAATCATTTATTTTTTGATTATTTAATTCAACTTCTTGTTTTAATTCTTTCAGCACTTGTATTTTATTTTCTATGCCTTTCGCATATTTCTCATATTTTCTTGCCTCTTCTAAATGTGGTTGAATCATTTCATACAAACGACATTCAGCCATATCATGACTTATATCATGATGAATTTGCGTAATCATGTCATTTACTCTATCTGACTGTAAATAATGATTAATAATTCTTACTCTAACTTCCTCGGGCAAATCTTCATAAGCTTTGTATAACTTATTCTTAATGACTTCCTTAATTTCTTCAATGTGATTAACACGAATATTTTTTCTTTTTTCCAAAATATTACGTATCAATTTGTTTTGTAAGGAATGTAACAATACAGCATACTCAATACTTATTTTTTTAGGTGGTTCTTTATCTTTATAAAATGCTAGATCATTATCACGAAGATCCCCTAACTCAAAAACAAATTTTTTGTCTTGATAATTTTGTGTTAATCGATTGAATGTTTCATCTACTATAGCAACTGCTTGTTGTCTTCTATTTTCAGCCATTTGCATAAATAGCATTTTTTCATATTCATAAGCTTCAATTTGTTTAGTTAAATAGCTAATGGTTAGCTGATTTTTTTCGATTAATTCTTGAATAAAATCTAAAATAATTTGCAGTTCTCTTTCTCTTAGAATTCTTAATTGCTCTTGATTCGATAAAAAATATTTTTGCATTTGCGAAAATTTATCGTGCTCATGATGCCATTCCATTTCTAAAAAAAATTCTTCATGTTTTTCCTGTTTTTTTTTCACAAATTTAAGAATTAAATCTAATTCAGCATCAATGTTTATCCGATGTTGGATAGCTGCTTCATTCATTTCAGCACTTAATTGTCGACTAAAGACAGTATCAACCCAAGGATGAGTGTAAGCTAAACGCGCTGCTTCCTCAGGGTTCATACCGTTTAAAAGATTATTAAAAAAATAAAAATTATGAAGAGAAGAAAAAAGTTCTTTCATCTCTTTTGGGGATATTTTATCAAGCATCATGCTGCCTTGCGTATGCTTGCTCATCTGCCGTTTTACCTCACACTCAAATAATTCATGTAATTAATGCTTTAATTTTAGCCCGATTAACTCAAAAGAGGATTAAAGCACACTTCATATCCTAAAGGTGGTAATTGCTAATTTATTGAAATATAGCACATTTATTTTTTAGCTTAGCGATTACTCAGTGAGCAATGAAAATACTAATACATTTTTTCTCCATATCCCATTAAAATGGCTGCTTTATTTCACTAACAAGGAGGAATCCGCATGCAAGCACGTCAATCTTTAGTAACCCCTGATGAATTAATCTCTGATTTAGAAACCAACCTTGCTTCTATTCAAGGTATAAAAAATTTACTTAATACCTCTGGAATTTCTTGTGCGCAAAAAAATGAATTTGAAAATATCATTAATAACTTAATTTTAATAATTGAGTTATTTAAACAAATAAATTTATCTTATTCATTTTTAAAAAATAATACACCAGAAATTACTATAGCTACTCAATTATTATTTGAAATAGATACGCTCTATTCCGCGTCGATCATATTGCATAATAAACATTTTACTGAAGCAAAATTGCTTATTGAAAATAGAAATAGCCAAGTATTTTTAACTTATGGTTCAAATATTAAGCAACTCAATAGTAAATTAGAAAATTTATTTTATTTAGAACAATCATTAACTGATCAATATACCAATCTAAACGACAGCTATAAGTTATTAAAACAAGGTGAAGAAGATAATTTGACTATCACACAAACATTCCAAAATATACAAATAGAATTAGCCAAGATTGATGCGCAAATTTCTAAAAAATGTATAGAAAAAAATGATTCTCTTGTTTTTGTAAGCAAAGATAAGATCACAAATAATGCGGACGAAATAATTCATAATGCTATTCTCGATGAAATGGAAAATATGACTGTTGCAGAGAAAGATCTGTCAGAACAAATATTAAAAACGCAATTTCAATCCACTAGCTATTTTTCTCATGAAAAAATACCCAGTGATTCAATAGAAAGGCAAGCATTTTTGGTTTGGAAATTAAAGGGAATACATAATTATTTCCAACAAATTTTTTCTGCTATTTCAATTGATCAAATATCAGAACTATATAAACTCAAAATTATTTATTATTCTAATTTATTAAAAAACTTTGATGTGTTAGAAGTTAAAATTGATGCATTAAGAATACAATATAACAATATAGGAAGTATCCCCAATATTCCTAACTACTCCAGCAATTACAGTTCTGGTAGTTCTGCAATGCATAAAACTCCAGCAAACATACAACAAATGGCTCAACAGCAGCAAGAAAAACAATCTGCGCCAAAACCATAATCATAATAATAATATTAATCTTTGAAAAAAACAAAAAAGCACTGCGACCGTAAGCGCAGTGCTTTTCAACGCAATAATCAGTCTATCTTTATTTTTTTAAAACAAAAATCACATAGGGTGAAAAATGCGTTTCATCTTTCCAATAACTCTCTTTATCTTCAGACTGATCAGCCAAAGGACATATTTCTTCTACGATAGCAAATCCTGCTTTTTTAAAAACACTAGCATAATCATGCGCGCAACCTCTAAAGAAAGGAGAAAATTCAGGAAAATTATATTGTTTCCCCAATAAACATCGGGTAAATCCTGTATCTAAGTGCATTATTTTAGTGGCAGGTAATATTTCACCAATCTTATCTTTATCAGAATGGAAATACTTGTAATGAACATATTTTGCAATATCATATAAAGGTTAAAGGTGCAGAAAAAGGGATAACATATGCTGCAGTCGTTATGTCACCTAGCTCAAATAAATATTGATGCGTTAGCCAAAAAAGAAAAACCCATATATTTTTCTCCTCTTCCGCATTAAAATGCCTTGGGCTTTAAAGCGTTAACCGGAGAAAAATAAAAATGCTATTACACCAAGCGATCAGCCGATATACTAGTCAATTTCAACAACATGGCGACGCCATCAACATAGAGAAAACGTCCATCGATCTGGAACGTTTGCATATGGATAACGATATATCTTCTTTTATTTTTCTAGAAAAACTCATAAATCAATTTCTATTTGGTGTATCCGCTGATGAAAAAAACAAAATAAAACTTTTTCAAAAACATATTGATCATATTATCGAGACGACAAAACAACTAGCTATTATTATTTCCATCTATCTCATCGTTTCTAAAAACAATAACACACTTCACCAACTAGATAAATTATTGCCTATGTCAGATAAGCTACACGCTATTTTTCCTAATTTAATAAAAGATGATCCCATTTTTTCTGCTACTAACAAAACCGATACGAACAATATAAAATCTGCTTCAGCCATTTCTTTCAGTAACCCTATTTTCTGTTTTGAAGCATTACTACGAAAAAAACGGACGTTATTTAAAAGCCTCATTGAATTCCCTTTAGATTTAAAAGCAAAATTTGAGTTATTGTTGAATGATGGATTTAACATTCACGATGCTTTGAAAAACATGGCAATAGAATTAAAACAACTGGATGACATCCTCATCAACAAATGTGAGATCCTCCATCAAGAAGGCGACAATGTTTTTTTTCTTGTCCTCAAAAAGAGTGAGACTGACTTGTATAAAAATATATTGGATGATGTAAAAAATTGGATGCATAATAATAAAAAATTTGATAAAGAATATCTCACCGCTGCTTATGTAGGCAACATTCATCATTGCCATCATCAACAATTACCTGAGATTGACCAAGATAATAATCAAGCTTTTTTTATGTGCGAACTAAAACGAACGCATGCTTATTTAACAATAATTGCTGAAAAAATAGCTACTCTTCCACCGTTAGAATTACTTCACGATAAAATCATGCAACAATCACTTATTGTTGCGACAGTGAATAAAAAAAGCTTTTATGGAAAAAATAGTTTAACCGTATATAACGCTGGGCAAGTCATTGCGCCGGTGCAAGAAAAACCGTCTCAAAAGAATAATAAGTGCGATCGAAAATAAACTCCCTCTAACCGACTCTATAACGCTTTCCTCGCCAATGCCTCATGCAATTTCTTTTGCAATGCTGGTTTCTCATTAAAATTCGCTAAAAAACGGCGCATTTCTTTTTGCCATGCACGGCGCAAGCCTGAACGCGATAAATGTTCGCGTGCACCATCTAAATCAATCAACAGCGGTTGCTCGCATGCATCAATTAAAATATTCGTGATTTTTAAATCACCATGAGTAATATCCAATTTGGTTACATTACGCAACAATGCCATCACGCGTTTTATCATGCGGGCTATTTTATTTTCATCGTCATTGCAACGCGCAAAAAATGCTGCCAAATGTTCGCCAGACACATATTCCGTCACATAATAAGATTTGCTACGCAACCCCAACCATTTTTTCTCAATAAACGCCGCCGGTTTTGCTGTCGGCACACCAAATAAATATAATTTTTGCGCCAAACGCCATGATTTTGCGGCACGCGTCACCCGCATTGAACGGCGGAAACGATGCCACACATTTTTCATGTTATAACGTTTAATCACAAACTCGCGTCCATCTAACGTCACCTTTCCAACAGTCGATGACCGCCCTTTTTTCAGCCATTGCGTTTCCCGCGCATCTAATAACACATCTGGGTCTTGCAACATTTTCACAAATTCTGGTCCAGCATATTGTCTGTCATACATGCCCGTCATCGTCGCATAACTTATTTTTGAAAAATCAGAACATTCGCGAAATATTTTTTTCTCAAATTGCTGTGCACGCGCATCATTATGTTGCTTAATTAATAAAAATAATTCGCTGACATCTTCTTTTTTTAATAACCAACCGCGCAATTTTGCATAATGTCGAAATAATTTTTCTTGAATTTTTTCTGCGCCCACGCCTAATTGCGACAAAAATAAGGCCAGATTTTGCATGCTGACGGGTTTCGGTAATAACGGTGGAAATGCTTTAATTTGCCCGCCATCTAACGTATAAATAATTTTTTCTGTTAATAAGAAGTTTTTTAAATGTAAATCTTGTTGCAACACACCCAATACATGTTGCGTTGCTAACTCAATAATCACTGATTTTAAGATGGGATAAATTTCCTCCATTTCCAATGCATGACGCCATACCTCTGCTAACGATTGACCCTCATGTATGCGTTCAAATAACAACACATTGATTTGTCTATCTGCACTCACGCCGGCATACAACAATGCCGGTGTCGGTATCATTTGCTCACGCAAAATCTCAATGCCCACTTTATCTTTATCCATATTACGTTTGGCGTAAGAATCAAAAAATAATTTGGCGACAACAAATTTATCTTGCCACATGCCAAATGCCACTATGCGTTTTTGAGGGATAATACGCACAATTTTTTCTACGTAAAGTTCTCCTTCTGGTAATGACAACGTAAAACGTGCATCAAAACCAAAATTAGCATGATGTAATTGCCGTCGTGTCATCACTGCAGATGATGACGATTTAGCGCTGAACATGTTCACCGTATAATTTCTCTCCACGCATCTTTACCTTCTTCCAAAAAAATTCTTCTGTCCGCAAAATATCGCGCAATGATTGTTGACGATATTGTTTCATAAAACGAAATAAATCACGTTGCGTCAATGCAACATCTTTACTTGAAAAATATAATCCTGCCAAATCTTTTATTCTCCAACGCTCAGGCGTGTGATGACGCATTTGCGCGCGATGTAAATCAATTAAAAATAATTTAATTTGGTCTGCTGATAATTGCGCAACAGGCTTATTTGTTTCTAACAAAAAATGGCAAATATAAAAATCTCTGTGATTAATTCCTTGTTGATGCATGATGCGCGTCACGCGCGCTATTTCCATAATCAATTGTTGTTTGACTTTAAAAGTCGTCAACCAGGTAGGAAATTGTGCCGCCACCGTTTCCAAACTCACGACCGGCGCCAATTCTTCCATCAAAATAAATGATTGGATCTGGGCGGGATTGTAACCGCGTTTGCCAAATCCCACCACTGTTGGTACAGCCACGCCCACCGCTTGCAACTTTGTCAACGCGCGCCACTCATTTTCTGCGCTGACAATGGGTAAACGCCCTTGAAAAATATTTTTGAAAATTTCTTTCCAACCTGCGCCCGTATGCTGTTTGATAATATAATTTTTTCCGCCTAATTGAATACGCTGTGTTAAACGCTCTTTTTGCGCCCGCAATGATTCGCCGCGCAACACCATCACTTGATCAAACAATGAAGTCGGCGTTGTTGATGAAAAAAATGGTTTAAGTTTATCATGCAAATAAAAAATCACGTTTTTTTGAGAATATTTATTTAATGGTGTCATTACCTTATGTGAACGAGGGACGTCGCGACCAGGATGCCGGGAAGCGCCGAGTACAGGGACGTACGTTCCCGAGTGACATAAGGTAATGACACCATTAAATACATACTCACGTTTTTTCTGCCCTGTTATTTCGATAAAATCAGCTGTTTTTTCCGGTAAATCATAAATATCTGCCTGTTGTGCAAACGCCAACCCATGTTGCTGCCAGCTCACACGTTGCGGCGATAGTAACATTTTTTCTAATGTCAGATTGAATTCTGCTTGTTGAAAAGGCGATGACAACACCACGCCCGCACCCGCTTCAGCAACATAATGCGCATAACCGCAGACATCGACTGTTAATACTGGTAAGCCTGCCACCATCGCTTCCAATAAAACTGTTCCCGTATTTTCATGATAAGCCGGATGCAATAATAAATCGGCTGCCAATAAAAAATGCGGCACATCAGGACGTCCTCCTAAAAATTGCACGCGATCAGCCACGCCTAATTTTTTTGCCAAACGCAAAAACCGTCGCGGATGATCTTGACCAATCACAAAAAAATGACAGCGTTGTTGCAATGCATGCGGCAACGCAGCCAGTGCGAGCAATGCGCGATCTAATCCTTTAGTTTTAAATCCCGATCCCACCGTTAATAACAACACATCGTCAGCGGTTAATTGATAAGAAGCACGCAAGTGATGACGTATATCAGCAGCATTTGCTGGCGCCATACGATCTTTGGCAATACCTGGTGGCAATAAATGAAAACGCGAAGATTCCGTCTGATAATAATGTTGAAACTCAGCTTGTTGATGCGGTGAAATCACTAAAATTTGCGTGGTGTTATCCCGTGCAAACACGGCGCGTTCCAGCGCCACCCATTGTTGATAACGCGGGAGTAATCGATACAAGGCAGTTTTTTGTTTGCGTACCCGCGCTTGATAACACACATCTGCGGCGTAATAAATATCGAGACCAGGCATTTTATTAAAACCCATGATCACATCAAACGCTGGTATTTGTAATTCTAATTCTATTTGTATATTTTCAATAAAATTTTTACAGCGCGTATGATTTTGTAATCCACGTGCAGAAAATAAATGAATATGCAATCCTGCTGGACGCTCACCTTCCCAACGCATGGTATACACATGCACTTCATGCCCACGCGCTACGCAAGCAGTTGCAATACGCAAAAAATCGCGTTGCAATCCGCCATAAGGAAAATATTTAAAGAGACAAAATGCTAATTTCATATCACACTATTGGACGAGTTTAATAAACCAATTATTTTAATAGTTAATCAATAGGAACATACCATGCGTTATTTCACACTAGGATGTTGTATTTTACTCGCAAGCTGCGCAACTTCAATGCAAAATTATTATAATCCTACCGTACAAAGCTGGAAGAATGGTCAAGCCAGTGACTTAGTAAAACGTTGGGGCGTGCCAGATAACAAAATCATCGCTCCCAATAAAACTACCGTTTATCTCTATAAAACAGAAAGTTACCGCGCACAAAACACTGTTTATTCGCCGGCGGTTGGTATTAATTTTACTGAACAAGGTCGCCCAGTCATGATCACGCAGCCCACCACCAATAATGCGTGGAGTCGTGGTATGACATTGAATTGCGCTACGGCATTTGTTGCCAATCCCAAGGGAATCATTATTGATATTCAAACTTATGGAAACAGTTGCTATGTGGGTCACACCTTTGCGGAGAAAATGAGTAATCCAGCGCAACCAGTGATGCTTAAAAAGAGATAATGCTTAAAAAAAATTGGTATCACTTAAAAATATTCATTGGTAAAAATAAGAGGTGAGGTGAATGATGAAAAAAATAATTATTTTCTTTCTCATTTTATTGACTGCAATCACGTTTATTCCTGCATTTGCAGATGACGATGATGACAATGACGATGAAAGCAGCGGCGTGCCACGTCAGCAAATTTTTCACGTCTATGATGATGTGGATTTGTTACCGACCACTAAAATGCGTTATGGCAAATATAAAATGGTGATTAAAACCATTTATCCGCGCTTAGTGAGCGATGATCAAAAACATGATGAAACAGTCGATGCATTTAATTTAATGGTCCAGACTATTTTGCAAGATGAAGTCGATCAATTCACTAAGCAAGTTGCAGACAATCAACCTTATGAAAAAAATTTACCGAAAGGAACTGATTGGAAAAATGAAATGACTATTGATTTTGATTCTTCTACTGTTAACACTACTGATAATCCACTGATCAGTGTTCGTTTTAGTATTGAAGGTTATACAGCAGGGATGGCGCATCCTTATCATCGTCATCGTGTATTAAATTTCAATTTAGGAAATGGTCAAACGGTAGAGCTAGCAGATTTGTTTCAACCTTCTGCTAATTATCTACAAATATTAGCGGATTATTCACGTAAAATTTTAGTGAAACGGCTCAAAGAACTCAATGATCCACAAAAGATTGAACAAGGAATAGCACCGATGGCAGATAATTATAAAAATTGGAATTTAAATCCCGATGGTTTATTGATTACGTTTGATGAAATTCAAGTTGCACCTTATGTCTATGGCGCGCAAAAAGTACTTGTTCCCTATGCCATATTAATACCTATCATGGCGCCAAATTCACCGATTGCAGAGTGTTTAAAACGCCAGAAAAAATGTTTAAACAATCATTTATTGACGGGTGGTTTTATGGAAGAAGCGGCGACGCAATCAACAAGTGTGGCGATGTAAGTAAGCAAATATTGATTTTGCGAGCCTGAGGATTTTGAAGTTGTAGAATGGACGCATACCCATGTAGCCAATTTGATAATTCGCGATCACTACAGCCGCGCTGTTGTAATACTCAATTTAAAAGACGTTGTTATTAATGTTTTTTATTAAGCTCACGGATTTTCTCAATGGGTAACCCTGTAACGCGATTAATCCATTCAATAAGAGCAGTTTCATTTAAATCTGATCTTTCATTGAGTAGTTGCTTGGCAACTTCGACTTTACCCTCGACTTTACCTTCGACTTTACCTTCGATTTTACCTTCGATTTTACCTTTTTCTTCCCATTTTTGTACTAATGTCATTACTTGTGCCTCTATTGTAGGGGAAAGCTCACGATGCAAAACTGCCCAAAATTGTTTCTCATTTGAAAACTCACCTTCATTTAACAGGTAGTATAATATATCGACTACTTCATCGGTACCACCCATCTGGTCTAATTGTTTTAGGGGTTTGATCAGAACCTGCTCAAAAAATGCTTGCAAATTTTTATCAAAAACGTGTTTCAAAGCCATTAACAAGGTAATGCCATTTACTTGGCTCTGGGCAGCTTTTCGCAAGGCTTCATCTTCAATGATAGCTAAATCAATTAGACAGAATGGCTCGGTAAATAAATTTTTAAATATCTTTCTTGATGCTTCCGGTTCAATTAAATCGCTTAAGGTAAGTGAATGAGTATAGGGTTGAATGCCATTGTATATCACTAATGGATAAATTAACGGAACTGATTTTGATTTGGAATTTTTTCGCAAATGATCCCAAATGATAGCCATATATTTAAAAATTCGTATTGGCATCCATGGATCACTTTTTCGTTGATGTTCTAAGAGAATCCAGATGTAACCCTCTTCATTTTGAAAAGTAGTTTTATAGAGCAGATCAACTGCATACGCTCTGTGTTCATCATCAATGAAGGAATCTTTTTGCAATTCAAGATAGTTTAGATTTACAAGCACTAAAACATCTTTTGGTAAATATAAACTTAAAACATCACGAGCCACGGTTGGATTTGACAGCAGCTTCTTCACCAATTTATCGTGAGGTTGATGAATGGAGGATGTGTCTTGCGATTTATTTTTCACCGTTTTTCCTTGAATAATTCTATGTATTTAGGCAGGAATGATCACATATATTTTACGATATGACATTAATTTTTTAGATCATTTTACTCTTATTTTATCTTTTACAATCGAAACCTACGCACCTATCAAGAACTGTAGCAGGATCAATAGTTAATGACACTTTACAAGTGCCATTTAATCAATTATTTTAATTATCCATTTTATTTAATTACCAAAATATAAAAGGTCGTTACGTGATGAAGAAAACGCTTATCTTGTTAATCTTAACTTTATTAAGTTTAAATACCTCATATGCATTACAATTAACTTCTGATGTAAACGGGCCTGTTACCCTTTCAGAACCACAACTACGAATTGGAGAAATGGCGCCGAGTGTTACGCTAACAACTCCTGATTTCAAAAAAAAGGAAATTGGTGGTATTACTGGAAAAGTGCAAATCATTTCTACCATTGAATCTTACAATACATCCGTATGTGATTTGCAAACGATGCAACTTAGTGATGCAGCAAAACGTTTAAAAGATGTTGAAATTAGCGTAGTCACTGCTAATATTCCCTTTGTCGTTGCCGATTTTAAAACCAAACACAAAATAAATAATATTAACCTATTATCTACTTTTAATAGCGATACGTTTGGTAAAAAATATGGTGTTCAAGTTGTAAGTGGAGAATTAACAGGTATTTTGGCACGTTCAGTTTTTGTTATTAATAAAAATGGAAAAATTGTTTATAAAGAAATTACCTCAAATATTGATAAAATGCCTAATTTAAAAGCCGCTATTAATGCTGCTGAAAGTATTAGCTAATAAAGTTTACTATATACCCTTTCGCATTTTGAATTCTGAATGCCCTGGTTTATTCACAAACATATATATCTGAGCCCACGGATTTTCTCAATGGGTAACCCTGTGACGCGATTGATCCATTCAATAAGAGCAGTTTCATTTAAATCTGATCTTTCATTGAGTAGTTGCTTGGCAACTTCGACTTTACCCTCGACTTTACCTTCGATTTTACCTTTTTCTTCCCATTTTTGTACTAATGTCATTACTTGTGCCTCTATTATAGGGGAAAGCTCACGATGCAAAACTGCCCAAAATTGTTTCTCATTTGAAAACTCACCTTCATTTCTAATTGTTACCCATCAATTCGCGCCATGGTCTCCACCATCCATTGTTGTGTGATTCGCAAAATTTCTTCTGGTGTACGTCTTTGCGTAGGAATAAGTGGTCCAATCACAACTTGTATCGTGCCAGGGCGTTTTAAAAATTGGCGCCGCGGCCAAAACCGTCCGGCATTATGCGCAACAGGAATAATGGGATAACCCGTGTTTGCTGCTAATACGACGCCACCACGGCGAAATTTGCCGATTTGACCCGCAGGAATACGCGTGCCCTCTGGAAATACTAAAATTGAGCGACCTTCTTCCAAACATTTTCGGCCTTTGGTAATGATTTGTTGCATCGCTGATGAACCAGCTTGACGATTTATTGCAATCGGATCAGATGCAGCTAACCCCCAACCAAAAAATGGTATCCATAATAATTCGCGTTTTAAAATAATGGCGGGATCATGAAAAATGGTGGGTAGAAAAAAAGTTTCCCAGGTCGACTGATGTTTACTCATGATGATGACAGCTTGGTTTTTTGGAATGTTTTCTAATCCTTCGATATGATAATCAATGTGACATAATTTTTTTAAAACAATAATAAAAAAACGCAAATAAGCGCGAATCAAACCGCTTCGATAACGCAAGGGAAATGGCAGCGAGCACACGCATAAAATGCTGTAAGCAGAAATGGTTGTCACTGTAAAAATAAAAAAAAGCAGCGAGCGTATAAAAATAGAAATTTGTTTAAGCATGGATATGACCTTTTATAGTGACCCTAATATTGCATCGCCTTGTTGATAACCAACTACTCTGTATAGGACAAAAAATTATTACCGTCATTGCGAGGAATGTACACGACGAAGCAATCCAGTTTTTATGCTAAAAATCCTGGATTGCCACGGCCCGAAGGGCTAGCAATGACAAATTAGGGGCCAACATAATTTTCTATTCCGTGCAAAGTAACCAGGCCATAGTAATAAACACAATAGTAATAAACCCTTAAGACGTTGTTAAGAATAAAAACGTATAATTGCCCACAAAACACACGACTCTATTACTACAACTATCAATCATGATGAAATAACGAGAGGAATTTTAAATGAATACGCGGACTGAATATACAGATTTTAAAAACTACTTATCTCAAGAAAATGAAATTAACAAATTAACAAAAAAAAATAAAGAATTAGAAAAAGAAGTAATTTCTTTGAAGACGGCAAATCAAGAGCTACAAAATAAACTTCGAAATACCGTCACTGACGGATTAATGGAGCGAACCAGTTATGTACAAGAAATACAACAACTATTAGCCGCCAATCAACAAGCGTTAAATACTGTTCAAGTTTATAATGACAGCATGACCCACGCAGCAAGCGTTCATGAAACCCAAATGAATCGGCATACACAAGAAAAGAATCAAATAATAGATAGCTATGAACATACAATAAATCACTTAAAAATAACGTATGAAAATCAGATACGCCAAATACAATTAGAATCCCAACAAGAAAAAGAAAATGAAGTCGACAAGCTAGAAACTATTCATCAACAACAAATACGTAATATAAGAACAACCCATCAAGAGGAAATTAATCAAACCCACTCTAGTTATCAAAACCAAATAAAAGCATTACAGTTAGCGTATCAAACTGAACATAATGTGATAGAAATAAACCATCAAGAAACAACTCAACAAATGCATCTCACACAACAACAATTGGAAGAACAGATTGAATCGATGAAAAAACAAGCTGAACAGCAAGCAGCACATGATAAATATCGATTAAATGAAATGACAACACGAGAACAACAATTACAAAATAAAATTGAATTAATGCAACAACAAACTGGACAACAAGCTGCAAATTACCAACAGCAAATAGCAAATTACCAATCTCAATTAAATGCAATGACAACTAATCATGAAGATAAAATAAAAACATTAGAAGATACGATAAAAAATATAACTGATGAAAATTTATCACTAAAAAAAGAAAACAAAACTGCAGGTACTGAAAAATTAGTACTGCGAGAAATGCTTCAAGCTGAAAAAGCAAATGAAACAACTCAACAAGAATTGCTGAAAAATGAAATAGCATTGATGGAAAATAAAATAAAAAAACAAAAACAATCTTATGATGATTCGTTAAAAAGTGTGCATACTTTCAATGAACGTACTAACAATGATTTAAATCATATTTGGAATGGCAAATATACTAAGTTAGAAAAGCAAATGGCTGCATTAAAACAACAAAATAATAATTCATCACAAAAACGTAAGTCATCTACTTCTACACGCGCTTCACAATATTCTGGGGCAATTGTGCATCAACTTCAAGAGCAAAACCAAGGTAATCAACAGAAGAAGCGTAAAAAGAAGTACCCCATAGAAGAACAAAATAAAAATTCAATCTAACGCTATTGAATATTCATTTGCCGCTGTATTTCGCAGGTTGTCATCCTGAGTGCAGCGAAGGATGACAACTAGTGCTAGCGAAAACTGGCATGACATCATTTAACAATATCATGCGACAACACATATTCTACCGCTGCGGCTAAATCAGCAAAATAAGGCACGTTCGCAATTAATTTGTCATATTGTTGCTGTACTTGCTGATAATTGGTTTTACCGGTACATACCAACAATGGCTGACAACCGACCGCAAGTGCCGCTTGCACATCGACTAATGAATCACCAATAAAAAATGTTTCTGCAAAATTAATCGGATATTTTACTGCAATTTGCTGCAACATGCCTGGATTCGGTTTACGACAAATACATTTTTCATCAGGATGATGTGGGCAGAAAAAAATTTCATCGACATAACCACCGACAGCGGCTAACTCATGCACGAACTTTTCGTGAATACGACTTAACATCTCGAGATCATACAATCCGCGTCCAACACCAGATTGATTGGTTGCTACTAATACATGAAAACCATGCCGATTTAATTGCGCAATCGCTTCTAAACTGCGCGGAATTGGTCGCCACTCGGCTGGTGATTTAATGTATTCATCTGATTCGTAATTAATCACGCCATCACGATCAAGAATGATATATGACTTCATAAAAAAATAATCCCCGTTCTTTTCTGTAGGCATTACATGCTAACAGAAAGAATGGGGAATTATTGTAACTTACTTAGTATCAAAACCTATTCAAATTTGTAAACAAGACTCAAATTGAATTGGTCTGCACGTGGGGTAACACGGAGGTTAACACCGTCAATAGTTTCGTTCACTTTACGATAAGCAACGAAATCATATTCACCACGAAGATCAATAGCTTGCGTCAAACTGGTTTGCATACCGAGACCCAATTGCGCACCATCACGTGTTTCATCAGCTTTAGAAAAACGTGTTCTCAATATACCTGCACGTACGTAAGCCAATGTGTGATCGCTTAACATTAAACCTGGAACAATGGCTGCGCCGTAGCTCCAAGTGGTTTTTAATGAAGCATCAGCAGAAAGATTAGCGTTGGTAATGGTACCAAATGCTTCACCTGCTAAGTAATAGTTTTGAGAAATCACACCGCCGTAACCTGCGAATACGTTAAATGGCACGCCACGAAAGTTGCCCAGTGCAAGATTTTCACTATCCACTTTTACGTTAGTAGTAACAGTGTTTATACCAATACCAGCACCGACATAAGGTGCAGTATTTGCAACTGCAACGCCTGTGGTTAAGATTGCAACAGCACTTCCAAGAATAACTTTTCTTAACATAGCTTTAAACATAGCTCCAACTCCTAATGATGTTTTTGGATTATAAAAATTCAACACCGTGCAGGGATTCATTCTCCGTACGGCAAAATATATTGTGATTCCCTGACCGATTCTCAAAAGTAGGTGAGATGGAGAAAAGGTATGACCATGACATCAATGTCATGGCATAAGTTCTTCTATCTGCGCTCCGTGAATATAATTCGTGTGAGAAAAATAAATACAAACACTATATCCAGATACGAAGTGGGCAGATCATAACGTAGGATAATCATAGATTCAATGGGGTAAAGTAAAATACATGCAAATAAAATATTGACCTGATATTATCTTGGATATTACTTTGAATATTATCTTGTCTCTTGGACAGGTATTAAACATTCGCTGCTGTTTTACAAACATAAAAATAATAATTTATAACGTGACAAAAAATATGCGTTTGCATTCACTCAGCTGACATAAGTAAAACCACTATAACGATTTCACTCGCAATGAATTTAATGAATTAATAAATAATGAGGTAAACGTATGCTAAGAATGATTACTCAGTTAACAAATTTCATGCCGGTTGTTATTTTGCAACCAAAAACGCTTTATGAATTATTCGATATCAACCTTGTTTATAAAATTTTTATCTATGAAATTAATCCAGAAATATTAAGTATTTTCTTAAATAAAACAGATATCCAACAACAGCACATTGATAATAATAAATTTCTTCAACAATATATTGAACTATGTTACGAGCAACCGTATCGCTCCAACAAAGACATTCAACAACAATTAGATAAAGCATTTATGGTGTTAAAACAACATTCATTATTAAATGGGTTTTATGCAAACATTTTGTTACAAATTATGTGCAATCAATTTTTGGGATATCAAGCAAATCGATTCGCTCGTCTGGAATCCATGTTAGCTTTAATGATCTTATTAAAAAACACCAATAACTTAGTGCTGCTTAATAAAGCATTTAGTCCTTTCGATGCCACCAAAGAAATTATCTTAACGAGAATAAATAAATTACATGCTCGGCAACAATTAACTGTCGCTTCTTTTCAATGGGTATTAAATTTTCCTGATCATTTACCCGCCGTCAATTATTGGTTAACGTTGAACAAAGCAGGTCTTGCTAACGAAACAAATAGTTTATTACTGCAACAAATGGAACAAACCTGCGCCACTGAGCGTTTGAATTTTCGTCCGCAGCATGTTGGTGATTTATTCCAATTCTTCTTTAATGCTGGATGGTTAACACAAACATTATTTGAAAAAATTTGTCGTCTGCCGGAAAAAAATCAAGATGTGCAGTTGCTATGGGAGATAATGCAAATTATTTCAACCGTCAGCACCACGACGCGTTTACAAAAAAAATATCGTGTCTTGTTGTTAGAGATGGTAAATAATTTTGAATTAGCTCAACAATATCATGCGGCTTTTCAGCAAACCAAAAAACGACTAAAAATGTCTGCTTGGCAACCTCATACAATATCCATTTTGCAGCGCGTGTTTGAACATTTATGTGCAGGTGAGTCAGCAACAAGGGCTTTTCAAAAAGCGTTTGCAAAAACTGCAGTGACCGCTGAAGAGTTAACAGCGCTCAAAACAATGAGCGCGGCAAATAATATTGAATCATTATTATTTTCTGATAAACCAATTCATTCATCCACGTCGACAAAACTGATCATCAAACAGCAGATGAAAACTCGACTTCGTTATCCTTTTGCGGGACTCATTAATGAAAATAAAATTACTGGGCCTAAAGCACTAGCAATTATTTCTAGTCAACCACCTGATAAAAATATAAAGATGGCGATGGCTCAAGCATTTTATCTGTGGGCTAATAGCACCAATAGGCATTTTTCTGGCATGCAACCAATTAAAATAATTGCAAATACAAAATCAACATTTACTGTTAACGCGCGACACAAAAAATAATTAACCTAACAATGACGACGTTGCCGTTATACCGGACAATAGTGAGTTACTTCGAGAATCTTTAGCATGACGAAGTTACAAAAAATTCAGAAATCCAATGAGAGAATCACAGTTTTCTGAATTTCAAACAATTTATAGAGCTGCCCTTAAGCATTTGTTAATATTTATTTTGTATAATACCTATCTATAAATTTTAATAAATTAACTTTCATTAAACACAACGAGGATTATTCAATGACAAAAAAGACTAAAACAAACACCAATACAAACACCAGTATTGAGAGTTATTTTAATGACAAAACATCATTGGTAGAAACGCCGCACACGATTAACTCTAGTCAATTAGTACTTTGTAATTCAAAAACCAGAGCTATTTTCGCCGTTGTGCCAGTATCAAGCATAGCAGCTTGCGCAAGCGTATTTTTTCTCTCAAAAGTGATACGAGATAAACTGATAGCAGACGGTGTCAACGAACTAAAAGCTACGTTAATTGGACTTGCTGCCGGTAGCACACTAGGATTAACTATTGCATTAATCGGTTTTGTTCTTCTTCGTCATTTATTAAAAAGAGCTCCAAATATTTATAACAACATAGACGGGAATGAAGTAAATAGCGGTGGAAAAAGATACTTTTTTTGCTAATAAAAAATTAATAATTGTTAAAATGGTGGATTAGGCAGCAAAGAAAAAACGCGTCTAATCCACCTATTTATTTTTAATTTTTTATTTATTTCATTTCACTTCTTTATCCACTGTGTAAGGCACAAATATTTCATTCAATTGATGCGTCACACGAATAAATGTAGTGCGTTTAGATAATTCTTTTAAACGATGCGCGCCGACATAAGTGCATGTTGAACGCAAGCCACCCAGAATATCCAAAATCGTATTTTTAACCGGACCACGATAAGGCACGTTCACCGAGCGACCTTCACTCGCGCGATAATCTGCCATTGTTTTGTGATGACGTTCCATCGCTTCATTTGAACTCATGCCATAAAAACGTTTGAATTTTTTGCCGTGATCTTCAATCACTTCACCCAAACATTCATCATGCCCTGCCATCATACCGCCTAACATGACAAAATCAGCACCGGCTGCAAATGCTTTGGCAACATCGCCCGGTGTGGCACAACCACCATCTGCGCACACATGTCCGCCCAAGCCGTGCGCCGCATCTGCGCATTCAATAATCGCTGATAATTGCGGATAACCGACGCCCGCTTTTTCACGCGTAGTGCAAACCGATCCCGGGCCAATACCAATTTTGACAATGTCTGCGCCAGATAAAATTAATTCTTCTACCATTTCACCAGTCACGACATTGCCCGCCATAATGACAGCGTGCGGATATTTTTCCCGTAACTGTTCTAAACAATCAACAAAGCGTTCGGTATAACCATTCGCCACATCTAAACAAATAAAAGGGGCCTGTGTGATTTGCATCACTTCATCTAATTTTTGAAAATCTGCTTCACTGATACCGGTGGTCACAAAACTAAATGGCAACACGTTGGCATGTTGTTTGTTAAATGTTTTCCAATCAGCAATATCTAAAAATTTATCTAATGCGGTTAATAATTTATGCTCGGATAAAGCGCATGCCATATTAAATGTGCCGGTGTGATCCATGTTTGCTGCAATAATCGGCACGCCTTGCCACGTGGTGTGCGTGTGTTTGAAGCTGAATTCACGCTCGAGCGTGACATCGGCGCGCGTTTTTAACACGCTGCGTTTGGGACGAATTAAGACATCATGAAAATCCAATTTCACATCATATTCGATACGCATGATTGATTTCCTTTTGTATTTTCTAACGTATCTCTCAGTCGCTTGGTGGATTACGTCATACAAAAAACGCATGACTAATCCACCCTACAATTTTTCCATACCGTCACATTTTCTCACTTTTGCGTAATAAAACCCATCCATTTCGTGTTCGCCCGGTAAAATTTGTCGGCCTATATCACATGCTCGCCCCCAATCAGCAACGATTTTTTCTTCGCGTGCATAGTCATGTGTCGCAAAAAATCGTTGTAACACGTCCACATTTTCTGCGGGAAAAATAGAACAAGTTGCATAAAGTAATAAACCATTGGGTGTTAATAACGGCCACAATGAATTTAATAATTGCAATTGTTGTTTTGCTAATGCAGTAATATCCTCAGCATAACGTAATAATTTAATATCAGGATGACGTCGAATCACGCCGCTCGCTGAACATGGCGCATCCAATAAAATGCGATCAAATAATTCTCCATCCCACCAATTTTTTATATCATTCGCATCAGCGGCAATTAATTGTATAGATTTATTTTGATGCTGAAGTCGCGTCATATTTTCTTCGATTAAAAATAAACGTTCTTTGTCTTTTTCAATGGCGATGCATGCTGTTAATTGCGGCTCGATTTCAATGATATGCGCAAACTTGCCGCCAGGTGCGGCACACGCATCAAGCACACGTAACTGCGGCGATAAGTCCAATAATTCCGCGGCGAGTTGCGCCGCACCATCTTGTACGGACACATCGCCTGCTTCAAATCCAGGTAAGCTTTCAGCCGCAACTGGTGAGGTCATGATCACACCATTCGTGGTTTCTGGAATAATACGCACCTCATCTTTCGCAAATAATTCCATGTATTTTTCGCGCGAAAGATGTTGTTGATTGACGCGCAACGCGAACGGTGGATGCGCATTATTCGCGAGCAATATTTTTTCGAAATCATTTGGCCACGCTTTTTTAATCGCTTTCACCCACCAAGTAGGATGCGCATATTCATCAAATTGAATAGTTTCTTTTTGACGTAAATATTCTCGTAACACAGCATTCACTAATCCTTTCGCCCAACTCTTTTTTAATATCACTGCGGCATTCACGGTTTCAGCAACCGCTGCGTGTGGTGCCAATTGCATTTCCATGAGTTGATATAAACCAACTAATAATAACGCGCGCACTTCTGTTTCTGTTGTCTGTAAAGGGTTTGTTAATAATTGATTTAATACTTGGTTGAGTCGCGAATAAAAACGACAAACACCATAACAAAGTGCTTGAATAAAGCCGCGATCACGTGCATCAGCAATGGATTTTAATGCATGCGGTAACGTGTCTGCGAGTGATTTTCCGTGCATGACATCATGAATAATACGAGCAGCGATTGCGCGAGAGTGAGCCACTTATGTCAACCTCTCCCCAATTACTATTACATCTTGTTTGGCATGATAAAAATCTGCAACCGATAACACTTTCCCGCCCGGTAATTGCATTTTTAATAGTCGTAAAATATGTGTGCCTGTTGCAATATCAATGCCAGCAGCAGATGCATTTAAAATCGTACCAGGCAATTGTTGATGCACTTTTTCAATGATTTGCGCTTGCCAAATTCGCAACGTTTGTTCGCGCCAAATGGTAAAAGCAATCGGCCATGGTTGAAACGCGCGAATGAGTTGATCTAATTGCGCAGCCGACAAATGCCAATCTATATGCGCTTCTTCTTTTGAAATTTTTTGGGCGTAAGTAGCTGTTTGATTATCTTGTGGTTGCGGCACTATTTTATGTTGCGCGAGCAAATCTATTGTTTCTAATAATGCGTGCGCACCCATTTTTGCTAACACATCATGTAAAGTGATTGACGTTTCTTGCGGCGCAACTGCATAAAATTGTTGTAATAACATCGGACCCGTATCTAACCCCTTATCCATTTGCATCATTGTCACGCCGGTTTTTTTATCGCCAGCAAAAATCGTGCGTTGAATCGGCGCCGCACCACGCCATCGCGGCAATAATGACGGATGAATATTAATGCAACCTAAACGCGGGATGCGTAACACCGCTTCCGGTAATAACATGCCATACGCAGCAACCACCATGATATCGGCTTGATGTGCACTTAATTCACGTTGCACGATTTCATCTTTTAAAGAACTCGGTTGATATATCGGTAATTGATTTGCAAGTGCCAATGTTTTAACGGGTGATGAAGTTAATTTAAGACCGCGACCGGCTGGTTTATCCGGTTGCGTATACACCGCGACGAGGTGATGTGGTGAGTGAATGAGCGCGTCTAATGCAATCGCAGCAAATGTCGGCGTGCCCGCAAAAATAATATTGAGTTTCATTCATCGCGCCGTTTATTTTTCTCTATTTTCTTACGAATGCGTTCTTGTTTCAAACGAGAAAGATGATCGATAAATAACATTCCATTTAAATGATCAATCTCATGTTGCACGCACGCAGCCATTAAATTTTCCGCCACTAGTTCAAACGTGTTACCGTCTAAATCCATGCCGCGCAATGTTACTTTAGCTGCACGTTTTACTTTGTCATAGACGCCATTACCAACAGACAAACAACCTTCGCTATCTTCTTTTTCGCCTTCTACCGTAATAATTTCAGGATTAATGACGCAGATTCGTTGATTGCGCTTTTCTGACACATCCATCACAAAAAAACGCTGATGAATACCAACTTGCGTGGCCGCCAATCCCACACCGTTCGCGTCATACATGGTTTCATACATGTCATCCATCATGCGCCGGAATGCATCATTGATCTCAGACGCTGCCACTGGTTTGGCTTTGACGCGCAAACGTGGATCAGGAAAACGTAATATTTCGAGTAAGGCCATCTCACATCTCGGAAGTAAAAAAGAGGCTTATTGTATCCATTTAAATAAATTGGCTCAATGTTTATGGGCGTGATGAGGGGAGATATGGGCAAGGCTTCTTAGAATCTATTTTCTTAATGACAGTCTAAAAAAACCCGTATTTCAGAATAACATCATTATACCCGAACAGTTGCATAACATAACTATAAATGTTACATTATGTGACTAAACGGGATAATTAATGACTTTATCTGACTTTTTAACTCACATAGCCGCAAAAGGCTATTGCTGTTTCACTTTCTCTCAGGTTAAAGAAGCTTTGGGAGTATCTGATATAGCAGCAAGAGCTGCTTTAAGGCGCTTAAAACATAAAGGAGAATTAGCCCATCCTTTAAGTAGCTTTTATGTGATAGTGCCACCAGAATATAGGGTTTTAGGGTGCAGACCTGCTGATCATTTTATTCATGAACTTATGCAGTTTATTAATGCACCTTATTACGTTGCCTTATTAAGCGCGGCACAATACCATGGTGCCGCGCATCATAGACCTCAACAATTTCAAGTCATGTGTAATCAAAAAAGACGGCCTATCACCTGCGGACGCATTAAAATTATTTTCATCACCAAAAAGAATATAGAGCACACCCCTACGATAAGTTTTAATACCTCTCAAGGTGCTGTGATAGTATCTAGCCCTGAAGCTACCACCATGGATATGGTAACTTATCCTAATCGTTGTGGCGGCCTAGATAATGTTTTAACTGTACTAACCGATTTAGTAAAAAAAATAAATGCAAACAATCTGTTTCAATTAGCATTGAGCACCGCGGAGATTACCTGGGTACAACGACTTGGATATTTACTTGATTTAATCAAAGCAACTAATTTATCTGATGTATTATTTAAATCTCTTGAGAATCGCCGTGTGCGTGCACGCATACTAATAGCTCCTCCTAAAAAATCACCTACGCTTGAAAAACTTGCTGCCAAATTAGGAAAAAGCAAAAGCGCCTCGTCACACAAAACTAAAAATGATAAGTGGAAATTAGTTATTAATAAAAAACTGGAGTTAGAAAAATGATTGCAAACTCATATTTAAATGAGTGGCGACAAATTGTGCCGTGGGCAGATAATAAAATGGTAGAACAAGATTTAATAATTAGCCGTTTATTGGTAGAGTTATTCAATCACCCTAAAATTTCAGATTCACTTGCTTTTCGTGGTGGCACAGCAATTTATAAGTTATTTACTTCTCGCCCCGTTCGCTACTCTGAAGATATTGATCTCGTGCAAATTAAAGCTGAACCCATTGGTGAAACCATTACAGCAATTAGAAGCATTGTTGACCCCCTACTAGGCGAACCTGAAAGAAAAAGAAGCAGAAAAACATTTACGCTGACTTATAATATTTTGGCAGAAAATACAATCGAACCACAAAAGTTAAAAATAGAAATTAACACAAGAGAGCATTTTTCTGTGTTTGGATTCCAGCAAAAAAACTTTACTATCAAATCCAGGTGGTTTACAGGCGAATCAAAAATATTAAGCTATGAATTTGATGAACTTCTCGGAACCAAGATACGCGCATTTTATCAACGGGACAAAGGACGCGATCTATTTGATTTATGGTTTGCTCTTCAACAAGAAATTTTTGGCCCTAAAAAGGCTGTTACTGCTTTTATTGAATATACAAAGAAAGAAAATAAAAATATCACACGCGCCATGTTTGAAATGAATTTTGCTGAAAAACTAAATGCAGGTTCTTTTAGCCAAGATATCAGCCCACTATTAGCACCTGACGTTAAATGGGATTTTGAAAAAGCTGCAATAGAAGTTTTTGAAAAAATTATTCCGCTTATTCCAGGTAAAAAATGGAAAACCAGACAGGAAAATAATGGTGAGTAATTCAAAAATTATCTCTCGGGTCAATCTATTTCATCGCGCTCAAACCATTGCGATAAATGCGCATAGATGCTTCCGTATCACCTAATTGTTCCAGCAACATGCCATATTCCAATACCGCTCCAGGGTTCGGGCCTTGTGCCAAACATTTTTTAACGTCTGCCGATCAATCCTTCTATTTCTTTATATTCATTATTCCTGCTTATTCCATGGCGGATTTTTAAAAAACTCTATGGGATTAGTCACAAGAATTGATCCTTCATTAAATGATTTCTTTAATTCTCCCACTAATTGCACCACACGTTTAGGTTTTAATTTATCGGCATAATATTTCAGACTAGTAGAAATCGTTGTATCTGATTGTTTGACTTCTATCAGGTCAATAACCTCGTTATTAATTTTCGTGACAAAATCTACTTCACGTCCATCTTTATCGCGAATGTAATGAAGCTGACATCGATATCCATAATAATCTTCGATAAAATGCAAACGTTTGAGTAATGTATTCGCCACAAAATTTTCTAAACGTGCACCTATAGCGCCTATTACATCACCATTATCATAAAAATATACTTTGGGTGGTTTTTGAATGGCGCGAGGAATATTACGAACCAATGGATAGATTGGAAATGCTAAATACATTTTTTCAATCACAGATAACCAATGTTTCACTGTCTTTGGTGATACTTGTAAATCTTCTGCTAAATTAGAAATAGTAATCATGCCACCGACACGTTCACGCAATGCATCTACAAAAAGAGCGAGTAATTGCACATTACGTACTGATCCGAGATCACGTATATCTTCGCGTAAAATACGGTCAAATCGTTCACGCCGCCAGCGTCGCGCTTCGCGTTCATCATTTGATAAAAATGGTTCCGGAAATCCACCCAATGTCAGTAATCTTTCATACCCTTCTTGTTTAGAAATATTGGGTGGCAATTCATCAATCGTTAACGGATGCAAACGCCAATAATGATAGCGTCCCATTAATGAATCACCGCCACGACGATAAACATCTAAACGTGCAGAACCAGTCACAAGATAAGTTTGATGCGAGGGTTTGGTATCGTATACGCCTTTAATCCATTGTTTCCAACGTGGGTATTTATGTAATTCATCAAAAATAATGAGTGGGCTATCTGCCAACCATTGTTTTTTGAGAATAGCGCGTCTATCTTCATCATTGTCCCAATTCAAATAAATACCTTTAGCAAATTGGTCATGGCAAAGTGCCTTGCTTAAAGTGGTTTTTCCTACTTGGCGGGGACCGCCTATAAAAACCATTTTTTTGGTAATATCTTGATAAATATGAGGTTCGCAATAACGTTTCATGGCTGATTTTTACCGTACTCCAAAACAGACGCGTCTGTTTTGGAGTGTAGTAACAAATAGCCGGTGATGTAAAGAGGAAGTTGTCATCTTGAGTGAGGCGAAGGATGACAGCAGATGTTTATTGTTTTCTCTCATTTCATCGCGCTCAAGCCATTGCGATAAATGCGCATAGATGCTTCCGTATCACCTAATTGTTCCAGCAACATGCCATATTCCAATACCGCTCCAGGGTTCGGGCCTTGTGCCAAACATTTTTCGAAATAATCTTTGGCTTTTCCCCACAATTGCACGCGTATGCACAAGCGACCGAGCGTCAATAATAATTCTGGACGCGGACCATATAAATCCACCCACGCACCGACAATCACTAATTGTCGATTCAAATTAACAAAAGGTAACGTGCCATAAATGTTGACTAACTCCGCTTGCCAATCATTTTTTAACGTCTGCCGAATCAATCCTTCTATTTCTTTATATTCATTCAGTGGCAATAAATGATTGACATATACATGAACAACTTCCGGATTTTTACGAACATGGCGCGGCATGTGATCCCAAATATGATGTAATTCTTCTACACTTTTATTCGGTGCGGCACGCAATATTTCGCAATAAATATTCCGCTGAAATAATTCTGCTTGTTCCGTCGTTAACACTTTGGCTTTACGTAATCGCGGCAATAAACTTTGTAAATTTTTCCAATCTCCTAAACGCACATACATTTTTTCTAATAATTTTAAAACGCGTGGATGCGACGGCGCTTGGGCGTGCAAATGCGTTAAAATAGCAGTCGCTTGTTCTAATTGACCTTGTTGCATTTCTAATTCTGCTTGCACGATACCAATGGCAAGCGCGGCATACGTATCTATTTGATACGCTTTTTGTATGTATTGATCACGTCGATCAAACGCGCCTTGCTCATGCGCGGCTTTTGCGGCACCCAAATAATTCAATAAAGGTTCAACACTTTCATTCATACCGGATAACAATAAACGTTCGGCTTTTTTCCAGCGTTCTTCGATTAATTCCATTAATCCATGTTGGGTTTTGCTATATGATTTGTGTTCACGACGAAAACGCAGCCAGTTTTTAAATCGTATCCACAATAAATAACAATGATCTAAACTGGTAACTAAAATATAAAATAATCCCAGAAAAATCAGCGTGCCTAATAAAGCAAACCAGAGCGGCATTTGTATCATCCAGGGTTGATAAACAATCAGTAAAAATCCAGGATGACGCACGATTTCTAGTCCAAACCAAACGGAGGCTACTAAAAATAATAAAAAAATAATTAAGCGACGCATTTGTTTTTCCTAATTGAGAGCTTGATTACTCGTTGCAAATAATTGCAACGTATCAGCAAATGAAATGTTAGCGGGCTGAATATTTATTTTTTGTAATTCTTGTACTTGTTGTAAAAATGCTCTTGTTTCCATGACATCTTGCACAAAATATTTTTGCGTCCAATCAATGACACTGATTAAACTAGCTTGATAAATATCTGCTTGACGATTCAACACTGCCCACATCACACTTTGCATGCGCGCATGTAAATTTTGATAAAGAAATATTCTTTCATCTGGTAAAACCAATGGCAACGTATTAGAACCGTTGTAACGTACGACGACAATATTTTGTAATGCACGCACAGTGCGATCCCAACTTTGTTGCCACATCGAAGCTGCTTTATCTGCAGCAGGTGTTGTTGTCGTGGTAGCAGTGGTAGTTGTTTTTGAATTTGAAATCGACGTCGGTAAAGGAAGTTGATCAATTTGTTTATCTAATGCAACCACTCGCATATATAAATCAGCCATATTCAACACGGGTAATGCTTGTAATTGCGCAATATTCGCTGCCACTGCATTACGTAACGCATCGACATTCATATCTTGTACTTCTTGCAATACTTTTTCTGCACGTTGCAACAACACCAATGCCAATGGAATATTATGTCTAAATTGCATTTCATCATTGGCTAATTTTACTAAATGTTGCGCTTCAGCCACACGCCATTGGCCTACTTTTGATTGTTGTGAAAGTGCTTGCGCTTTTTGCGCCATGACATTGGCTTCTGCGACCAATTTTTTTAAGACAGTCATATCAACTTGGATTTGCGACATTTGCTTTTGTAAAGAAGAATATAAATGTATTAAAGAAATATTCACATTTGCTAGCTGAAAATAGCAATAACCTATCATGATGATGAATGTCACGATGGCAGCAGTTAAAACGAAAATGGCGATTGAAATAAAACGTGCACGTAGCGTTTTTGCTTTATTCTCAATAGAGTTTGTTTCAATTTGCTCTGACATAGTGGCATTCCTTCCTTATCCGAGGACGTTTAAGAGTAAGTGTTGCAAAATTGCAGAATGACTCGCATTCTGCGCTACCCATATTGTCTGAAAACCTAAATTCTCTGCAAGTAGTTTTATTCTATCACTGACAACTAATAGTGGGATTTGACGTAATGCCGGCCAGCCGTTAGCGCCAAATAAGATTTTTAAATGCTGCACACTGGTATTTGACGCAGCAATGATGACAGCAATTTTTTTTTGCTGTAACAAACCAAGGTAATAGCGCATATCCATTTGCGGAATATCGCGACGATACGCAATAACAGGCAATACGTGCGCGCCACGTGCTGTGAATACTTTTTCTAAGAGATCGCGACCACTTTCGCCACGAATAATCGCAATTTTTTTATCTCGAATAGATTGAAATAAAGGTAATTCCAATACACTTTCACTATTCCAAGTAATTTCTGGGCATAAAACAGCATGTTGACCTGCCGCTTGTAATGCTGCTTTGGTACCAGCGCCAACCGCTACCCATTGGATGTGTGATGGCAATAATGGAAACTGTTGCCGAATAAGTGCAATGGTTGCAAACACTGCTTGTGGGCTAATAAAAATTAAAATGTCTTGTTGAGTGAGCGTGGCGATAGCGTGTTCAAATGCAGTGATATCATGCGGTGGCGCAAAAAAAATCGTCGGTAAATGTAGCGCCTGCATGCCTTGCGCTTCAATCTGTCGGCATAATTCCACACCACCAGGTGCGGGGCGCGTGACAAGAATATACATCACAAAAACTCTTTTAAAATATTTTCTGCGCCTTGCTGCAATAACATCTCCGCGACTTGCAGCCCTATTTTTTCTGCATCAACAACATCACCCGTTTTCATCGCACGCAACAAATGGGTGCCATCGACACTTGCCACCAAGCCTTTCAGAATTAACATGCCATCGCTATTTATTTCTGCATAAGCTGCAACCGGCACTTTGCAACCACCGCCCAAGCGTCGACACAATGCACGTTCCGCAGTCACACAAACATTCGTAGCCATGTCATTCAATGGTGCAATTAATGCTTTTATTCCTGCATCCTCTTCACGACACTCCATTCCTAATGCACCTTGTCCTGCTGCCGGTAATATTTCTTCAATCGAAAAATAACTGCGAATACGTGATGTCAATTGCATGCGATTTAGACCCGCTTCAGCTAATACAATCGCATCATATTCTTCTTTATCTAAACGGTTTAAACGCGTTTGAATATTGCCACGTAAATTTTGCCAAACAATATCATGACGCAATGCACGCAATTGCGCCTGCCGCCGCAAACTCGATGAACCCATGCGCGCACCTGCAGGTAATGCTGCAAATGACGCATAGCGATTGGAAACAAATACATCACGTGGATCTAACCGTTTACTCATGACTGGCAAACATAATTTTGCGGGTAATTCCATAGGCACATCTTTCATAGAATGCACCGCCATATCGGCGCGCCCGTCTAACAATGCTTCTTCCAATTCTTTAACAAATAATCCTTTGCCACCCATTTCTGTTAAAGTCACGTCTACATGTTTATCGCCTTGTGTCGTCATGCCGAATAAATGCACTTGCAGATGCGGATGATGTTGCAACAATAATAATTTGATCGATTCAGCTTGTTGCAGCGCCAGAGGACTTTCACGCGTGGCAATAATAAGAGACGTTTTAGTCATATCGTTAATTCACTATTTAAATTTATAATACTGGGTCTTGTTTTGCCGGCGATTATATTCCTTTAAATAGAATCTGTTAATATCATATTGCTAAAGGTATGATTAGCTGTTATTCCCGCGAGGGCGGGAATCTATTTCTAATAACTGATAGCGGATAGCGTTTAGTAGCAATGGATTCCTGCCTTCGCGGGAATGACACCATTCTTGCTGCAAAATAACAGCTAATTTTGTCATGTATAAATTGCTTAAGAGGATCATCATGTCAAAATCTAATTTTCTGAAGCAACTGGCTGCACAATTAAGTGACATCTTACCCGCGCATGTTCATACGCTTAAAAAAGATTTCGAAAAAAATTGTGAACGCTTACTCGCAAAAACATTTGATAAATTAGATATCGTGACACGTGAAGAATTTCAAGTACAAACCAAAGTTTTAT
>OBEQ010951914.1_pt1 | contig 30209 bp, 29 predicted proteins | sample 1670901 | NCBI WGS metagenome assembly OBEQ01 (sample SAMEA104232315, study PRJEB22302) | groundwater metagenome | biome: forest; feature: aquifer; material: groundwater | place: USA | collected 2011-08-07 | depth 5.4 m
ACCCCGATTTCATAGTTGAGTTTCAGGATCGAAGCATTGGCATGTTTGATACCAAGAGCGGATTCACTGCGCGAGATGCTGAGGAATGAGCGGACGGGTTACAGAGGTACATCAGCGAACAAAACAAGAAGGGTAAAAAGATTTGGGGAGGGATCGTAATCTACAAAGATGGGAGTTTTAGATACAACGAGTCACCAAAGTATTCCTTCGATGAGAAAATGTTGACCGCCGACTGGAAAATGCTCAGCTTCAAACGAACCAAAAGAGAAACGCTTCCAATTTCGGTCATTCTCGTTCCACTGCAGCAAGCCAAGCCGTTTGTGTCCCATCTTCCTGTCTTCAGTCTTGCGGCTGCCGCCGGACGGTTTGGAAAGGGGCAGGATGTGAGTGAAAGTGAAGAGGGATGGGTGCAGGTCAACGGTCGCCAGTTGGATGGACGGATGTTCATCGCCAAGGTAGTCGGCCACTCGATGGAACCGAAGATTCCCGATGGTAGCTACTGCATCTTCCGTGCCCACCCAGAGGGAAGTCGGCAGGGGAAAATCATGTTGGTCCAGCATCGTGGCATTGAAGATCCTGAAACGGGCGGGCAGTTCACTGTGAAGCGGTATAAGAGCGAAAAGTTATTTAATCCAGATGATACTTGGCAGCACACCAAGATTAGGCTTGAACCCCTCAATCCGGAGTATCAGCCAATACTGATCGATCCTTCAGATGCTGAAGCCGTCATAGTCGTGGCCGAGTTTCTTGAGGTCTTAGTAGGAAAGGCAGAGACGGTCAAAATAGCCTCACCTAGCTGATCTGGGCTGGCACATTTGGAACGCCTCTGCATTTCTAATAAGCATTCAGCTGCATAAATAATGTGGACAACGTCAAGCGCCGAAGGCCAACAACAAAAACAGTACAATCAGGGATTGTACAGAGAAGCGCACAGCCTACTGCGCGAGATCGAGAGAAGTCTTCAAGCGCATCACATGTTAAGAGAAGGAAAAATTTGTGTCAAATCTGATAGCCCATACGAAAAATGCATGACCTTGATTTTTGCCGACAGCTTAAGGTTGTTCGACGCTGCGCTTATTTTGTTTCGAATAGGACACCTAGAAGCAGCCGCTATCTTAACCCGAAGTTTATTCGAACGTTTGGTGGATGCCTTGTACATTTCGAAAGACTCACAGGCGCGGGTTCGACGCTATGCCGTGTATGGAATATCAACAGGGCCGATCTCTTCCTTGCGATTAAGAAGCATTCAGATTTTCCAAAGGATACAGACAGCATTCGAATGAAGAAATATCAAGAAATGGTGCAGGAGGGTGAAAGGTTTCGTAGGCGCTACAAACAACGGGGTTTCAAACACTGGTCGGGCTCGTCTTTGAGAGATCGCTGCGAGACGGTTGGCTTATTGTCTCATTATGAAATAGTCGTTCACGAATACAGTTCATATGCTCACTCAGACCCAGTCTCATCACAGACGACACTCAGCGGTTTTACTAGATACGGGGGGTTTGCTTGTGGCTACAAAGGCGAAGGCAAGAAAGAGACCAAAGAATATGAATGGGCGGTGCGGAATGCATTTAAATTTCAACTCTTACTTTGGTTAATATTTTCCAAGGCTCTAAAAATTGGGCTGCAGAAGAAGGTAACAAATGCCGTGGGGAAGCTAAAGCAGGCAAAGGAATGGTCAGATTGCTTTCAAAAAAACCGTGTTCTCTGTGGGTGAAGGCCAACCCCATAGTAATCAACTACCGTCGTGGGCCCGTTGCTGCGGAAGACTATGAATGGTTGTGGTGTTGGAAGCCGGAGGCAGCCCAAATAGTCCCGCCTCGCTGATCTCGGTCGGCAAACTCAGGATGTCCCCCATTCTGCAATAATCCAATGAGACAGCACCTAGATACTTCGATAGAGGATCACTTCAGGCAAGCCATGACCCAGGGCGAACAAAGGGTCGCTTCTACTCTGCACGATCACGTAGTCGCAGCAGACCTTGAACAGTGGTCTGATGAGATATGCTCTGGGTATTACTTGCCACATATTGAAGAAGCCGGTGAACCATACTGGACCAATGAGACTGCCAGCGAGGTTTATGAGGATTACGGGCGGAAGACCACGGTCGAAGTGCAGTACATGGTCGTGCATTGGCCGCTCAAACATGACATCCGCCTTATGAACCTCCTCTCCCTACGTCCGAGCATATCCTACGGTTCTCTTCCAGAGATTCATTATTTGGAGGGGGATCTGCAGTTCAGACTCCGAATCGGCACGCTCACGGAACTCCACCAGGAGCATGTCCAGCAGGCTGCACGAACGAAACTCGAGGAAACCATCAAGAACCTGCGTGAGGAGTTCGCGGCACGGAACAAGGATGTTGAAAAATGGACCCCGGCACTTCGTCATCATGTGGCGGAGGCAGTAAAGCGCCGGAAAGAGCAAGTCGGACAGAAAGATACCGCAATGCAAAAGCTCGCCGCCAGCATTTCAATACCACTGCGAAAGAAGAGCGAAGTGCCGCCGAAGGTCGTTTATCTTCCCGCTGTGAAACCTGCTGCAACGAGGGGGTCTGCAACCACTCCGACTTCACCCAGGGAGGACATGATTCTGGATCGGAGTGGATTTTCTACGCTCCTGAATTGCGTCGAACGGTACCTTCGGGATTGCGAGAGAACCCCTCGGACTTTCGCCAAGTTGGAGGAGGAGGAAGTCAGGAATCTGTTGCTGCCGTATCTCAATCAGCTATTCGAGGGTGGAGCCACGGGCGAAACCTTCTCCAAGACCGGGAAGACGGACATCTACCTAGTGGTTCAGAAGGGGTGCATCCTCATCTGCGAGTGCAAGTGGTGGAGGGGGCCGAAGAGCGTTGAGGAAATGAGTGAGCAGATTCTGGGCCGAGTTACGTGGAGAGAGAACTTTGGTATCGCCCTAGTGTTTGTGAAGGATAAGTTCGACGACGCCCTCCTCGAACGCATCAAGCAAGCGGTAAAGGTGCTTAGATGCAATAAGTCGCAGCAGGTGCGAGAGGCCAATAAGGCCCATCTCTCTGCAAACCTAGTTCTTCCGGAGTCTGTCAATAAGACAGTTGAAGTTCATTATCTTGTTTGCAACTTCTCGGGCTAGAGGATGCCGCCGACATGGGAAAACCGGAGGCAGCTCAAATAGTCCCGCCTAGCTGATCTGGGGAAAACTCGGAGGCGTCCCTGCTGGTGCCAGATTCAAGAGGTGCCCGACACGATGTCAAAGGGGTGGTGGCGAGAACCGGAAACGGGAGAGAACGCCGCGTTAGGTCTTGAGAGGAAGCTGATGCGAGAGGCTGGCCGCTTCAGCGGTGAGGAAGTCTACGAGGGCTTTGCGTGAGCGAAGCGGGGAAAGAAGCCGGTTCAGGTCGTTGGATCGGGCCTCAAAAAAGTCTGAGATAAACCACCGCTGTCGGGGTCCGAGATAGCGGGCCAGTTTCGGGTAGTAGAAACTGAAGTTCGTGATCGTCCAACCCGCGACCTCATAAGTCTCAGGATCCACCCGCAGCGTCTCATCGATCCCCCAGGGGAAATTCAAGGTAGACCGGGAGCCTCGCCGGACGACATAGAGGACGTCACGCCTTTTGTCGTAGCGTACGGTCAAGTTGGCCATCGCTTTTTGCCTTGATACCAGCGTGTCGGCGTCGGGATATCCACGAGTGGGTGAGCCGTTGTCACGATGGCTCGCCTACCCAGCTCATCATACACCCAGACGGTGACCTTGAGGTAGTCTTGGAATCGATCCCGTCCCGGGCAACGATAATAGTATAGCATGTTCAACCGCCGTCGCTCAAAATTCTCGTGGATCTCCGTAGGTTTAAGCAAGGCCTTCTCCACGTCCTTCAGCCGTCGGCGCATTTCTGGATGGCCGCGCAGGATGTGCCCATACCAACAATTTCGTTCGAGTGTTATCACGAAGCCTTCTGGGTCGGTGACTGTCAACAGTGCCTTTGACGGCCGATAGGGCTCTGTCGCCATGAAACGGTGACCGTCACTTCCGCGAGGCCGTTCGCGCGCGGGCCAGGACGCCCAGGAGCTCGCGGTGGATGCGCCCGTTCGACGCGACGAACCGGCCTTCCCCCAGCACGACGGGCCCGCCCCGCACGTTGCTCACGCGCCCGCCCGCCTCCTCGACCAGCAGCATGCCGGCTGCGATGTCCCACGGCCAGAGATCCTGTTCGTAAAAGCCCTCCAGCCGTCCTGCGGCGACCGCGGCGAGGCTCAAGACGGTTGAGCCCATCCGCCGGACCCCATGGGAGCTCCGCTGCAGGGTGAGGAACCATCTCAGGTAGGGTTGGGAGCGCTTCAGGAATGTGGTGGAGAACCCCGTCGAGAGCAGGCTGCGGGCGAGCGATCTCGTCGGAGACACGTGAATGCGCCGTCGGTTCAGGAAGGCCCCGCGTCCTTTGACCGCCGTGAAGAGCTCGCGCCGCATCGGATCATAGATAACCCCCATTACTAGTGTCCCCCGGTGCTCCAGTCCGATCGAGACCCCGAAGAACGGAAACCCGTGCACGAAGTTGTTCGTCCCATCGATTGGATCGACGATCCACCGGGATCGCGCGTCAGGGGCCCGGACGCCCAACTCCTCACCGAGAAACCCGCACGCGGGGGCCGCGCGATGGAGCCTGCGGTAGATGAGGCGCTCGGCGGCTCGATCCACCTCGGTGACGAGATCAATGGCGCTGCGCTTCGTGTCGATCCGCTTGGGCCTGCCGATGGATGCGGCGACGAGCGCACCGGCCTCCACCGCGGCGCGCGCCGCGGCCTGCGCATATCGCGTGAGGGTCGTGGACGACATCATGGGTGGATTATAGCAGGTTGGATGGCTTAATTTCACATAACAGCGCTTAACGCTTCAGGTATACTTGGAGAGATGATCCTCTCCATCGATCAAGGCACGACCGGGACCACGGTGCTGATCCTCGACCGCCGCGCGCGGGTCGTCTCCCGCGCCTACACCGAGCTGCCCCAGCACTACCCGCATCCTGGATGGGTGGAGCACGACCCCGACGAGATCCTGCGCGTGACCCTCCGGACCGTCGCGCGCGCGTTGGCGGTAGGGCGGATCGCGCCGAGGCGCCTTGAGGCGATCGGAATCACCAACCAGCGCGAGACGACCGTGCTCTGGGAGCGTCGTACCGGGAGGCCGCTCGCCAACGCCATCGTGTGGCAGTGCCGCCGGACCGCGCCGATGTGCGAACGGCTGAAGCGCCGCGGGCTGGAAGGGCGCGTTCGCCGCGACACCGGCCTCGTGCTCGACGCGTATTTCTCCGGGACGAAAATCCGATGGTTCCTGGACCATCTCCCCGGCGCGCGCCGGCTCGCTCAGCGCGGGGAGCTCGCCTGCGGTACGGTGGATAGCTGGCTCCTGTGGCACCTCACCGGCGGCAGGGTCCATGCGACAGACGTCACGAACGCCTCCCGCACCCTCCTCTACAACATCCGAACGTACCGGTGGGACCGCGCGCTGTGCGATCTCTTGGGCGTGCCGATGCCGCTCTTGCCGGAGGTGCGCCCGTCATCCGGATCCTTTGGGATCACCGCGAGGAAGAGCCCCCTGCCCGCTGGGATTCCGATCGCGGGTGTTGCCGGAGACCAGCAGGCGTCGATGGTGGGACACGGGTGTCTGTCGCCTGGGACCGCCAAGAACACCTACGGCACCGGCTGCTTTCTCCTCTTGAATACCGGCTCCCGCTTCGTCGAGAGCCGACATGGGTTGATCACGACGCTCGCCTGCGGAGGCAGTTCAAGGCCCGTCTACGCGCTTGAGGGGAGCGTCTTCATTGCCGGGGCCGCGATCCAGTGGCTCAGGGATGAGCTTGGTCTCATCCGCAGGGCCTCAGAGACCGCCGCCATCGCAAGACGCGTGAAGGACACCGGCGGGGTCTACGTCGTGCCGGCCTTCGTCGGGCTCGGGGCGCCGTACTGGGACATGGGCGCGCGCGGCGCCGTCGTCGGGCTCACCCGCGGGTCCAACCGTGAAGTGCTCGTGCGGGCGACCCTGGAGTCGCTCGCCTATCAGACGCGCGATGTCGTCGAATCCATGGAGCGCGACAGCCGCATCCATCTGCGCGAGCTGCGCGTCGATGGCGGGGCGGCACAGAATGACTGGCTCATGCAGTTCCAGGCGGATCTCCTCGGCGTCCCCGTCGTGCGTCCGACGATGGTGGCGAATACCGGCAAAGGGGCGGCGCTCCTCGCAGGAATCGGCATCGGCTGGTGGAAGCCGCGGGACATCGTCTCGTTCATCGGGCGGCCGGAGCGGGTCTTTTCGCCGCGGATGAGCGAGGCGGCACGCACGACACGGTACCGGGGCTGGCAGGAGGCCGTGGCGCGAGTCCGGACACGCCCGTCATGAACCCTCGATCTGAGTTGCTGGCCAGGGCGCAATCGCAGTTGTTTGATCTCCTCATCATCGGGGGAGGCATCGTGGGGGCGGGCATCGCCCGCGACGCCGCCATGCGAGGGCTCAAGGTCGCCCTCATCGAACAGGGGGATTTCGCGAGCGGGACAAGCTCCAAGACCTCCAAGCTGATCCACGGAGGGCTGCGCTACCTCGAGCACGGGCATCTGGGCCTGGTGTTCGAGAGCCTGCGCGAGCGTCAGATCCTGCGGACGACCATTCCCGCCTACGTCCATCCGCTGTCGCTCCTGCTGCCCGTCTATGAGGGCGATCGTCGACCCGCATGGCAGATCAACTTTGGACTCTCGCTCTATGATTTCTTGGCATGGGGACGCAACATCCGGCGCCACCGCATGCTCTCGGCCCGCCGCGCCGTGGCGCTGGAGCCGGAGCTCCGCGTGGAGGGCCTGCGCGCCGCTGGACTCTACGCGGACTGCCAGATGGACGACGCGCGCATTTGCCTCTTGAACATCCTTCAGGCCATTAGCTTCGGCGCCGTCTGCGTCAATTACGTGAGGCTCGAGACGCTCTTGCGGGTCGGGCAGCGGCTCTGCGGCGGGGTCGCGGCGGACGTGCTGACAGGGCGCGCGCTCGAGATTCACGCCAAGGTGGTGGTCAACGCCACCGGCCCGTGGGCTGATCGGGTGCGTGAGCTGAGCGACGGCGCTGCGAAACCGCGCCTCACGCCCACCAAAGGCATTCACCTGATCGTGCCGCGCCTTTCCAGGGAGGCGCTCTTCGGGCAGGCGCGCGCGGATGGGCGCATGCTGTTCATCCTCCCGTGGGGTGAGGAGTCCTCGCTGGTCGGCACGACGGAGACCGCGGTCAGCGGCCCCCTGGAGACGCTCTGCGCGGATGCGAACGAGGTGGGCTACCTGTTGGAGGAGGTCAACCGGTTCTTACCGGGCCGCCACCTCGCTGAGTCGGAGATCCTCGCGACCTTCGCCGGAGCGCGCCCGCTCCTCGCATTTTCCGGCTCGCCCACGGCCGCCTCACGCGAGCATCGTATTGACGTCGATCCCTGGGGACTCGTCAGCGTCATGGGCGGCAAGTACACGACCTATCGCCTCATCGCCCAACAGGCGGTTGATTTCTTGGTGAAGCGAAATCAGTGGCGGGTGGACCGGTGCTTGACCGATCAGGTGAGCCTGCTCGAGGCGATCCAGCCGGTCTCCTTGAACCACTGGCAGGAGCTCACCCGCGCGATGGATCCGGATCTCTTGACACGGCTCATCACCCGTTACGGCGCGGCAACCTTCCAGATCCTGCAGGTGATGGATCGTGACCCCAGCCTCGCCCACCCGGTCTGCCCGCATCATGAGTACGTTTCGGCGGAGCTCATCCACGCCTTCCAGCAGGAGCTGGCCTGTACCCTCACCGATGTCTTGGCCAGGCGCACGCGGATCGCCTGGAGCTCCTGTCAAGGTTTGGACCTGCTCTCCACGCTGGTGGACCTCGCGCAACGCTACACGGGCCTCTCCCCATCGGCGCTCGAGCGGCAGGTTGAGGAGTATCACCAGTTCCTCCAGCGGAGCCGCGCCTTCCGCGGCGAGCCGTTGGTGGTCAAGGCGGGGGCCACGGCATGACGGAGACCGAGACCGCGCGCACCTACGCGCGGATCCGGTACCGACTGCTCGTGGTGGATCTCGTCGTCTGGTTTGCGTTTCTCGTCTCCGTCCAAGCGAGCGGCCTCTCGCGCGCATGGGCATCCTGGTGGGCCCGGCTGACGCCGCACGAGACGCTGGTCATCCTCGGCTACCTCGCCTCCGTGGGGCTGGCGAACTATCTCGTGACGCTCCCGCTCCATTTCTACGAGTCTTTCACGCTCGAGCATCGCTTCGGCCTCTCCCGCCTCACCGTCCCAGGGTGGTTGGTTCGGGAAGCCAAGCACGTGGCGGTCGGCGCGGTGCTCGGGGTGCTGCTCGTGGAGGGATTCTACGCGATCCTGCGCCACGCGCCAGCCGACTGGCCGCTGTGGGCGACGATCGGCTGGGTGGGGGTGAGTGTGGTGCTGGCCAGGGTCTTCCCGACGCTGCTGCTCCCGATCTTCTACAAGACGGCCCCCCTGCAGGATGACCAGCTCGTGCAGCGGCTGCGCAAGCTGTGCCAGCGGGTGGGGCTCTCGGTGCCGGGAGTCTTCCGGTTCCAGCTCGGCGCCGAAACCCGGAAGGCCAACGCCGCGCTCGCCGGATTGGGGAAGACCCGTCGCGTGCTCCTCTCGGATACGTTGATCGCTGAGTTCACCCCTGAAGAGATCGAGGGGATCCTCGCCCATGAGCTGGCGCATCACCGCTTCCATCACATCACGAAGCTGCTCGTCATCAGCGCGATCGGCTCGTGGGCGGCCTTCGCGCTCACCGATTTCGTCGGGTGGCGGTTGGCGACTTCCGTCGGGCTCACCGGATTGGCGGATATCGTGGGCTTCCCGCTGCTCGCGCTCTGGCTCTCGCTCCTTGGCCTCGTCGGATTGCCGCTTCAGAACGGCCTCTCAAGGATGTTTGAGTGGGAGGCGGACCGATTCGCGATCTCGACCACCCGTCCTCAGGACTTCGCCAGCGCCCTGCGCCGGCTCGCCGTGCTGAATCTCGCCGATCCCAATCCACCGCGATGGGTCGCCTGGTACTTCTACGATCACCCCCCGATGACCGACCGGATTCGCGCCGCGGAAGCCTAGAACTCCTCACGGACGCGCCGTCGTCTCGCCGCACCGCTCCGCTCGCCCCAGCGAGGCTCGCGTTCGTCCCTCGACCCCGCCAGCGGGCCACGGCCTTTGGCCGTGGGCCCGCGCTGGCTCATCGAGCGCGTGGGCGGGATGTCGCCCCACATGGGGCGCGGTACCAGGGTGCCACGGGCTCTGCCCGTGGGGCTCCACAGGCTCGGGACGAACGCCCTGAGCGCAGTCGAAGGGCGTTCGCTGCGGTCTTTGGGCCTCGCTCCCACGCACTAATTTTCAGTCACGCTGAGCGATGGAAAATTAGTGCAGGATCACCTCCTGCGGCTTTTGAGTTGGTGGGTGTCACTGAAGCGTGGTCAACTCGCCCTGCTGGATTTTCTCCACCAACGTGTTCCAGGCCTCCTTGTTCAGGCGCACGAGATTGCCCTCTTCTCCAATGCGTACCTCGTCCCTGTCCAGATCAAGCGTTACTTCAGGACAGGCTCCACACGCTGGGCACAGCGCTACCCGAACTGGCTGCTTGTCCATTGTGTTCACCTCCTTCCCATTTCGTGTTGATGCCTCGCCAATATCTCCTTGACAACCCGTCCGACATTGCCCAGACAGCACGATCCCTGTGGATTGGTGACCTCACAGTAGCAGTTGCCGCCCCTCACTTGAGCCTTGATCTGTTCGATGGCGGTGCTGGCGCCGGTTGCCTCCACTTCAGCCTGAATCCGCCGCGGGGTCCAGCCAAAGCAATAGCAGACAGGGGCCATCGGATCGTTGGGCTCCTTAAGTCCAACAGACACGGACAGGTCGCCTTTCCGAAACAGGACGTTCCCTGGCTGGAAATAGACCACCTCACACGTAGGGGTCGGACAGAAGCAGAGCTCGTTCTGCCGGGCTGGAATCATCGGACGACGATCGGGGTTCAAGAGTGCCCCCAGGGTCAGGCGGGCAACCGTCTTGCCCTTCCTTCCGCACTCAGGGCAGGGCGTTGGACTGCACGCTTTGGGTGGATGCAATTCACAGCAGGTGTCCTGTTCAATCATTGTCGTCGTCGGCCTTGCCAGCGTGTGAGGGAAGGCCGGCCTCATAGCCCGTCTGGTTGATCGTGGCAATCAGCTGTTCCACCGTGACCTGAGTCGGGTTGTAAGTCACGGCCACCGCTTGCTGAACGACACCCGCGTCGGCGCTTAAGACCCCGGGCAGACGCTTCAGGCTGGACTCGAGGGTCAGTTCACACGTGAGGCACGTCATGCCTTTAACGGGCAGCACGACGCTTGCCAGCCTCGTATTGGCTGATCGCTCAGATGGGGCAGCACGCTGGCTGGCATAGGTGTAGAGGTGCAGACCGACAAACGTGGTCACGATCAAAGAGGTCATCCCCAAGACAATTCGTGTGGTCCTCTGACGCGGCATCTCACAGCCGGTGGTTCGACAGTGTCCTCGCTCCCTGAAGTAGATCCGCCAGCCAGAGGTCAATAGCCCGATGGCTCCCAAAAGGAACCACCAGTGAAAACGCCCAAGGACTGCTCCAATACCCAGGCTGCCCAGTCCCAGGAGCACAAGAACCAGGGGGGTGATACAGCACATCGAAGCCATGAGTGCCGAGAGCACGCCAAGCTTGTCTGCCTTCATTCTTCACCGTCCTTTCCTGGCTGGCTGCCGATCAATGGTGGGGCAGATGGCTTTGCCCTTCGGTCGAAAGTGTGGTGGGCAGCCTTGGCGGATGGCCCTCTCGACCCTTCCCTCGATGAGGCGCAGGTCAGCGATCTTCTGCTGAAGCTCCTTGAAGCGCTTCTTGAGCAGGTCTTGAACATGTCCACACGGGCAGCGGCCCCGGTCCGCCAAATCAAGGATCTCCCTGATTTCATCGAGCCGTAATCCAAGATTTTGTGCCTTCTTGATGAACACCAGACGATCGGCAGCGTCTGGAGCATAGAGCCGGTAGCCGGCCGGAGTACGAGATGGCTTGGGGAGTAACCCCACCTCCTCATAGTAGCGGATCGTCTTAATCGGTAATCCTGATTGTCTTGCCAGTGTCCCAATGAAGACCTGTGTCATCTCACCCGTAGTATAAACCATCCAGTTAACTGGAGAGTCAAGGAAAAAGTACGCGGCAGACTTGCTCGAAGAAATGATGCCCGAGTACTGTCCGGGCTTTCGTTTTGACGACGGGGGCCCAGCTTGGTATAGTGGAGGTCGGAGGTGAGGCAGATGTTGGCGGAGCTGGAGATTATTCCCATCGGCACGAAGAGTGCGAGCCTCAGCACCCACCTGGCTGAGGTGGCGAAGCTCATTGATCAGAGCGGCCTGGACTATCGCGTCGGGCCGATGGGGACTGTCGTGGAAGGAGACTGGGACCGGATCATGCAGTTGGCCAAACAGTGCCACCACGCACTTCTGCAATCCTCCGACCGCGTCATGACCACGATCCGCATCGATGACCGCAAGGATAAGCCGGGCTCCGGGCGGATCGTTCAGAAAGTCCAGTCGCTCGAGGCCATAGTCGGCAAGCCGCTCAAGCGGTAAGTACGCCGCTCATTCCGTGCGCCTTCCCGTTTCTCGATCCTTCGACTCGCACCACGGCCTCCGGCCGTGGGCTCGTCCTTCGGCCAGCTCAGGACTCGTCCCGAGCGAGGCAGAGCCGAGTCGAGGGACTCGCTCAGGATTCCGCCCCACGGGCGCACAAGGAGGTACCACGGGCTCTGCCCGTGGGGCTCCATTCTCCGCCGTTTTTGCCATCGCCCTCGCGTGCCTCGTGGGGTGCGGTCAGGCCTTCCCCCAAGAGGCGAAGGTCGGACGGGTGGTCGACGGGGATACCATTGAACTAACGGATGGGCGGCTGGTCCGGTACATCGGGATTGACGCGCCAGAGGTGCGCCGCCGGGCCCGCCCGGGCGATCGGGAATGGAGGACCGGAGGAGGGAACCGCTGGGTGGAAGATCCTCAGCCGTTCGGCCACGCCGCCACGGAAGCCAACAGAGCGCTCGTTGAGGGAAAACGGGTGCGTCTTGAGTACGACGTGCAAACCCGTGACCGGTTCGGACGACTGTTGGCCTACGTGTACGTCTCCGATCCATCCCGAACACCAGGGGACCACGGCCTTGGCCGTGGGGGAATGGGTGGTCCTCCCGATCGGGAGATCGGGATGTCGCCCCCACCGGGGCGTGGTGCAGGGGACCACGGGTTTGCCCGTGGGGCTCCATCGAGCAACCGGGACGTCATGGTCAACGCGGAACTCATCCGGTTAGGGTTTGCCCAACCGCTGACCATCCCGCCGGACGTGAAGTACGCTGAGCGGTTCCGCGCGCTCGCCGAGGACGCGCGCCGGGCGCACCGAGGATTGTGGAGCGGGGATTGATTGCGGGACGAATCACACGCGCCGAACTCGACCCCGCCATCGGGCCACGGCCTTTGGCCGTGGGCCCGCGCTGGCTCATCGAGCGCGTGGGCGGGATGTCGCCCCACATGGGGCGTGGTACCAGGGTGCCACGGGCTCTGCCCGGTGCTCCACGCGTTGCTTACGGACTCGGTTTGGATTCGGCAGGCAGGGACGTGAAGGACGCAAGGAACTGGCGGTACTTCGGGGACTGACGCAGGTTCAGGAGGTCGGGATCCTTCTGCATGTCGGTCGCATCCCGATACCCGAGTTCAAAGGCTCGCCGCAGCGCGTCCAAGGATTCATCGAGCCGCTTGAGCAGCGAATAGCTGCACGCTAGATTGTACCAGGTCAACGGATCGTTGCCCCGCAGTTGGGTGAGCCGGAGGTCCATCTGCAGCCCCTTCTCGTAGAGGCCCCGCCGCGTGTAGGCATCTCCCAGCGGGATGAGCGCTTCGGTGAAATCCGGGTAGGCGCTGACGAGCTTCTCGTAGAAATGGATTTCAAACTCGAGCAGCTCGTCCGACTTCGATCGTTTCGGCATGCGGGGTATGAATGAGGGTCGTGCAATGATGCTTCTATTGTGCCAAGTCCGCTCGCATTGTCAAGCCCATTCAAAAGATGTGTGATGTTGAAGGTGTAATGTGTAACGTGAGACATCAAGAAGAGAACAGACCTTGTGGGTTGGCTTTTACATTACACCTCACACCTTTCACATGATACAGTCGTACGGATGGGCTGGGGTATAATACGCACTGATGGATCGATGTGAGGTTCCTCAACGGCTCATCGAGACGCTCGCACGGGTACAGGCGTTTGCGCGCTCGAAGCATCTTACGTGCTACCTCGTCGGTGGCCTGCTCCGCGATCAGCTCTTAGGGCGTCCCCTGGCCTACGTCAACGTGGATCTCGCGATCCCGTCAGGCGCGCTCGAGGTGTCCCGTGCCCTCGCCACGTTCCTCAACGGCTCGTTTGTCCCGCTCGATGAAGCGGCCGATTCAGCGCGCGTGGTGCTGACGTCGGACGGACAACGTATCGAGCTGGATCTCAGTGCATTTCGCGGCCGCACGTTGGAAGACGACCTTGGCCGGCGGGACTTTACGGTCAACGCCATGGCCATCCGCCTCGAGGACTGGCTGCGGCAGCCCGGCCGTCCGGGCCCGCTCATCGATCCGCTCCATGGGCGAGCGGCCCTGGAGCGCCAACAGCTCATCCCGTGTTTTCCTCGCACGTTCGAGGAGGATCCGGTCCGCATCCTCCGGGCGTTTCGGTTCGTCGCGCAACTTGAGTTGACGCTCGACCCCTCCGCCGCTCCGCTCATGGCCCGCGCACGGCCGCGCCTGTCCACGGTGTCCGGCGAACGCATCCGTGATGAGCTGCTCGCGATCTTCGAGACCGATCGCGCCCACGCCGCGATCCAATCGCTCGCGGACATCGGCGTCCTCGATGTGGTGTTCCCCGAGCTCGGCGCGGGGCGCGGCCTCGAGCAGGGGAGCTACCACCACCTGGACGTCCTCGACCACCAGATCGAGACGGTCGCTCAGGCGGATCGCGTTCTGGCGGATTTCGCCGAATTTTCAGCGCCGCTGCAGGAGCCGCTCGCGCACTACTGCGCCGTCCAGTTGGTCGAGCGCCGCTCGCGCAAGGGCCTCATCAAATTGGCGGGATTGCTGCATGACGTGGGGAAGCCTGCGCGGCGCACGGTCGAGCCGGATGGAGAAATTTGGTTTCTGGGCCATGAGGAGACCGGCGCAGAATTGGCGGAGGGCATCGTCGAGCGGCTGCGCCTCTCCAACCGCGAGTCCCACATGGTCTGCCGCCTCGTGCGCTACCACTTGCGGCCGGGATTCCTGAGCCGCGAGCCGCAGCTCACCCGGCGCGCGGTGTACCGGTTTTTCAAGGACCTGGGAGACGACGGCCCCGGCTGCCTGCTCACGTGGTGGGCCGACCGTATGGCGACGCGGGGGCCGAAATCCCGCCTGGACCAGCTCGACCAGCAGCGCGGGCGCCTGGAGGAGCTGTTGAACGCGTATTTTTTCAAGGCGGACGAGGTCGTCAAGCCGCCGCGACTTGTCAACGGCACGCACCTGATGCAGACCTTCCACTTGCCACCCGGGCCGCTCATTGGGGAATTGCTCGGGGCGATCGAGGAAGCCCAGGCCGAGGGCCGCATCCGAACGCTCGAGGAGGCGCAGGCGCTGGCACGAGAGCATCTTGAACGCCGGAAGGCGGTCTAACCCGTGAAATCGCGGATCGTTTATTCCACATTCCACATTCCACGTTCTCCATTCTCCTGTGTGACCGTCATGAGCGTGGTGGTTGCCCTCAACGTCTTTGCGCACGCCGCGGTTGCGGCGAATGAGGTCCAGGCGGGTGCGGGGCGCGCCGCGTTCGTGCTCCCCAAGGGGGTGCCGCTGGCCGGCTATAGCAAACGACAGGGCAGGCCGTCGCGCGGGATCCACGACGCGGTCGGGGCGCGCGCGATGGTCCTGCGGGATGGCGACGCCATCGTCGCGCTGGTCAGCTGCGATCTCCTGATCGTTGACGAACATCTCTTCGACGCCGTCCGCCGGCGCCTCCTCGCAGAGGGCATGCCACAGGCCTTCGTGCTCATCCTGGCCGGTACGCACACCCACTCCGGCCCAGGCGCGTACGGAACTCGGTTCCTCGAGAAGATCTCGATGGGCCACTTCGATCCACGGGTGTTCGATGCCATTGTGCAATCGATCAGTCAGGCCGTGCTGCGCGCGCGCGCAGGGCTCTCGCCCGTCCGCTTTACCGTTCTGACAACGAGGACCGAGGGTTTGGTCAAGAACCGGGTGGACCCGCGGGGGTTGACCGATCCGGAGCTGGCCGTGGCCGCCTTCTACCGCGAGGCTGAGGAGACACCGTTTGCCGTCCTGGTCAACTTCGCCGCGCACCCCACGGCCCTTGGCCCATGGAACCGGTATGTCTCGGCTGATTATCCGGGTGTGGTGACCGAAATGATGGAGCGGCGATTTCCCGGCTCGACGTGCCTGTTCTTTTCCGGCTCCGTCGGCGACCAGGCGCCGGCCAAGGCTGGCATCGGGTTTGAGCGCTCCGCATGGATCGGTGCCTCGCTGGCCCAGCAGGTCGTCGCATTGGTGGAGGCGGCCCATCCGGTTCCACCCACGGTACTCCATGCCGCCCAGGAAGAGATCGCTCTGCCGCCGGCGCGGGTTCGTCTGAGCCCGATGCTGACATTGCCGCGCTGGATCGGGCAGCGGTTGGTGGATGATGATGCGACGCTCTCGGTGCTCACCGTTGGGAACGCCGTGCTGTTCGGCGTGCCCTGCGACCTCACCGCGGAGCTGGGTCAACAGCTGAAGGCCGCCGCTCGGGCGCGAGGGCTCGAGCCGATGATCATCGGGTTCGCGAGCGACTACATCGGCTACTGCGTCTCTAGGGCGTTCTACGAGAGGAACCGGTACGAGACGTTGATGGCGTTTAACGGGCCGACGACCGGGACGCTCATCGTGAGGCAGCTCATCCAGATGCTCGACCAACTCGGTGAGAGGTGAGAGGTGCGAGGTGAGGGTGTAGGCATGAGTCCACCACAACCAGCGTTGGCCATCCGTCTGACGCTGCAACTCTTCATCGTGTTCTGGCTCACACCTCACACCTTACACCTCACACCTGACCACGCGGAGGCGGCTCCACAGGTGGAGCAGATTGAGGGGGTGCGCGTCATCCGGCTCTCCGGGACCCCGTATGAGATTGGCCGGCAGCATGGGGAGGCGCTGCGCGAGGAGATCCATGCTGCGGTCCATGACGTCCTGGGCTACTTCCGCCACTACCTGAAGATTCCCGGGGTTCGCACGTGGGCGGCCAACTGGTGGCTCGATTCCGCGTGGAAGCAGGCCAAGCCCTTCGTGTCCTCAGAGTACCTTGAAGAGCTTCGGGGGCTCGCCGATGGAGCCGGGGTGCCGCTGCGTGAGCTCACCCGGTTCCACGCCATCCCGGACCGCACCTACTCGTGCTCCAACTTCGCCGCGTGGGGACGGGCGACGGCCGGGGGCCGACTCATCCACGTGCGCAACCTCGACTGGGACATCCACGCCGGGATCCAACGGTTTGCCACCGTCTTTGTCGTGCATCCGAATGGCAAACACGCCTTCATCAATGTGGGATGGGCGGGATTCATCGGCGTCTTAAGCGGCGTGAGCGACCGGGCGATCTCCGTGGGTCAGGTCGGAGCGGAGACGGTGGATGCGACGTTTCGCGGCGAACCGATGACGTTTCTGATGCGGCGCGTGCTGGAAGAGGCCGAGAGCCTGAACGAGGCCGCCGCGCTCATCACGCAGGCCCACCGCACGGTGGGCGTCAACTACGTCGTGGCGGATGCCGAGATCCGTCGGGCCGTTGCGATTGAGACGACGCACCATCACGTCCGGGTCTTTGAGGCGAATGATCCGGCGGAGCACCGCGTCCACTACGCGCGGCCGATGGTGGATGCGGTGTTCCGGGCGGATGCGGCGGTTGATCCGATCATCCGCGAGCGGCAGCTGGCCTCGCGCGGGGATCCCAGGCGTCCCGGGCTTGAGAATCCCTCAGGGAGTTCCGCGTACGACGTGCGCTACCTCGGCCAGGCCGCTGGCCTGTCCGCGCACTTTGGGGACATTGATGGGGTCATCGCCCGGCGCATTGCCAGGAGCGTTGCGCCAAGCTCGAACGTCCAGAGCGTGGTGTTTGCGTGGCCAGACCTCTGGGTGGCCAACGCCCAAGGCACCACCCCGGCCGCCCACACGCCGTACCATCACCTCAACGCGCAACAGCTCCTGCAAGAATAAAAGAGGCCGGGAATTCTTACGGCCATGACCGCTCGCCCGCGTCCACTGCCGGTGCTCCTATGCCAACAGGATCAAGGTGACCATGAAGCAGCATTTTTATGATGCTCGCATGGACCAAGAACATCCACACTGGGGAAAGCTGGTTCCTGGAGCCGCCAAGCAGGCATTTGGAGACCTGACCACCTATCTCGACCTCCAGATTGAACCTATTATTCAGGAATATTGGCAGCGTAAAAGCGGTGCAGATGCCATTGCGCAACGGCAAGTCGCTGAGGCGACAGAGGAAACCACGGTCTTATCCTATTACGCCGTCACGCCTCAGTATCTCTATGAATTAAGTTATTGGGAGGCCTCGCTGGATAAACAGCGATGGTTTCGCGTGCTAGCTCAGGCGTGTCGGAAGTACGGGCTGAAACGCGTGTTGGATTTCGGTGGTGGCATTGGAGGATTGACGTTGTATCTTCGAGCCCACGGGATCCAGTGTGACTACCTCGACGTGCCTGGCCAGACGTTCGACTATGCCCAATGGCGCTTTGCACGGTATGCATTCCCTGTCACGAGGTTTGATGCCGCAGCGACCGATGGCCTGCCGTGGGGATCGTACGATGCCGTCATCGCCTGGGATGTGTTGGAACACCTCTTCGATCTTGAAGCCGCGATTCGCAAGATCGCTCGGTTGCTCCGCAGCCATGGCTGGTTGCTCAGCAAATCGACATTTGCGGCGAGTCCCGATCACCATCATCACGTCCATTTAGCCAAACATGCCTGCTATGGGGACATTCGGCAGTTTAACCAACTGGTGGCGCAGGTTGGCTTTGACCATCTGGGCCAATTAAAACCGGGCCGTCTCTCCAACTGGTTGAGGGCCTGTGGGGTTCGATCTGCCGTGGTCGGGGTCCGGATCGTCCCACGTCTGAAATATGGCGGCAATTTCACAGTACACACCTTGGGCCCATCATGCGTCATCCGTACCGGCTACCAAAGGGACAGGTTGTGAGTGATGGGAGAACGGCCCCGTGCGGTCGGTGAAACGGGCGACCACGCAGGGCTCAAAAACACGAGGCGCTCCGAGAGGAGCGCCGCGCGCGCATTCTGCTCAACGTTTTGTCAGCCAAACAGGTCGGTTACTCCCCGAGAATCTTCACTACGACCCGTTTCTTCCGACGGCCATCAAACTCTGCGTAAAAAATCTGCTCCCAGGGGCCGAGGTCCAGTTTCCCCTTCGTAATTGGCAACATAGCTTGGTGGCCGATCAGCGTGCGCTTCAGGTGCGCATCGCCGTTATCTTCTCCGGTTAAGTGGTGCTTGTAGTCCTTGCCGGAAGGGACCAACCGCTCCAACAGCTCCCAGAAATCCTCCCAGAGCCCTTCCTCGTCGTCGTTCACCCAGATGCTCGCCGTGATGTGCATGGCGGAGACAAGGCAGAAGCCTTCCTGGACCCCGCTCTTCTTGACGAGGCCCTCGACCGTGTCGGTGATGTTGACGAGGTCGCGGCGGGTCTTCGTGTTGAACCACAGGTATTCGGTGAGGGATGTCATCTACACATCGCTCAAGGCTCTAGGTTCAAGGCTCTAGGCAAGTCCCTTGCCCGCCACGGCCTGCGGCCTCAGCGGGCCGGGGAGCCTTCAGCCTTGAGCCTTGAGCGAATGAGCGCTGGCGAGTTGAGTCAACTCAAGCGGGAGGCCGAAGTTGACGTGTTCCTGGATGAGATCCCGTTCTTCCACCTGCGCCGGACCAAACCATTTGAGATACGCGACCACGTCTTGCACCAGGTGTTCAGGGGCCGAAGCGCCTGAGGTGACGCCGACGCATCGCACGCCCTCGAGCCACGCCGGGTTGATCTCGCTCGCGTCGTTGATGAGGTAGGCGCGCCGCCCGGCCCCCTCGGCGACTTCCGTGAGCCGAATGGAGTTCGAGCTGTTCTTGGCGCCGATGACGAGGATCACCTCGGCTTGCTGCGCGATGGCCTTGACGGCGTTCTGCCGGTTCTGGGTCGCGTAGCAGATGTCGTCCTTGGAGGGCGTCACGAGCTTCGGGAAGCGGGCCTTCAGCGCCTCAAGGATCGCACGGGTGTCCTCCAGGCTCAGCGTGGTCTGGGTGATGACGGCGACCTTCTCGGGGTTGTCCACGCGGACGGTCCGCGCGCCTTCGACCGTCTGGACGAGTTGGATGGCCTGGGGTGCTTCGCCCATCGTGCCCTCCACCTCCTCGTGCGCTTCATGCCCGATCAAGAGCAGCGTGTAGCCTTCCCGGGCAAAGCGCTTGGCTTCGACATGGACCTTGGTGACGAGGGGGCACGTCGCATCCACGACCTTGAGCTGGCGTGTCTTGGCGGCGGCGTGCACGGCGGGTGAGACCCCATGGGCGCTGAAGATGGTGGTCGAGCCCTCCGGGACTTCGGTCAGCTCGTTCACGAAGATCGCGCCCTGCTGCCGCAGGGCGTTGACGACATGGGGGTTGTGGACGATCTCTTTCCGCACGTAGACCGGTCCCGGGAGGTGCTCGAGCGCTTGCTCGACCACCTCGATGGCCCGCTCCACGCCGGCGCAAAAGCCCCTGGGTTTGGCGAGCAGGATTTTTTGTATCATCCCCCCACCTGTTTTGGGCTGCCGCGCCGCCACACCACGGAATGGAAAGAGTAGGAAGGACGGGCAGCCCATTTGCAACGGTATGTTTGATTGATCGAAGTTTGCATTTTCTTTTCGCGCCTGGCCCCGCCTGTCAGCGGGGCAAACAGGTGGGGGGACAGGTGGGAAGGAGCTTCTATTATAGGGGCCGTCGCCGGCCCGAGGCAAGCAGAAGATCAGAGGGCCTTCCGGAAAAACCGAAGGCTGACGAGCTTGATGTAGGGGAGGAAGAAGTACGCGGTGTAGTGGCCGGCGGGGATGAACACGGCCTGCGGCTCGCCCAAGGCGTGGTAGAGGCGCATCGCATTGGCGGTCCCAATCGTGCGGTCGGCCAGCGCGATCAAGAGGAAGAGTTGACGGCGGTCGACGTACGGCGCGAGGCGCATCGGGTCGGTTTTCGTGCGCTCCTTCAGGAGGTCGTAGAGTGTTTGCCGGTCCATCTTCCGTGCGGAGAGGTAGCGCGCGAGCGGCTTCGTCAGCAGAGGGTCCCTGGAGCTCATGAGGATGTCCGGGACGCTGCCGCCGGCGAGTGCCACCAGGTGGGCCTTGAGGCGCGGCTCAACCGCCGCGGCGATCACGCTGGCCATGCCCCCCAGGCTGATGCCGAAGCTTCCCATCCGGTTCGGATCCACCCGCTCGTTGGCTTCCATCCAATCCACCACCTGCCGGATGCGCAAGACCCCCTGGCGCAGCAGCCGCTCGAGATGGTCGGCCTCGTTGCTCGGAGAGATCTTGAGCGTCTTGCGGTGGATGAGCGCGACGTGGAAGCCGCGGCGCGCCAGGAACCGGCAGATCCCGCGCTCGAGGGGATAGTCGCCGCCAAGGATGGGGTTGAAGAGGATCGCGGGCCGGCGGCCCGGTGCGGTGGACTCGAGCCACTCCAACTCGACGGTCGGCTCCGTCGGAACAAACCCGGGCGGCACCGAGAGCGGAAACCGGACCAGCGATTCGCGGACGCTGGCACGCTCTCCGATTAGGGTGATGGTGATGTCGGACGGGCGGCTGGGATAGCTGTAGTAGGCGGCCAGCTCCGGAGGCAGCGGTGCCGGATGGTGCGCCGAGGCGCGCAGCGGCGCGTAGGCGCATCCGCTCGTGACCGCACACAGCACTAGGCCCGCGGCAAAGTGGCCCAGTGGCCCAGTGGCCCAGTCGTACCAGACATTGTTCTGACAGCCACTTCGCCACTTCATCACTTGGCCACCTCCTGGGGTTCTTGAGGAAGCGGGGTGGAACGGACATAGATGGGGTTGGAGAAAATCCAGGGCTTTCCAAGGCGCATGGCCTCGAGGCGGTACGCGCCGGGCTGCGTGATCGGCACCTGCCACGCCTGTCCGCTCGCCGTCGCGATGGGTCGGCCATCCTTGACGAGCGTCAGGTCGGCAGCCGCGGGCAGTGACGCGGTGAGCCGCAGGTCCGGCACGAGGACCACCTCATCACCCATGACCCCCACGACTCGTGTTCCGCGCTCCGCGACGAAGGAGAACCCCTTGGCTTCAGCGTCCAGCTCGATCGAGAAGTACACGTGTCCACTTCTCAGCGCCTCGTAAACCGCCAGGTCGGTCACGGTGTCCGAGCGGATCAACAGGTGTGTGCGGGCAAGCCGGAACATGATGTGATACGGGGCGAACTTCAACCCCAGTACGCGGATCTCATGCGCATCGCTGCCCCCGATCCCGACGACCCGCCCCCTCTGAGCCATCAGCTCATCCCATTTCCGCAGCGGGTCGTACGGCCGGTCGATGATCGAGAGGTAGAACGGCTCCGCGGGAACACTCAGTGTCCAGAGGGCCAACCGGAACCAGTTCTCATCAAGCGTGTCATGGGCGACGTTGTAGCCCTCAATCCCAAGGAACCCGTGCACCGTCCAGTCGGTCCACCGGCGCTTCTTGTAATAGGGGTGGGCGATGAACCCCAGCCCGCCTTGGCGGTTGACCTCGTCGATAATCCGCTGGGTGGGGAGCTTGTGGTAGTCGATCTCGTCGGTGACGTTGAGCGCGACGTAGTGGCCGCCCCGCGTGGAGAGCTCGGTCCCGACGAGCACGAGCGTCGTGCCGTACCAGCCCTGCTTCCCCTCATGGAGCGGCCGCAGGGTATTGTGGTCGGTGGTGATCAGGTAATCCAGCCGCTGGGCGTTCGCGACGCGGGCGATGTCCTCAAACGTTCCGGCCCCATCGGAATATTTCGTGTGGATGTGGATGACGCCGGTGTAGTCCTTGTAGCCGCTCTCAGGTACATGCAGGGAGCTGGTGCCGGGCAGCGACACCGGGGGGCCGAGGGGCGTGAGCTCGGCGCATCCGGCGAGTACGAGGAGCGCCGAGAGTACGACGGGCCGACATTCAGAAGTCAGAAGCCAGAAATCAGAAGTCAGATGGTTCTGACCTCTGACCTCTGCCCCCTGACCTCTGAACTCCGAAGCCATACTCACGTCTCAGAATGACCGGTGAACTTGAACGCGGCCAGGTGCAGGGTGGGGACGACGGCGCATCCCAGCTCCTGACTGGGGTCGGCGACGAGGCGCCGTTCTCTCGACACGCCGAGAACGCGGCTGAACGCGTCGAGGAGGCTCTGGGTGAAGCGCATGGTCGCCACCGGGTGCGTGAGCTTCCCGTTTTCGATGAGAAACACGCCCTCGCGCGTGAGGCCGGTCATCAAGGCTTCCCGCGGATTCAGCAGGCCGTTGACATAGTGAAAGCGGGGGATGAGGAGGCCGCGCTTGCACGTGCGGATCATCGCCAAGACTGTGGTATCTCCGGGTTCCATTCCAAGGTGCAGGGGCAGCGGCCCGTCCACTTCATCGGGCGGCATCCCGTGTCCGGTCGACGGGTGGTCGAACCGCTTCCCGTAGGTCGCGTCATAGACGATGCCGGCCGCCCGCCCGCGCCGGATGAGCACCGTCCGCTGTTTAGGCGTCCCCTCGAAATCGAAGGGGAGGCGCAGCATGTGCCGATCGTTGCCATCATCATAGATGGTGATCGCCGGATCGAAGACCTGCTCATCCATCCGGCCGGCGAGGAAGCTCGTGCGCTCCTCAACGCTCTTCGCCCCGAACGCGGTGTAGCCGAGCCACGTGATGAGCTCAGCGACCGCCTCGGGTTCGAGGATCACTTCATACGTCCCCAGCGGCACTGACGCCGGCTCCTTGCGATGGAGCGATTGGGCGAGCGACGTTTTCAGCAGCCCCTCCAGGTCCAGCCGGTTCACATCTCGGTGCACACCGCTCGCGTAGCCGGACAGTTTCCCGTACATCGTCACCAGCTTCGCGCCGGCGACGGTCGACGCGGCGTAACAGGCCACGCCGCCAGAGTTCACCACGCAGAACTCGTCCTCCCCCGTGACGAGCGAGCCGGCGAGCTCAGCCCCAGTACCCCGGCACAACTGAAAGAGCTGTTTCAACGAGGAGACGCACGCCGTGGGACTGGCGCGGGCGGTCGCCGGGGCGTAGTCGGTGCTCGTGACGATGCGGTGACGGCTGGGCAGCTCCGGGAGGTCTTCCTGCGCAGGCGTGTGCTTGGCGATCTCCGTCGCCGCCCGCATGCACCGCGCGAGGCTTGCCGGCTCCAGGGTATCGGCGCTGGCGACACCGACCCGTCGCTTGTCGAGGACTTTGACGGTCACCGTGACGTTTTCCTGGACGAGGTCCTGATGGATGGCCTCGTAGGCGAACCGGAAGACCCGCCGGACTTTTGCGTGGGCGCACACACTCATCCCATCCGCCCGCGTCCTTTTCACGAGCTTCGAGAGCTCCCCCAACAAGCGCGTCTGTCCAATCATCGGCAACTCGCTGAAGGCTCTAGGCTGAAGGCTCAAGGCAATTGCCTAGAGCCTTGAGCCTTGAACCTTGAGCGCTTTTCATTTGGCGGGGGCGACGCTCACGCCATCGAACCGGGCGTACGACGAGCCATGACCCACATGCATGAGCTGCATCGGCTCCCCCTTCGCGCAGTTCGACACGCCCCACAGCCGCCAGTCCTCCCGGCGGCCGACGCCGGTGCACCGGCCCCAGAACACCGGCGTGATCCCTGTGTACAGCGGATTCTTCACGATGGCGCCCAGCTTGCCATTCGCGATCTCCCAGCCGATCTCCGTCGTGAACTGGAAGTTGAGCCGCCGGTCATCAATCGACCAGCTCTTGTTGGTTGAGAGGAGATAGCCGTGCGTGATCCCGCGGCAGAGCTCCTCGAGGCTCGCCTCCCCAGGCTCCAGGTTGACGTTCGTCATGCGCACGAGGGGCGGGACGTTCCAGTGCTCGGCGCGCATCGCTCCGCCGCTCGACGGCAGGCCGAGGCGCGCCGCCGACTCGCGGGAGCTGAGGTAGCCGACGAACTCGCCCTGCCGCACAATCTCGATTCGCTGGGCCGGGACGCCTTCGTCGTCGAAGCCGAAACTCCCGACCCCGCCGGGGACGGTCGCATCCGCGACGATCGTCACCTCCGGGGAGCCATACCGGAAGCGGCCGAGCCGATCCGGGGTCAGGAAACTTCCGCCCGCATAGCTGAGCTCCTGGCCCAGCGCCCGGTCGAGCTCGACGGGATGGCCGCACGACTCATGGAGCTGCATGACGACCTGTGTCGGGTTGAGGATGATCGTGGTCTCGCCCGCGCGGGGCGGCTTGGCGCGGAGCAGCTGGAGGGCTTCCTCTTGCGTGGTCGTCGCACCACCGACGAGGTCCAACTGCTTGACGTACTCAAACCCGGCCTGCGCGAGCGCGCCGTGGTGGGAGTTCGGGAAACTGCGCGTCTGCACTTCGTTGCCCTGTTGCGCCACGACCTCCAATCCCGCGCCGCTCTCGATGAGGCGCTGCTCGATCTCGGCCCCCTCGGTCGAGCAGAAGAGCTTCCGGCGCTTGTAGAAATCCATGTGGCTGATCGCCCGCTTGATCGCGTCCGACCCCAGGAGCGACGTGTTCGCCCAGAGGAGGTAGTCGAGCTTCTTTCCGAGCGGGACGTCGAAGGGGTCGATGGTCGAAGAGGAGGTATGGCGGGCCTTCACCGGCTGGACCGGGGCTAACGGTCTGGGCTCCCGATTGAGGAGCGCGGACGCCTTCGCGAGGCCGATGGCCTGGGCGGCGGCGCGGGTGAGGCTGGCGCGGGCGAGATGGGGGGTGGCGGCGAAGCCCCAGGAGCCTTTGATGAGGACGCGGACCCCGATGCCGGCGCTTTCAGAGAGGCTGATCGAGGACACGCGGCCCTGTTCGACGACGACGCTCTCATGCAGGAGGTGCTCATACCGGACATCGGCGTAGGCCACGCCGCGCCGCTTCAGGTGGCGGATGAGGGAGGCGACAAGATCGCGCGGCAGGCGAGCGGGGGCTCGAGGTCCGCTCATCCTCCGTGCAGCAATCTCTGGCATGGAACAGGAACCATAGTTGTAGGATAATACCATACCCGATGAGGTTCGCGCCAACGCCACGTACAGCATGCGGCACGCGGAATGCGGAACCCCGCATCCCGCCCCGGCCCGCCGATCGCTCCTGCCGGGGCGGGCAGTTCGCATCCCGAATGTGACCCATGGACTACATCCCACGATCGGTGCTTGACCGGCCGCTGCGTCGGCTGACACGGCGCTCGCGGCTCGACCGGCTCCACGCGATGCGGGCGCTCGCGGACGTGCGGGGTGTCCGGTATCTCGATGACGCAGGACGCGCGCGCACCATTGAGATCGCCCTCAAGCCGTGGGTACTCACGAGCGAGCAACTCCTGTGTTTCCACCACGTCGCGCAGACGCTGGCCGAGGCACTCCTGCGCCTGTCGCACCTCTACGCCCGGCTCCCCGCGGTCCGCGAGATTGTCCGGTTTGAACCGGAGCGGGAGGCATGGATGCGGCTCGCCGCGCACCCGAGGGCCCGCCCGCTCGCGGTGATCGGGCGCCTTGACTCGACGGCGATCTACGACCATCCGCATTGGCGGACCGACTTCCGGATGCTCGAGCCCAACGCCGTCGGGGTCGGCGGCGTCCAGTACGCGCCCGCGGCCTGCTCGATCGTGATGGATGTCGTGGGGGATCTCCTCGCGAAGGCGCTCCGCGGGCGCGCCATCACCGCGACCCCGGATCCCCGGCAGCTCCTCGTGGATGAGCTGCGCGCGGTGGCGACGCGGTTGCATCGCCCGCTGCGCGGTATCGCGCTCATCGAGAACACCGACTTCACGACCGGCACCGACGAGTTTCAGGAGCTCGCCCGCCATCTTACGCAGCGGGGATTGAACGCGGTGGTCGCCGACCCGCGTGAGCTGCGTCTCGTGCGCGGTCACTTGATGGCACGGGGGATCCCGGTCGATCTCCTCTATCGGGACTCGGAGCTGGAGGAATTCGTCGACATGGAGCGCGCGGGCCATCGGCTCACGGCCCTGCGGCACGCGGTCAAGGAGGGACGACTGATCTCTGCGCTCACATGGGAGTTCGACCAGAAGTCGGCCTGGGAGATCTTCACCGACGCGCGCTACGCCAAACACTTCACCGCGTCGCAGCGGCGGATCTTCCGCGAGCACCTGCTCTGGACGCGGCTCGTGCGAGAGGCGAAGGTCACGGATCCTGCCGGGCGCGCGGTGGATCTGGTGCCGTTCATCCGGCGCCACAGGCCACGGCTCGTCCTGAAGCCCAACACGATGTTCGGCGGAGAAGGAGTCGTCATCGGCCGGACGGTGGGAAGCCGCGAGTGGGAGCAGACACTCCACAAGGCCCTGCATGGAAAGGAGCGCTACGTCGTCCAGCAGGTCGCGCCCATCCCGACCGACACCTTTCCGATGCTGGTGGATGGCCACGTGCGCCATACCGAGCGTTGCGTCGTCTCCGGGTTTTTCTTCAACTCCTCCGGCGTGGGGCTGGTCGGCCGCTTCTCCGGCCTGCCGGTCGTCAACGTCTCCCGCGGCGGCGGCCTCATCCCCGCCCTCTGGGTGCATTGATAAGTGAAAAGTAAAAAGTCAAAAGGTAAAAGTAAAGCACGAGCTGTAAATTCAGGAACACAATACTCCAATGAAGGAAAATAAGTAGTGTGTCCACAGAGTTCCTATATCTATATTTTAGGGGCGGGTGCGTCGAAACCAGATGGAGTGCCCGTTACCAAGGAGATATTCAGCGCGGCATTTCATGGTGCCTCAGGACCCCGGAATGACGGGTTGTCCTACAGGCTCTCAAACCAGACCTGGCCGAAGGAGCAGATTTTAGAATTGCAGCCTGTATTCAAATTGTTCGATAGCTGGAACACTACGCATTTAGAGCAGGATTTATTAGACTTGTATGAGAATAAACCCACGCCCAGGGAGTTTATAGTTGATACTCAGCGGTTCGAAGATTTTTACTCTCGGCTTTACTACATGAGCAAAGGTCGCAAATACAATGGGTGCGAATTGACGGAAGACCAAATAAGGAATATCTGGCAGAAGGCAAAACACCTCTTCTATCATACGGTTGGTTCTGCTGGATGGCATCGAGATCGTAGACATTATCAGGCGTTTGTAGAAAAGGCCCTGACGAGGCCAGGGGCGCACTGTGTGATTTCGTTCAATATAGATTCGCTTCTGGATGACCTTCTCTATGATCGTTGCAAGTCTTTCGACCCCCGTAAAGGTGATTATGATCGAAGGGAGGAGTTAGCGTGGTCTTACGGCATTGTCTTTGAGCAAACTAGCTGGCCGCAATACTATGAATTTTTTGATGAAGCCAAGATTTCCTATTACAAGCTTCACGGTTCTTTGAATTGGAGGTTCGATCAGGGAAGCCAAAGAACGTCACTTTGCCATCCACAGAATCCATGCGACTGTGAGAGCTTCCGTGGAGGAGGAGCAAAAGATGACCTGCTGGTTATTCCACCTGTAGAGGAGAAAGATTTTCCGTTGCCTCTGAGGACTGTCTGGAAGAAGGCATCGGACAAGCTATCCAAAGCCGAGGAGCTGTGTGTTATAGGCTACTCGGCTCCGGATGTGGACAGAGAAGCCGTTGCTCTTTTGAGAAGGACACCCAGTTCCTTGAAACGTGTTGTGATAGTGAATCCCTCTGAAGATCACACCCAGCGCATCCTCGGTCTTTTGGGGAATCCCAGCGGGGAGATCGTAACCAGATACGTTGGCTTCAAAGAATATCTCGAGAAAGAATTGGGGGGCGAAGTCCTGGGACACAATACTCAAACGAAGGTAAAGAAGGAGCGTATCCATCGAATCCAGCAAAGGAGAAGTTGATGTACAAATCCATGTGGATAGAAAACTGCAAATCCATCTGGAGGGAAGGCAAAGGTTCCTTATTTTCCTGGCTGGCCATTTGGCTACTTACTTTGTTCCTCGAGAAAACGGGGCATGTGCCTATACTAACAGCCTTCCTTATTGGCTTGCTCGGCGTCTATCTTGTACGGTTGTTATCCAGATGCGATCGTGAATTCGCCGCAATTAATAGCCATTTGGAGACCTTGTGGGAAGCAATTTCTGACCCAGCCGACCTGGCGTGCACGCGAGAAGCAAGCAAGGAGTTCCACTATCTTGTGCAGGCTTTGCTCGAAGGAAAGATTAAGAAAGGGTCGACATTTTCGGAAATCTTACAAGCCATAAAGTCGGCGGGGGTCAAGGGATCTTTTTGGGGTACGAATTATTGGAAGAAGGAAGAAATCCATAAAATAGGGTTTCAAGATTTATTGGTTGCTAGGCCAACCCCGGCTAATCGTTCAGGGATTCCTACGCTGTGGCTTTCATTTCGTACAGCTGACCAGGTCTTGGTGGATTGGAAGACAGAATATCACGGCGAACTTGTACAGTTGAACGGTAAGATGAAGCGCCTAATGAAGTTGCGCGACGAACAGCCTGAACCGCCATTCAGAAAAGGATAGGAAAAGGTTGAGGCGTTCCTCATAGTGTCGACTATCGTTCAGTCTCGGGTTTAGTCGGTTCTAGGAGGAACGCCTCTGAAATCTCATTGATAAGTGGAGCCCCACGGGCAGCCTACTCCGCCGAAGCCCTGCTTCGCCGTAGCGAAGCCTTGGCTTCGCAGAGGCGAGCCCAAGGGCGGGGCTTCCGGCGAAGGAGGGTGAAAAGTAAAAAGTAACCGGGAGGGTTCATCATGGATACACGCGCACCTGTCCGGCACATCAAGAAAGTATGGAAGCACATCCCGACGATCGAGGGGGCCGGGGTACGCCTCAAGCGCGTCTTCGGCTTCCATGAAGTGCCGCAGCTGGATCCCTTCCTGCTCCTTGACTGCTTCCACTCCGACAACCGCGACGACTACGCGCGCGGCTTCCCCTGGCACCCGCATCGCGGGATCGAGACCATCACCTATGTTCTGGATGGCGATGTGGAACACCAGGACAGCCTCGGCAACAGCGGGATCATCCGCTCAGGTGACGTGCAGTGGATGACGGCGGGCAGCGGGATCGTTCACCAGGAAATGCCGAAGGGAAGCGCCAAGGGACGCATGTGGGGCTTCCAGCTCTGGGCGAACCTCCCCAGGCGCCAGAAAATGATGGACCCCCGGTACCGCGAGGTGCTCTCGACGCAGATTCCAGCGGTCAAGACGTCCGACGGGGTGACGGTGCGGATCATCTGCGGGAAAGTGGGCGGTGTCGAGGGACCGGTCCGGGAGATCGTCACGGATCCGGAATACCTCGATGTCTCCCTGCTGGCCGGGAAGTCGTTCACGCACTCGGTCAAGGCCGGGTACACGGTGTTCGCCTACATCATCGAGGGTGAGGGGTACTTTGATCCAGGACGCAACCCCTTTGACCGCGAGGCCATCGGCGAGAACTATTTCGACATGAAACCGTCGTGCGCCTGCGGAGAAGGGACCATCGCCCTCTATGAACCTGCCGGGGATACCGTGCTCGTGACGACTGACAAGAAGCCGGTTCGATTTCTGCTCGTGTCCGGCAAGCCGCTCAAGGAGCCCGTGGCCTGGTACGGCCCGATCGTCATGAACACCCAGCAGGAGCTGCAAACCGCGTTTCAGGAATTCCAAGCCGGGACGTTCATCAAAGGTGCGGCGTTGAGCAAGAAGTAGTGGATCGTTGGAGGTGGATCGGAAAAGGTGGGAAAAGGTGGAGGCGTTCCTCATAGTGTCGACTATCGTTCAGTGTCGGGTTTAGTCGGTTCTAGGAGGAACGCCTCTGAAATCGCAAGACTCAAATGAAGGGGAATAAGTCGCGTGTCCCCAGCATCCACATGGATCGTTGATATAGTGTCCATCAACAGTGATGAGCGGAAACAGCATGGATCGATCCTTCGACTCGCACCACGGCCTGTGGCCGTGGGCTCGCTCACCTCGTGCCGAGCACGGCACTCGGTGCGAGGCAGGATTCCGCCCCATCCCTCGGCGTACTGCCTCGGGATCCTGGTCGAGGGATC
>OBEQ010427894.1_pt1 | contig 30207 bp, 34 predicted proteins | sample 1670901 | NCBI WGS metagenome assembly OBEQ01 (sample SAMEA104232315, study PRJEB22302) | groundwater metagenome | biome: forest; feature: aquifer; material: groundwater | place: USA | collected 2011-08-07 | depth 5.4 m
GCATTGTTCCGCCACCTGCCTGAATACTTGGAAGGCAGAACCCCGAAAGAAAAACACCCTTTCCTTTTTCAAAAGAAATTTCACCCCCGCCAAATCAAGAAAGTAAGGAGTGTTTTTCTTTCGGGGTTGCCGAGGCTCTGCCAGGCAGTGGCGGAACGATTCATTCTCGTTCAAAAAAAGTTCGAGCAAATGATATAAGGACACCTCCATATTTGATTTGCCGAAGAAGTTGCCTCGGGGCTTCGCCCATCTCTCTCGAGAAAGCATCCATCCTCCAACGCATCAAAGAGGGATATTTGTTGTGGTTGAATATTGTTCCCCATATGCCAAAGGGTGGGCGCTACACGATAGGCGCCCGGATTTAAAATAAATTTCTTGATCTCCTTGAGCTGGCGTACGGCGCGTATTTTAGTTCAAAAGAAAGCAAAGCCGGAAAAATTAGCGAATGCATTTTTCTGCTCGATACCCTTAAATTTTTGATCTACGTCGCCTGGGAGGCCAAAAGCCTTTCCCATAAACAATATGGCGAGATAGCCTTGAAACTCGATGAAATCGGCAAGATGTTGGGCGGGTGGAAGAAAAATTTGGAAAACCCCGATAAGAAAAATCGCGCCGTCTAGGAGCGGGAAAAGAAAACAGTTTCGGAGACGGAACACGAACTTGTTCTCAGGATTCCACTTGTTGTCAGGTTTGGCGTTGTTGCTGTTCAGCCACATACCGTCCTCATCGTGATTCAGATTGAACACGTTCGGATAGCCGTTACGATCGGCATTGCACGCCGCGCCATCTAAGACACTTCTTATCTAATCCGCTTATGCGCGAAAGAGATTGGGCTGTATTTTACTCGTGATTGAAAATCACCCAGCACGGCATACCAAGTATTTTCTTTTATATGACAATCAACAAATCCTCTGCCAAAAGCCGTAACCGTTGGCATTCTCAATTTGCAGCTGCCGGTAAGGTTTCGGAAAGCCGTGGCCGCCCGATAGAACCAAACCGTCTAAAGTATATCAAAAAAATTCGCGCGAGCCAAAGGGTCTAAGGATACAAGCATTAAAGGGACCTAAGCGTATAAGATTTTAAGATTCCGACTTGCGGAGACGGAACACGAACCCGTACTCAGGATTCCACTCGTCGCCAGGCTTGGCGTAGCCGCTGTACAGCCACATACCGTCCTCATCGTGATTCAGACGGAACACGCTCGGACCGCCGCGACGATCGGCAATTGGTTTCATGGCAATAGAGAGCCATTCGCCCATTGGCTGGTTGGTGTACTGCAGGCGGTAATGCGGGCCGGTTTCGGCAGGGCACAGGTCAAGGCCGAGCGCCTCGGCTTTTTCGTAAATTTCGCGAGTGGTCGTATAGCTGGTAAATCCGAGATCTTTGACCGTAAGGCGAATGGTGTCAATGAATTCCGGCGTTGGCGAAGTAACGAAATCCTTATTCTCCATCATACTGGTTGCATAGCCGCCCGTCTTGAATCCTTTTGTTTCGAGCTCTTGTTTGAGTTCAGCTTTGGTCTTGCCGCCGATTGCCACTTCCTGGCGTCGCAATTTGCCTTCGGGGAATTGGGTATAGATATGCTCGATGTTGTATTGCAGGATTTTGGTAAAAATACCCGGTTCAAGCGGGCCGACATAGGCTTTGGTGTGCTCGTTGATTTGGTCGGCACTGCGGGCGATTTGTTGCGGTTCGCAGTCTAACACAACCGGCATATCCTGTTCGGTATTTCTGGCCTTTCGCAGTTCCGCAACACGGGGATCTTTTTCGTAGCCAAATCCTTCGATGGGTGAATCAATTTCGTACAGAAACACGAGGTCGTCTTTGGTGAATTGCTCGCCTGTTTGTTGTTTTTTGGTCAACCGAGTTATTTCTTTCATGTCTGAGGCTTTTTTGTCATAGGATTCGCCGCCGGGCAGCTTGTGGTATTGGTCTTGCGCTGCGTCAACCAGTTCCGGTTCGAGCTCCTGGCGCTGGTTAACGCCGCGCACTTCGGCAACTTGGCCTTGCTCCATGCGGAGAGCAATTCTGGGCTCCGTAACTTGGCCGCTCGGGTTTTTGGTGTAGTACACATAGAAGTCGCCCCCTTGGAGGTGGCCGTAGGCGCTGCCTTCGGCAGTGCACCAACCCGTGCCTTTGCCGCGCAAGGCGTTTTCTAGGGGATGATGGTCGCTTCCTTGATCGTATTTTACCCACTGACCATCGATAGATTCTTTGTTTAAGGCGCCGACGGTTTCAATTTGGGCAAAGGCGTAAAGCTTGGCGAAGTCTTTAGCTTTAACCAGGGTTTCAAGTTTGGCTCGTTTTTCCGGCTCGCTGATGAATTCGTCTTTGCCAGGGCCTTCGGTAAGCATGCGGTAGACAAAACCCAACGTTTCCGAGTTGAGTTCGGGAAAGGGCGCCACGGTGTAGTTGGTGCGCTTGCTGTACTCGCCTCGTTCTTTATCCACCGTGCCCATTTTCTGGATATTGCGCACCACAAAGTAGCGAAACCACATCGGGTGCTGGGCATCGTTTGTTTTTAGATAATCGAGCCAGCTTGAGAGCGTCTTTTGCTGGATATCGCGTTTTTCGTGGACAAGGCCAGTGTAGCGCTCGATCACGCCGCCTTCATCTTGCAGTTGGCGCTCAAGCTGTTCTACTTCGGCGCCACGGCCTTGCTCAACCGCCAATTTCTTTTCCGATTCGTAGAGGCCGTGGGCGATTTTGGCGACAGTGTCTGGGTCATCAGTGTCAATGGCGAAATCTTTAATGATTCTATGTTTCAGCCGATCCCACCCGCTTATATCGCTTACTCCGCTTGGCTCTTTGGAAACAATTTCCTCTATCCGCTCTAAATATGCCTCAACGCGCTGCCCTTTTTTGTCGGGCACCTGCTCGCCTTCGCTGCGCGCTTTAATAACTGCCCGTTCCACCGGCTTGGAGCCGGGAAGGTCGGGGTATTTTTCGGGGAGAAAATTGGGATTTTCTACGCTCATTTATGAATAAATATACCATAAATTGAGGCCGGGTCAAAACAAATGGAACTGCTCTGCGCTTTACTTTAGTATAGCTTTTGTGGTAGACCTACGGTAACGGAGGGGATAAGCAATCTTATTTATGAAGAGTTTGCTAACCCCGTTTAATCTCTCATCCGAAGTTATCAGCCGCATTGGTTCGCTTCATAGCGCAATCGGGGCGTATGAGGCAGTTTCAAGCCACCACGCGCTCCGCGCGTGCGAAGTCAGGGGTTCTCCGCAAAATGGATTCTGACTTTTTCAAACAAACACCACGTTTAGTTCTTTACGCCCAACTGTCTCATGACCAGAAACCAAACTAAACACGCTTGGATTTTTCTTTCGGCTTTCGGGGTCTGTTTTGCGGTACTGTCGTGGCTGGAGGCGATTGGCACGCACGGTTCCTGGCCGAAGGGAGCGCTCGCTCTCGTGCTTGATTTTTGCCTCTACCGGCTGGTAATTGATAGCGTATAATACAGCTACCAATGAATCGAACTGATATTATTTCGCAGAAACACCTCCGGATCGACCTGCCAGAGCTCAAGCCGGGCATGGTCGTTAAGGTCTGGCAAAAATTTACCGACACCGTCACCTCGAAAAAAGGCAAGACGGAACAGAAGGAGATTACCAAGGCCTTTCAGGGGACGATCATCGCCGCTAAGCATGGGCGTGGTGTTAGCGGCACTTTCACTATCCGCGGCGAGGCCGCCGGACAGTTGATTGAAAAAGTTTTCCCTCGTCACACTCCGACGATCACCAAGATTGAAGTTGTCGGTACCTCGAAAACTCGTCGGGCGAAGCTCTATTTCATTCGCGATCTCTCGCCACATCAAATTCGCCGAAAATTGCGGACTTCTTACGCCGGTTCGTAGATGCGAATCGCTCGGGCGTTGCTTTTTGTGGGCACGACGCTAATCGTGCCCACGCTTGCATTCGGGCAGATTCAATTAACCGAGCTGATGCCCAATCCCGACGGGAGTGACAGCGACCGTGAGTGGGTTGAAGCGATTAATCCTAATAGCGCCTTAACGGTTACGACCGGTCGGAGCGGCTGGCGGCTCTCGGATGGTGACAATCATCTCTTGAAGGGCGAAACTTTCACTTGGCAACTAAACGAAGTCGTACTGTTCGTCCAGGATTCAACGAAGTTTCGTGCCGAACACGCCAGCGTCGGTAATCGTTTAATTGAAAGCAGTTTTTCCTTAAAGAATAGCGGCGGAACAGTGAAATTTACGAACGAGCAGGGGACGATACTCACCACAGCCAGCTATGGTGAGAGCGAGGAGGGTTACTCTCTCATTTCCGCGGGCGGGAGCTGGGTTCGTGGCCAGAAAAATGGTGCCCCGGGCATATATCCTGATACGGCCTCTCCGGTTTCAAGTCCAGAAAAGAAGATTTCATCGCCACCAGCAACTCCAGCCAACCAATCATCGCCAAGCGCTAACACAGCGCAGCCAACTCAACCTCAATCAGTAATAAAATCAACACTTTCTCCGGCGACACCGTCAGCCCAACCAACTTTGCCCGCCGAAGCTTTCCCGTCGAGAGCGGGTCCGCCCCCGGCGGAAGCGAAGGCGGGAGCCATAGCACCAACCCAACCAGTTGAAACCGCCCCCTCGATTCTCATCAGCGAATTCCTGCCCAACACCGACGGTCGCGACGAGGGAGAATTTATTGAGCTAACAAACACAAGCGGTGGCGAGATAAAGCTCGATGATGTCGTGGTTCAAGTTGGAGAAAAAAAGATAAAATTAAGCGGCACGGTCAACGGCTCATTTATTGTGCTCCCAAAGAAAGACTATCATTTCAATATCAAAAATAAAGGTGAAGTAATCACGCTGTTTTGGAAAGATAAACCGATTCACAAAATTAGCTACAGCGGCGCCGCGCCGGCCGGAAGAAGTTTTGCCCGCCTGGCCAGTGGCGATTGGGTTTGGACTAAACCAACACCAGGCGCCGCGAACGTTTTGGTTGAGGCAGCAAAAGTAACTGATTCGAGCAGCCCCAAAGTGTCATCGCGCAATAAAAATATTACCGAAGAATTTCCGTTAACGGCCGAGGTAAAGAAGTCAGAAAACACTAACTCATTACCGCCTACCATCCTACCGACTAATACCACGCCCCTCCTTGTCGGCTTCGCCAGCGCCCTACTCCTCTCGCTGGCGGCGGTAATTTTTTTGAGGTAACCCTTCGGCAAGCTCAGGATAAAAAGAAAAAGGCTCCGCTTACAGCTGTGCGGAGCCCAATGTTGATCGAATTCAGCTTCACTCCCGCAGTTTACCCGAAAGCGTGATCTGAATATCTTCCCACGGCTGCCCTACGAACTGACCGCGCCGGAACGAACGCGGCGTCGTGTCGAGATAGAAATCCTTTGATCCACCCTCGATCGGAGAAAGCGTCGCCAGAATAAGTTGGCCCTCGTGCAAGAAGAAACATTCGAGTTTTGAACCAGCTCGCCTGACCTCAAACTCTTTTGCCGTGAGGCCGTGACGAGTCCTTACCGGCCAACCTCGTCCCGTTGATGCTTTCCTGACCCGACGTTTCCCCCGGTACAGCATAACCGCTTTGCCCTGCCGGCGTTGAGCCACAACTTCGATAGTCAAATTGTTTCACCTCGATTCCGATAGAGTATTCTATTGAGTATTTTAAGCCAACCGCGCCAGCATCACCAGCTCCCCGAGGCGAACCGGGGCGTAGCGTTTTCGGAGCTTGTCGATTTTTTCAGCCGAAGCCGACCGAAAGCTATCAATCACCTGGGCAAAAATATCGAAATTAAACGTTACGCCCCAAACGCCTGGCAGAAAGGCACCCCGGTCGTGAAGTTCGCCAATGATAATTTTTTCGTTCAGAATTTCTGGCCGATCAGGGAAATGCTTGAAAAGAGTCAGGCTCGTGACCATGAATCCAGCCAAGACTCGTTGCTGGAGCGCCTCCGCCCCAGGCTCATGGACATGGGCGAGCGCCTCAACCAGGTTCGGGAGGTCGTGCTCGCGGTAGCGTTCAGCAAACAGAAGGTCGAGCATACCGAGGAAAATCAATGCTCCCCGCTCAACCTCGTGGCGTTCGAGCAAAATGTTTTCGAGCGCACCGATGGTCGGATCGATCTGCTGGAGCGCCTCGAGGTAGATCGCGACCTTGGTTGACGGGAGATAAGCGTAGCGCTCAAGAAACATCCCGGCGCCATCGAGCGCGTATTCAAGTTCGACCTTTCGGACGACGTCCTGCAGTGCTTGGGTCATGATCAATGGGTTAATGGCTAAATGCAAGCAGGCCCCCCTATTAGGGGGGCCTGCAGTGAACGATAGTCGACAATTAGCGCGAACCCCCCCTATCCTCTGTTCGAGGTGAACTTAATCGTCAACTTCTGCGTCAGAGGCGTAGGGGAGATCATCGTTAGCCTTATTCTAGCGCTATATTTTGAGTGTCAAGGGGGTGGTTATCCACAGGTTGCTCTGGATGGTCAGTCGTGGTGCAATATAATGGAGTAGTAAAAGTCGCGCATTCACCACGTCGAATTAAGTATTTCGGTTAACCAATCATGCCTACCGCAGTTCCCGCGCCAATGCCGGTTCAAGTTGTGCCGGTCGTTCCGATGATGCCGGCTGTTCCCGCACCGTCGCTCGGCAGTCCGTTCGTCGTTTATTCACCCTTCGATCAAGTTTTCCAGTATTTCCAGAATTTCCAGGTCGGTGCCATTGACTTCCTGATGCGCTTCGTCGCGGCGGCGATTATCATCATCGTTGGCTTTCTCGTCGCCTGGGTGATCGAGTGGATCATCCGCTGGCTCGTTGACAGCCTGAAGATTAACGAGCTCCTCCGCAGTGCTGGTTTTGGCTCCTGGCTCGAACGGGCCAACGTTGAGCTCAAGACTGAAAAGCTTCTCGGTCAGCTCGCCTTCTGGATTATTTGGGTCTTGTTCTGGCTTCCAGCACTCGATCTGCTCAATCTCAGCGCCTTTAACGCTTTCTTGACTCAGCTTTTGGCCTACGTGCCGACGGCTGTGGCTGGTGGCTTAATTCTAGTCGCCGGTATCTTCCTGGGCTCCTTCCTTCGGGGCGTCGTTGAGACGATCTTGAAGAGCTCGCAGATTAAGGGTGCTGGCGCCGCTGGAACGATTATCTACTGGGCGGTCGTGATTTTCGCCCTGGCCGCCTCGCTCAGTCAGCTTGGCGTTGCTCGCGACTTCATCAACATTGTTCTGTCCGGCTTCGTTGGTTTGATCGCCTTGGCCGGTGGTCTGGCCTTCGGTCTCGGTGGTCAGGATCTCGCTCGTGACTTCATGTCAAAGATCAAGCGGGAAATTGCTCACTAATCTTGCTTATTTAGTAGGAGCGCAACCCCTCACCAGACGGTGAGGGGTTGTTGTTTTCGGTATAGTAAGAAGAGCAGCTAAAAAAGTTAATCGAGGGAGGTGATGGCGATGCCGCACGAAACTACCCTGGCGCTTGTTCTTCTCGGCGGCATAATTGCCGTGTTTGTCACAGCTTTCTGTTTGGCCTGGTCTTCTCTCCGAGAAGAAAGCCGGGAGATTAAGCCGCACAAGGGAATAATCGAGCCATTGCAGATACGCTGGATTTGTCGTCGACCAGACGACGAGCCCTAACCGGCGTAGCGATACCCTCTCATCGTTGCGCCGAGATTTTTTATATTTTGCTCGATAATAACGGGCAGGACATTACCGAGGAGATGAAAGGCAATGGTGACCAACGTGATCGGCACGGCGTACAGCAAGTGCGCGCTTGATCGTCTTATCGCTTGTCTTCAGGGTCAGGGTGCGAAGGTAAGGGTTCTCTATTTTGACTCTGCGCTCCATCCGGGGTTTAAGCTTCTGGTGACGCACGAGCAACCCGGCGATGAGTTGTTTTAGGAGCGTGACGACATTCGTATTATCAGTCGTTGGGCTGATGCGCGGGAAGTTGCGCCGACATAGTAGGGTGGACGGAGAGCGATCGGGTCGTGTTTGGCACCCAACCAGCACGACCCGATTTTTTATTTTATAATTCAATTCAGTAATCAATCCGAGGGAGGTGATAGAAAATACCAAACAGCACATTCAAACGACTGGGCGTGAGCAAGGGTGTGGAGTTTCGCGCCGCGCTCCTTAAGGTGTACGGCAAGTTTGCCAATCACGATTGTCATGATTGCGGCGGGGGAGGGGTAAAAAAGTACTCCCTCCCCGACGCAGAGCCGGCACCATGCCCGACTTGTTTTCCCGACGATCTCTGGGCGCGGGAAATGGCAGAGCGCGATCGCTTTTGTGAACCGGGCGAGTGAGGTAGCATGAACTACACAGGCTGCGATACGGAGACGTGTCGCAGCCTGTTTCGTTTGCCTTGACTCTTTGTTTTTTAATCTATATACTGTAGATACGCATGACAGCCGTAGGAATCTTTCGATCTGTTGCCGAACCGCTTTTCTGTTCGTTCAAATTTTTTATGAGCGCAACTCATATTTGCAGCCAATCCGCTCGGGTTGGTTGGGATCAGCCGAGCTGATCTTACCTCTTAGTATGAGCACGGTTGAGTGAGGAGGAGGTAGAGCAAATACAACATAGGCCGATGGTGGATGCCTTGACACTCAATGGCGATGAAGGACGCGGTAAGGCGGCGAAACGCTCGGGGGAGGTGCCTAACAACCGGCGATCCCGAGATATCCGAATGGGGCAACCCATCGCGTAATTCAATGCGCGATACTCTGTCGCAAGATAGAGAGTAGACCCGGTGAAGTGAAACATCTCAGTAACCGGAGGAACAGAAATCGAAGAGATTCCCTAAGTAGCGGCGAGTGAAAGGGGAAGAGCCCAAACCCGTTGCGTGCCGCAAGGTACGAAGCGGGGGTAGTAGGGGGAAAGCGTTTTCCTTTTCCTTTGATCAATTCGCAAGAATTGGTCAAATAAAAAGGCGAAGGTTGGTTAAAAAGATGGAACGTAGCCAAAGACGCTGGAAAGCGTTGCCAGAGCGGGTGATAGCCCCGTAGGCGAAACGATCCATCCCAATTTGTTTTCTTACCTGAGTAGCCCGACGACAGATAACGTTGGGTGAAACCGCCGGGATCGTCCGGCAAGGCTAAATACATTGAGTGATCGATAGCGGACAAGTACCGTGAGGGAAGGGTGAAAAGTAGGCCGGCGAGGCCGTTGAAATAGATCCTGAAACCATCGGCTCACAAAGAGTCACGGCTCATACCCGGTACTTCGGTATCGGAGGGGTTGTGGCGTGCCTATTGAAGAATGATCCGGCGAGTTTAGGTCTGTCGCTTGATTAAAGCCAGTCAAGGCTGAAGTCGTAGGGAAACCGATGGTCTTACATAGGGCCGTTCGGTGGCAGGCCTAAGACCCGAAGCTAGACGATCTTACCGTGGCCAGGGTGAATCCGTCTGAATAGGACGGAGGAGGCCCGAACCCGTGGGTGGTGCAAAACCTTGGGATGAGCTACGGTACGCAGTGAAAAGCTAATCGCGTCTAGTAATAGCTGGTTCTCCCCGAAATAGTTTTAGGACTAGCGTCAGCACTGAGCGCAGCGGAGGTAGAGCACTGATTGGTTCGTGCAGGGCTTGCCCAGCGAACCAGTCAAACTCCGAATGCCGTTGCGTGTGCTGGCAGTCAGTCTGTGGGGGATAAGCTCCATGGACAAGAGGGAAACAACCCTGACCGACCGCTAAGGTCCCTAAGTACTAGCTGAGTGGAAAAGGATGCTCTCGCTCTGAGACAGCGAGGAAGTTGGCTTAGAAGCAGCCATCTTCCAAGAAGTGCGTAACAGCTTACTCGCAGAGGGTGGGGGTTCCGAAAATGGAAGGGGCTAAGCTAGTCACCGAAGCGACGGTATTACCAAGCCTTCGGGCTTGATAGTAGGTAGGGGAGCGTCCCCTGTGCAGCGAAGCTCGACTCGAGAGAGCGAGTGGAGCGCAGGGGAGTGAGAATGCCGGAATGAGTAACCGCAATTCAGGTGAGAAACCTGAACGCCGCAAGTCTAAGGTTTCCTTGGCAATGGAAATCAGCCAAGGGTCAGGCGGGACCTAAGGGGATGCCAAACGGCGCACCCGACTGGACAGCTGGTCAACATTCCAGCCCCGCCGTACGTTTCGATGGAGTGACGGAGGAAATGAAGTATCCGGTTCTCATGGTAATGGCCGCGATTGCCCGCTAGCTGTGTTGCTCAGGGAAATCCGGGCAACTGGACTTCGAGTCCGAGCAGCGAGGGTAGGCGGAAGTCTCACTGCAAGGTGAGATAACGATACCGACGAGCCTCCCAAGAAAAACTTCTAAGGTTAAACGTACGGCGCCCGTACCGGAAAATCGACACAGATGGACGAGGCGAGTAGCCTCAGGCGAACGAGTGACGCCTCCCTAGGGAACTCGGCAATAAAACGGGCGTAACTTCGGAAGAAGCCCTGCCCTGCACCATACGGTGCGGGGGCGCAGCGAACGTTCCCCTGGCGACTGTTTATCAAAAACACAGGTCCCTGCTCAAGTCGTAAGACGACGTATAGGGGCTGACACCTGACCAATGCCGGAAGGTTAAGCGATCGGGGTTGGTGATCCGCAAGGATTGTTAACTCGTGGTTGTAAGCCCCGGTCAATGTCGGTCCTAACCCTGAGGATCCTAAGGTAGCGCAATTCCTTTTCGGGTAGATAGAACTTGCCCGGTCTTGCCGCAAGGCTAGACGAAGAAAATCGGCTCATAACGGTGAAGTCCATGTGAGTACAATAGTACTAATGGAGAATACCGTGGGAAGGTCGTCTGAGGCGACCCCCGTAACGACTGAGGCAGCTGCCACGAAACTAGTAGCAGCATGCCGAGGTGGCTTCGAATCTTCAAGCTACCATACGCCGATCTCTCCGCTGGAAAGGAGAAATATCGCAGAATATATTACCGGATACATCGATGGCGAGGGGTGTTTCACGGTGACGTTCAACGTACGCACGGAAGCGAAGCTTGGCTGGGAACTCCGACCGAGCTTTTCGGTGAGCCAGAATGAAGATAGGCGTCAAGTCTTGGATTTGATTCGCGTTTACTTCGGCCGCGGCGCCATCCGTCGTGATTACGCTGATCGTACCGTCAAGTTTGAGATCCGAGATCATTACGATCTCATCACGAAGATCATCCCCCACTTCGAACAGTATCCGCTCCTCTCGAAGAAGCAATGTGACTTCGAGTTATTCAAACAGATTTGCGAGCTGGTCGATCGACACGAGCACCTCAAAGCCGAGGGTTTCGCTGTTGCCGTCCACCTTGCTTACCAGATGAATGGCTCGGGGAAACGGAAGCGAACCAAAGAGGAAATCACGCGATCGCTCCGACGGAGATGAAGGTATAGTCTGATCCTCACCGTAAGGTGAGCTAACTCGGAATGAAGTTCCGAAGCGCACGAAAGGTGTAACGACTGGGGGACTGTCCTAGGGAGGTGCTCGGTGAAAATGCGATTCCCGTGAAGATGCGGGATACTAGTGGTGGGACGGAAAGACCCCGGGAGCTTTACTGTAGCCATTTATTGCGTTCTGTTAACTTATGCACAGCGTAGTCGGGAGGCGAAATCCTGATCGTCGCAAGACGGTCAGACTGAAACCCTGCTTTCGGGTGGGGTGGAGTCGACAATGGAACACCGACCATGCGTTAGCCGTGCGCTCAACCTCGCCGTGAACCGGCGGGAGACAGTTGATGGTGGGCAGTTTTTCTGGGGCGGAATTCTCCTAAAGAGTAACGGAGAAGCCCAATGGTAAGCTTGCCGCGGATGGAAACCGCGGTGGACGCGTAACAGCAGATGCTTGCCTGACTGCAAGGCCAACACGCCGCGCAGGAACGAAAGTTGGGTGTAGTGACCCGACGATTCTTTACGAGAAGGTCGGAGACAACGGATAAAAGCTACCCCGGGGATAACAGGCTGGTAGTGCCCGAGAGTCCATATCGACGGCACTGTTCGGCACCTCGATGTCGGCTCGTCCTTGCTCGGGGCTGTAGTAGGTCCCAAGAGTCGGGCTGTTCGCCCGTTAAAAGGGTTCGTGAGCTGGGTAAGTGTAAATGAGCCCAGCATAAATTCGACTCATAACGGGGAAGCCCACCGTACAATAGTGCGATGGGTAATCCCGTGGGAAGATTGCGTAAAAGTTTCACCGACGAGCAGTTCGATTTAATTATCGGCACGCTTCTCGGTGATGGTAGATTAGAACAACGATCGAAGGGCATACGTGCTTACACAGCACGTCTACGCATCCATCACGGTGATGCGCAGCGGGCATACGTGTTCTGGAAGCACAAGATCCTACAAACGCTGGTGGCAACCCCACCGCGGCGGATTCAGTGTGGTTACGACGTAGTGCGAAAGAAACGTCACTACTCCTGGTATTTCCACACGAAATCTACGCAGGCGTTTCGTATCCTATGCGACGAGTTCTACGCTGGCGGCAGGAAGCGCATCCCCGACGGGATCGCTGAACTACTCACGCCACGAGCGCTCGCCATCTGGGCGATGGATGATGAAGGGCACGCAGGCCCTTACTTCAACTTCAATTCGCACTGTTTCACCGTGACAGAGCAAGAGCGGCTCTGTGCGGTACTCCGAGAACGCTTCAGCATCGACACATCGCTTCACCGCGATCGTAGCTGCTGGAAAATCGCTGTTCGGAGCCAGAGCGTACCACGATTAACAAAGTTGATTGCCCCATACGTAATCAGTTCTATGAGCTATAAGATCGCAATCCCCGTATCGACTTTTCCGCCGCAGGCGGGAGGGGTTACCGAATCCTCGGTAGCCAATACGTCGAAGTCACCCATAAAACAGGTGGCAAGGTATAGTCAGTACCGCTAGTAATAGCGGATCATACGTCAAACCGTCGTGAGACAGGTTGGTCCAAATCTACCACTAGCGAATGGAAACTTGAGAGGAGCTGGCCCTAGTAAGGGTTTGCTACTCCACGGAGTAATCCGTGGTGACAATACGGCTGATAACGGTGGAGTCTCCAATCCGGTTTTGTGTTCAATCGGTCTACGAGCACAAAACATAACGGACGAGATCATACCGTGGGAAGTCCCCGCCAAAATTTTGCTTTGCAAAACTTAGGCGGGTGACCCCGTAACGACTTTCCCGCTTCGGGCGGGAGGAGGGAGGTAGCTATTGCTTCCCTAACACGCCGTCCCCGCCAAAATTTTGCTTTAGCAAAACCTAGGCGGGTGAAGATATAGTCTGCGCCCCTAGTGATAGGGGAATAAGCGACGAGAGGACCGGGCTGGGGGAACCTCTGGTCTACCGGTTGTTCTGCCAAGAGCATCGCCGGGTAGCTAAGTTCCCATGGGATAAGCGCTGAAAGCATCTAAGCGCGAAGCCCACCTCAAGATTAGGTTTCTTAGCCCCCTGGAAGATGACCAGGTTGATAGGCTGTAGGTGGAAGCCCTGCAAGGGGTTAAGCCGAGCAGTACTAATGGGCGTCGCTCTTACCTCCTCCTCACTCAACCGCCACTGTTCCCCGCGAGCCAAAGGCGAGCGGTTGGAACAGTGAGCGTCCCGTCAGAAATTCACTAAATTAGGTCAGGAAGAGGGTTTTTGTTTTGCCTGTCAGATATTTTTTTGTATAATTTGGTAGTCGAATTAATAAGACATTAGAGTAAATGGAACAACAGCCGAAACCAAGGACAGGCACAACAATCAAAGAATCAGAACCTGCCCAAGTTACAGGGTACAAACTTAAAGTAATCGAGATTACTAAAGCACTAGACGATCCTGAAAAACTAGCTGCTATTGAGATACCCGCCGACCCATTATTTTTTAACTACTTAAAAAGCGATCCATTCTATAAATGTAAAAGATTACCTGCCGGTGACTGGATTATACCTTTTGCTCCCAATGTCTATCTCAAGAAAACCATGGATGGGGAAATAAAACTCTGCCTTGACCGCATACCTGCATCTGCAGAATAAGTCTGCGGCGTAGTAATCTGAGCCGTAAATTTCGGCGCGATGCAATCTTTGGGTTTCTTCCCTGGCAATTTTTAGCCCCCATGTCCGGACACTCCCACTGGTCAACAATTAAGCATAAAAAAGGCGCGACTGACGCCAAGCGGGCGCAGCAGATTTCGAAGCTGATGAATATCGTCCATATCGCCCTACGCGAAGGCGCTAATCCAACCACGAACCCAAAGCTCCGCGGGGCGATTGAGCGAGCGAGGGCTGGCGGCGTCTCACAGGAGCTGATTGACCGGGCGCTGACGAAACGAGAGCAAACTACGATTGAGGAGGTGCTTTATGAGGGTTACGGACCGCAGGGGGTGGCACTCTTGATCAAGGTCGTGACCGATAACCGCAACCGAACCGTTAATGAGCTTCGGCACTGGATCGAGAGTCATGGCGGCAAGCTGGCCGAGCCCGGTTCAGTCGCCTGGATGTTTGAGGAGCGTGGCATCATCCACATTTCAACCAGTAGCTTTCAGGAAGAGTGGTTAATTGAGTTAGCCGACTCGGGGCTTCTTGACGTCGAGACAGCTGACGATGAGACGATTCTTATCACTGATGCCAAACAGCTCTACTCGGTTCGTCAGGCACTTGAGGCCAAGGCAGTGGCAATCATTAGCGCTGAGCTTAGTTTTTTACCGAAAGTCCCAGCGGCGATTTCGCCCGAAACGATGGCAGCGCTTGAAACATTTACCGAAGAGCTGCTCGATCAGCCAGACGTGGATGAGGTCTATGTAAATCTCGCCTAATGAGGCAGGTCCTTGGTGGGGCGGTCCTCCCCAGGGGGGCTTGACACTGAAATGGCTTTCGGTAAGATAGGAGGGACGCACCAGGAAGGTTGCGGTCGACTTAAGCAATTATTATTATGGACATCTACTATGGCGTTGACGCTGTCGGTGGCGACAGCAAAGAACTTGACGACAAGGACGAACTGATCGAGGGCGATGATGAGTGGGAAGATCTCGAGGAGGAAGAAGAGGGCGGACTCGCTGACGGCGAGGACGAGGTAAAAGTAAAAGAAGAAATTTAACCATCGTATCTTGGTTAAGCAACGAATCCCGGCACTCAGGGTTTGGGTGTCGGGATTTAGTTTCCGTTTATTGTGAGAGCGGCATAACGCGTACAATGCAAGTCATGGAGGTCATTTCGGGAAAACGCGCAACTAGGGAAATAATCGCCTTGCTGGCGACCGAGGTACTGGTGCCATATCTTCGTCGGGGGGGCTCATTAGTGCTTACGTTATCCGGTCCGCTGGGGGCGGGGAAAACGCAATGCACGAAATGGTTGGCGCGATCGCTCGGAATTCGCCGGTCACTCCGCAGCCCAACTTTTACGCTTTGGCAGAGCTATCCGTTCAAAATATTGAAATTTAAAAATATTTATACACTCCACCACCTCGATCTCTATCGTCTTGATCAGCCGCGGGAAATTTTTAAACTGTCGCTCCGGACAACCTTGCGCGAGCCAGGGAATTTGATTGTGATTGAGTGGGGCGAGCGCATTCATCGCTGGTTGCCGAAACCCTTTCTTAATTTAACCCTTGGGCGCGCGAGCAAGACCCTTCGACAAGCTCAGGGCAGGACTGAACGGAAGCTAACTCTTACCCACCATGGCTGAAGATCAAGGTCCGGTGATTATTTTGGATGTCAGCGCCATCGTTCATCGTTTCTATCACGCCCTGCCGCGACTCGAAGCGCTCGATGGTACGCCAGTCCAGGCGCTCTATGGTTTAGCTAATGTGTTATTGCGTATCATCCATGAATATCAGCCGCGACAAATTTTTGCCTGCCTCGATCGACCCGAGACGACCGAGCGTGAACGCGCTTACGCCGACTACAAAGCAACACGACCAGCGACCGCCGATGACCTGCGGACGCAGCTTAATCGGGTTGGCGAACTTTTGACCGCTTTTGGTGTTCCGATCTTCGAACAACCGGGCTATGAGGCCGATGATTTAATCGGGACGCTAGTGACAAAGATTCGAGCGCGAGGTGACGAAATTTTTATCGTGACTGGCGACCTTGATACGCTACAATTGGTTGAGTCGGGCGTGACGGTCCTAATTTTGCGCAAGGGTTTTAGTGAGGTCGGTCGCTATGACGAAGCAGCGGTACACGAACGCTATGGCATTGCTCCGACGTTATTGCCTGACCTCAAAGCGCTCGTCGGCGATCAGAGCGATAACATTGTCGGGCTGCCCGGCATTGGCGAGAAGCGCGGCGCGGCTCTGATCGAACAACTTGGTCCGATTGAGGCCATTATCATTAACACCGCGGCGATTAAGGAGTCAAAGACGCGCGCCATCGTTGAAGCCCACATCGATCGACTTCAACTCAATAAACAGTTAACCACGATTGTCCGTGATCTGCCAGTAACGATTTCAACCGAACCATACTCGGGCTTGGACTCCGAACACCTAATTCCGTTTCTGCGTTCGCTGAATTTTAAGAGTATCATCGAACGACTTGAACGAATGACCGGCGCAACACCAGCGGCTGAGCCAGCGATTACGCTCACAATCAAAGAACTTGATCAGGCGAAGCTTCGGGCCGAACTCGCCACTTGGCCTGATTTGATCGTGGCCATCATTCAGGACGACGCGCTCTATCTTCAGCATGGCGACGTCGCGTACCGCACCACACCTGATTTCGAACTGATCGAACAATTATTGATTCGTCCAGGCCCAGCGATCATCTTTGATTTGAAGACGTTTCTCCGCCGATTGTCTGCGCGTGATCCACTTTTCGACCGACACCACGATCTCGGTCAGGTCACTGACCTGAAGTTGCTTTTCTCTTTAGTGCACTCGAATGTGCCGGCCGTTGATCTGGCGCGATTAGTAAATCTTTCAACCACGCGTACTTATAGTGGCGATACGGATCGCCTGGCCGATTTTTTTACCCTGGCGCCGTCGCTGACGACTGAGTTACGGGCCAAGGCCGCTGAGCTGGCGCTCGATCAGGTCTGGACGCTCGAGCGACAATTGACGCCGGTGCTCACTCGGATGGAGTTTGTTGGATTGCGATTAAATCGAGCGGCCCTGGCCGCATTTAAGGCGGCGCTGGAGACGCGCCTGGCGCGAATTGAAGCGGAGGCCCACCAGCTCGTCGGCGAAACGTTTAATCTCGCCTCGCCAGTGGCGCTGCGGGGCATTTTGTTTGAGCGCCTGAAGCTGTCACCGAAAACCGTCGCCAAAACAAAAAAAGGTGCTTTCTCGACGCAGGAGTCTGAGCTGGAGAAACTCCGCGATGCTCATCCACTGGTGCCGCTCATCCTTGAGCATCGAGAACTAGCGAAACTTCGGAGCACCTACACCGATTCACTGACCAAGGCCGTCGACCCGACGACCGAACGACTCCATACCTCATTCGAGCAGCTCGGTTCTTCAACCGGTCGAATTACCTCGCAGGCACCAAATCTTCAAAATATTCCGGTGCGCGGCGAGCTCGCCGCCGATCTGCGACGCTGTTTTGAGGCTGAGCCCGGTTGGGTCTTCCTCGGCCTCGATTACTCGCAAATTGAACTACGCTTAGCGGCGCATCTGTCGGGTGATGAGGCGATGATCGCCGCCTTCCAGGCCGGGCTGGACATTCACTCGATCACCGCTAAGCTGCTCTTTCGCTCCGACGACGAAGCTCATCGTCGGATGGCGAAGACGGTCAGCTTCGGCATTATCTATGGCATGTCCGCCGCCGGTTTAGCTGAACGCCTCCGCCTGTCGCGAACCGAGGCGCAGACAATCATTAATGGTTACTTCGCTCGCTTTCCCGGTCTAAAGAAATTTTGTGACGAGATGATTGCCCAGGCCCGCGCTCGTGGCTACACCGAGACGATGTTTGGTCGGAAGCGAATTATTCCCGAGCTTAACTCTCGTTCGTATCGCGAGCGGGCCGCGGCCGAGCGGGCGGCGATTAATGCGCCCCTCCAGGGCGCTAACGCTGATTTAATGAAACGTGTTCTGGTGGCGACCGATACTTACTTGATTGATGAGAAATTATTCCCCGATCAGGCGCGCATCGTTCTCCAGGTCTATGATCAGCTCGTGCTTGAGGTTCGCGCTGCTACAATGGAGCCGGTTCGGGAGCGAGTCCAGCAGATTATGGAAACCGCCGCCACGCTCAAGGTACCTCTAATCGTCAAAGTTCGTACTGGAAAAAACTTCGCCGAACTCTAAGATGACCTTCACTTTTCCCTGGCAACGAGCAGCCTCGTCAGCCCCGCCACCCAATCTTGACCTGATTGAGCAATTTGCAGCCGCCCTCAGTGACGCGGTCGTGCTCTACGACGCAAGCTTTCGGATCGTTTCGTGCAACGCCAGTTTTGCTCGTTTAGTCAGACTCCAGCCGATCACGCTGCGTGGGCTTGAGGTGACGTCGTCGCTGGTGAACAGTCCCGAATACCGTCGACTCGCCCTAATTTTTTTCCCGGCGGTAATGGCCGAGCGTCTCGAGGTGATTCAAGCCGCGCCGGTTGAAATCGTTCGGATTAGCCTGACGACACCGGAAGAGCTTCATTTTCGGATTGCGGCGCTCAAATTAAACCTGCCGGCTCGTTTGGCTGGTGGTGGCGATACCACCTACGCCGTCAAGGTTATCACCGATGAGACCAACCAGGTTATTCGTGATCGCGAAATTACTGAGTTTCTTGAATTGTCTGCTCACCACATGCGAACGCCCCTGAACGAAATAAAATGGTCGCTCGAATCAATCAACCTGAAATCTTTAGCGCCCGAAACTGTTGCTCCGATTCGTACTTCGCTTGATACGATTAAAATCGCCCTGGCCCTGGCCGAGGGGATTCTGATGAGTATTGAGGTTGAAACCGGCGGGCTCAAAGTTTCGACTGAGTCAAGTCAGCTTGGAGTAATCGTTGATGCTGCCCTGGATATTCTGGCGAATTCGATCGCTGAACGCCAGCTGAAGATCGGGGTCGAAATTGCTCCCGAGGCCGAGCAGTTCGTCTTTGATAAAAAAATTTTCCTCGTTATCCTGCACGCTATTTTTGAAAATGCCGTTCGCTACAATCGCGCCGGCGGAACGGTAAACATTAAAGCCAGACGATTGACCGAGAGACCAGTGATTGAAATTTCGGTTGTTGACAGCGGCGTTGGCATTCCGACCCATGAACAGGGGCGAATGTTTGAGCGCCATTTCCGTGGCGACCAGGGCCGCGAGCTAAAGCCCGAGGGGTTTGGCCTGGGTCTGTATATGACGAAACGCCTAGTCGAACTTATTGGTGGGAGCGTCAGTTTTATCTCGAAAGAAGGCGAGGGCAGCACCTTCTCTCTTTATATTCCCGCGGACGCGGTGGCGACGAAGTCATAAAAAATAATCACAAAATAAACGGCCCGTGCTCATCATAGAGTCGGTGCCGGTGTTACATGGCGGCGAAGTCGTTTGGGTCACGGGCTGGCGCGATTATGCCCTTACGGGAGCGTACCCGGAGACTAGCCTGACTTCTCGGGGTGAGAGGAAAATCGTGTCAGTCTCTCGCACCAGGGTATCACCACGCGAGGTGACGTCCCCAAGCGTCAGGAAAAAGGAGCTCGCCTCCGTTTTGATTTGGATAAGCGTCGCGTCGAAATCATAGTCATCATCTCCCGTTTGCCCCGGGTCAGTGATGCGTAGGCGATTTCCTAAACAGTACTGATCAACAGGGAATGTCCGAGGAACTCGTAGGGTCACAAGGACCACCTCCTTTCTATGCTAGTTTAATTTTATCATAAGGTGTTTTATTGTCAAAAAGAAAAGGCCCGAACTCACACGCGGTGAACAATCGGGCCCTTAAGGTCTTTCCGGCCGTTGGCACGAAGCTCTTGCTCGAGCTGAGCAATGACCCGTCGTCGTTGCTGTGTCGTGTCGCAGTAACCATGTCCGGGAACGAAGATTCGCCAAACCGTTTCTCGTTCGGCGCGATCGTTTAAATGAGAAACGTTATCGTTGGCGTGTACCAACAAGGAGGTTTCGGCGGACAAGGTTTTGTCCCCTGGGTTGCAGGCACGAATAAATATCATTCCAGCCTTACCATCGTGTTGTTCAACCCAACCCTGAAGCAAAAGACGACGCTTGCCATCGCCAAGAGTCCAGGGTTTTTTTTGCCGCCAGCATGGGCCAGGAGGACGATGGAGTCATCGAAGCCGTGGCGCTGATTCCACAGCTTAACGATTTGTGGCATGAGCGGGTAACGCGAAAAGACATGACGAGTAACTCTATCTACGTATCCCTCCAGGCTGGAGCCCGGATGATCAAACCCCGCCGCCAGATAAACCGTCGATTCCCGGAGCTGAAACACTCGCACAGTAATCACCTCGCAAAATGTATATTCCTGGGGCGATTATAATACAGGAATGACCGTTCGGACTCGTTTTGCCCCCTCCCCGACAGGGTTTCTCCATTTGGGTAGTGCCCGGACAGCGCTCTTCAGTTTTCTCTACGCTCGCCACCACGGCGGTGAGTTTTTGCTCCGGATCGAGGACACCGACCGCGAGCGCTCGCGGCCGGAGTGTGCCGAAGATATCATGGAGAATTTGCGTTGGCTCGGGCTCAATTGGGACAGCGAGGTAATACACCAATCGGAACGAACCGAGCTTTACCGCGAAGCGATTACTCGGCTTCTTCGCGATGATCACGCCTATTATTGTTTCTGTTCGAAGGAAACGCTCGAGGCGCAGCGCGAGGCGCAGCTCCAAAAAGGCGAGGCACCACGCTACGCCGGTACCTGTCGCGCTCTCACGCCTGATCGGGTTAGCCAGAAACTTGCCGCCGGTGAACCGTCAGTCATCCGCCTGCGAGTACCCCACCAACAATTGACTTTCACCGATCTGATTTGCGGCGATATTAGCTGGGACATGGGCTTGATCGGCGATTTCGTTATTGCTAAAAGCGAAGAGCAGCCGCTTTTTCATCTGGCAACTCCAATCGACGATCATTTACAGGACATTAGCCACGTTATTCGCGGCGCTGATTTGATTGCCAGCACGCCAAAACAGATTCTAATTAGCCGCGCTCTTGGCTGGCAACCACCGGCCTACGCCCACCTGCCGCTCCTCCTCAGCGACGGCGGCGGGAAAATGTCAAAACGCGAAGGCTCAAAAAGCATCCGCGAGTATCGCCGCGAGGGCTATCTACCCGAGACGCTGCTTAACTTTGCCGTTCTACTTGGCTGGCACCCGAAAGAAGACAAAGAATTAATCTCGCTTAAAGAGATGATCACTGAGTTCGATCTTAGTCGAGTTCAGCGAAAGGGCGCCGCCCTTGACGAGGCAAAACTGCGCTGGCTCAACCGTCACTACCTCCGCCAAAAGCCGGCGAGAGAAATTATCGAGCTACTTGGCGATCAACTTCCGACTGCCGACTACAACGACAATCAACTTGGTCGCATCATTGAGCTTGGCCGTGAGCGCGCCGATACGCTCAATGATATCTCTGCTTCAGTTGGATTTTTTTTCACTGAGCCAGAATATGAAGGAACGTTGCTTGTCTGGAAAAAGAGCAACGCGACCGAGACGCGTCAGTCACTCGAGCGAGTTCGTGACGTACTAATAGCGACTCCCGAAGGAATGTTTACCGCCGAACAACTTCAAGCCGCCCTCGAATCGCTCCATTTGGACAAGGGCGTTACTTTTTGGCCATTGCGAGTGGCGTTGACTGGTCTGTCCGCCTCGCCGCCACCGACTGAGATTGCTACAATATTAGGGAAGGAGCGAACGCTCAAGCGAATTGAGCGAGCCCTTCAAAAGCTTAATGCTTAGGTTACTGTTCCGAATTGCCCTCGGCGTTCTGATCATCCTGTTCGCCTTCGCCATTGTTCCCGACTCTTTCTGGAACTGGCTGAAGCCGTATTTCAATGCCGGTGCTCTCGGCGGAACGCTCGGCACCGGTTTTGCCAAGTTGAGTCAGTTTTTGCGCGAAGCAACCGGTCTCGATCTGAGTCAGGTGCCGGAAAAATTTCGCCAGTGGCTCGGCATTGATGTTTCACTGATCTGGGAACGCACCCGAGACTTCTTTGCCACCATCTTCGAAAAATTAAGCAATTTCTTTCGCCGGTAAAGAGGAAGCGTAGAGTATAATAAGCTCGCAATGGCAGTAGCTACTGTTTCCAGTCGGCGCTCGCGCGAGGCGGAACTCGTTTCGATTCCTCGTCGCGAATACGAAAAACTTAAGGCGCTTTCATCACTCATTGATAAGGAGCAGATTTGGTTTTGGACAAAGACCTGGCAGCGAAAGGAGCAAGCAGCTGATCGTGATCTCAAGACGAAACGGCTGAGCCGGCCATACCGTTCCATCACAGAACTTAAGGCAGCGCTGAAACGGCTGAAACGGCGGTAGTTTGGCGATGGAGCTTGTGTTCTCGCGGTCGTTTGAACGTGACTATCGCAAACTGCCACGCCCGATTCAGGCGCGCCTCGATCAGCAACTCCTCCGTTTGGTTGCAAATTTCTCGCACCCTTCGCTTCGGACAAAGCGAATCAAGGGTCATCCTTATGCTTGGGAGGGACGCATTACAAGGAGCCACCGTTTTACCTTTCAGATCAACGCTGATCAGTGTATTCTCCGGCGTGCTGGCACGCACGATATTTTAAAAACACCTTGACAACATTACCCCCTGTTACAATTTTTAATAATTAACCAATGGAAAAAGATTTTTTACTAAACTTTTTCGGGGTTTCTGATGAAATTATTGAACAATCAAAGATCCTTTCGTGGCCGATCCCGGGTAATGCCAATAAAGAAAAAGGCGATTTAGGTCTTTTGCCCAACGATTCTTCGATCGAAGCGTGGCAAGTCCCCATATCTAGCGCTCGCCTATTGCATTTTTTGGTCCTTATAAAAAAAGCGAAGGTTATTCTGGAATTAGGAACAAGCCTCGGTTTTTCTACTATTTGGCTCGCACTGGGCGCCAAAGAAACCGGCGGGCATGTCTATGGGACAGAAATTTTCCCCGCCAAAACAATTCTTGCTAAAGATAATTTCAAAAAGGCACGAGTCGATGAATATATAACTCTGCTCGAGCAAGACATTCTCGAGGTGCTTCAGCATTGGGACAAGAATAGAAAAATTGATTTTGTGTTTATGGATGCCGATAAACAACGGTACGACCAATATATTGACCCGTTGTGGCTGTTAATGGACGATCATGCTTTAATCGTTGTCGACAATGTTGGTAATTACGGTCAATATATGAAGCCATTTTTGGAAAAATGTAAAAGCTTGCAAGCAGCAACTCATTTTTTAAATATCGATAATGGATTGCTCTTTATTCTTAAAAATGGAGGCGAAAACTTACTTAACGCAGCGGGCATATTTGATTAGAGTCGTAGCCAACCAATGCTCGAAGAATATAAGAATGCGAGGGCGATCTGGGAGGAAAATTACGATTCAATAAATTTAAGAAGCGATATTTTAATCACTGAGCGCATTTTGGGGTTGCTCGGCGATGTGCGGGGTAAAAAAATACTTGATCTTGGCTGCGGTAATGGAAAACCTGCTCGTGCATTAACAGAGCGAGGAGCCAACGTTGTTGGGGTTGATATATCTCGGGAGCAGATTAATTTTTCCTTGAGGATAGAACAAGAGAAAAATCAGGGAATTAGATATTTTACTAGTGACCTTTTACATATAGAGAAAATTGGCTTTCCATTAGAAAGTTTTGACATAATCGTTTCGTTGATGGTGCATCTTTACTTGACCGAAGCTGATTTTATAAAAAGCTTTTCTATCATTGCTAAATTTTTAAATACTGCGGGACAATTTGTATATGGAAATATTCACCCAGCGCGTATTTTTAAGCATCACGATCTTGATTATTTAAAAACGTATTTACTTGAAGAGCATTTCCCAACAGTCAGTGGCAAAATTTTTACCACGCGATTTTATCATCACCCCCTAGGCATGGTCATGAATTCGATTACTGACGCTGGTCTCTGCGTTAAGCAAGTTTATGAGCCACAGCCAAACCAAGCCGAGCTAAGACAGTATCCCGATCTATTCGATATAACCGATAGATTGCCACAGTATCTAATTATCAATAGTGTTAAGTGCTAGGATTTTATTTATAATACTAACAATGACCCAACAGCAAAAAATTATTGCCATCGTCGTTATCGTTCTGGTGGTCGGTTTAATTTGGTCGTTTGTGGGTAAGCGAGGTATCGCTCCAGCAAATGGCGAACCAATTAAGATTGGGGCAATCATCCCGCTTTCTGGTTGGGGCGCTTACTGGGGCACTGGCGAACAGAAAGGTATTGAGCTGGCCGTAAAAGATTTGCAGGCTCAGGGAATGAAGGTGCAGGTAGTGGTTGAGGATAGCAAGACCGACGGTAAGGAGGCTGCTACTGCGGCGCAGAAACTTATCAATATCGATAAGGTCTCAGGTATTTTGACTGACTTCACTGGGCCGGCTTCGGCGGTTTCGCCGATTGCGGCGCAGGCAAAGGTGCCTTTCATTTTTGATGCATTTGTGAAAGGACTGGTTGATACAAATCCTTACGCACTTAAAACTTATTTTGATGCTGAGCAGCAGTGCTACGAGGCGACCCGCTATCTCGGAAAACGGGGGCATAAGGTCATCGGCAGTCTCATCCTCCAGCTCGACTTCAATGCCGAGTGCAAAAAGGGGATGGAACGGGCGGCCAGTGAAACAGGCGTTACCGTGCGCCACTATGACGTTCCGGTTAATACGACTGATTTCCGGACCATCATCACGAAGATGAAGCGCGATGGAGTGCAGGCGGTTGTGCCAGTGGTATTTGAAGATCACGCACTGATATTCTTCAAAGAGCGGGCGGAGCAAAAGTTTCTGGTCCCGGTCGCAACCGGTATCGGCAAACCCGACGCATTCTCCGAAAAGATTCAACATGAAGCTCCGGTTGCCTCGCTCGATGGCACGATGACCTACGATCAAGCCCTTCGCGATTGGTTCATCGCCAAAGCCAAGGCTGAATATAGCGGCATCGACGAAAAAGATTTAACCGCGGCTGCCTACGGTTACGATATGGTTATGTACCTCGCCCGCGGCTTCGCCCACTGCTCGACTGGCGATGCTGCCTGTGCCGTTCGAGCGATTAGCAATGATCGAGACTATCAGAGCACACTCGAAAGCACCGGGTTTGGCGGTGATCGGGTCTTTGATATTACGCCGACGTACTACCGCTATCAAAACGGAACGCTAACGAAAATTCAGGTGAAGTAGCGGTATAATCAAATCCACAAAACCCGTGGGTCAAGTGAACTGGACGCATTCTGCCTGCTCCCCAGCTTTGCTTGCCAGCCCACGGGTTTTTTTGCCTGAAAACTAAATTTGAAAGGAGCAAACGAAAAGTCGGAGCGAACGTGGTTCGTTCCGACTTCGTGAGCAGTCGCCAACACTATCTTTTTCCGTGGTAGTAGAGTGATTGTTGTCGGCGATGCCCTTGTAGTTGAGCGCCGCCCTTAGGGTCGAGCGATGGAACTTCTCGGTGTCCTGATCGACAGTCAGCGCAGCGCCCCTTGTCTCTCGCCACCTTACCCTTGAGCGGTTTGCCGCAAACGCAATTCATAGCGCACCTCCTTGGCCGTGCATTCAGGTTCCTGGCCTGATTATATACAAAAGAGATCCAAGCTATGATTTTTTTTGGGGGTTTCGCAATCTCCCACCCTCCGGCAAGCTCAGGGTAGGCAGGGTTTGGAAGTAGTGGCGGTGGTATAATACGGTCACTATGGTTACGAAACTAAAACAAAATGGTGCACGAATTTTAACCGCGACCGAACCCAGGCGAAGTCAGCGGAAAATCCCGTTGAGTCTGGTGCGGGCCGCTGGTCTGTGGAAGCGAAGGAAGATTGACGCGGTTGCCTACCAGCGGAAAATTCGACAAGAGTGGGAAAGACGTTTACGACAGCTCGAACGCGCTCGCCGCGGATGATCCTCGATACGAACACGCTGATCGCCCTTAGAGCAATAATACGGCGCTATCGAACTACACCCGCCGATGTCTTCATTTTAAATTAGATGAAGCAAAAGCTGTTTTTCTATTAGTACACTAAAATGACGATCGTTCAGATTAGTGTAGTCGCGATGACGCCGAATTTTAGCACACCGCTCGTAACACGAAATGTCCGTGACTTCAAAAAGATTCGTGAGTTAACGATCGTTACGATCTGATTTTGCTATTTCACCGGCTTCGCAATCTCCCACAAGGTTTGAAAGTAATGACGATAGGCGGCGGCAACTTCCTTTGACTGCACCATGATCGCGACCGGTGGATCGCTGAAGATTTGCAGGATAACGCGGTCGTCGTAAATTTTGGTTGAAGAGGGGACGGCGTAAAGTTGTGGCAGAACACGGATTTCAGCAAAGCCGGACACTTCGTTTTCTAACAAATTTTTTACCTCATTCGCATAAGTAACCATTTTGGCATGAATATTGCGCTGGAGGCACTGCTTACGATAACGCTTGTAAAATTTTTGCGTAATGTCGTACCAGGCGCCACCGGAAGCGCCGATGACAAAATAGGTAGCGCCATCCTTCAGCGAAATCTGAATATCGCGTTGGATTTCCTCATAGCCAGCGGCGCCCTCATAAATTCGAACCGTTACCGGTTGTTTTCGATAAATCGATTTAAGTTTCAGGCCGAGCTTAGTTGCCAGTACCGCCTTTTGTCGTGCCCGTTTCACTAACAATTCGGGGTCTTCGGCGATAAAGTGTCGAATTTTTCGTTTCTCAACCGTTCGAACATAGCCAAGCTTGCCGAGTCGTTCAAGCGCGCCATAGACAAGCTCGCGGTGGAGGCCAGTTTGTTTTATCAGCTCGCCAGCCGGCGCCTCACCGAGACGGAGCAGGGCCAGATAGACGGTTGCCTCGCGTTCGGAGAAGCCGAGCGACTGCAGAGCTTGAGTTATGGTCATAACGGTCTGATTGTAGCCTAAATAGAGCAGATTTCAAGGTGTCAGGGTAAGCACTTGACAAATATGTATGTGGGTGGTACACTGACTATATAAAGTATATCAAGTATTAACTTTGACATAATATCAAATGAATATGCGTACGGCAATCGTCATCGTGGTGGTGCTCGGTCTTATTGGTCTGGGGCTGTCAATTTGGACGGCGCGAAAGAGCCAGACAGGCGAGCCCTTCGGCCCAGCTCAGGGTCAACCAATCAAGATTGGCGCAATCTTGATGTTGAGCGGCACCGGCTCGAACTGGGGGACGAACTCACAGCGTGGAGCGGAGCTGGCGGTAGCTGAAGTGAATGCTCGCGGTGGTGTTAATGGTCGCCCACTTCAGGTAACGTATGAAGACAACCAGGGTGATAGCGCGACCGCGGCCGTCAATGGACTCCAAAAGTTACTGGCCGAAAATATTAAGATCATACTCGGCACGAACTGGACGCCGTCGGGTTTGGCGGTCGCGCCGATTGCCTGTGATAGGGGTGTATTGATGATTTCGCCTTCGCTTGGGGTACGCAGCTTCAACGAGCGCTGCGACTCGCTCTTTAATGTCTGGCCTCACGATGACGTGCTGAGCGAGCGGCTCGGTCAGTGGCTGGCCGATAAAGGTTATAAGAAGATCGCTATTCTCGGCTCGAAACAGGAGTGGGAGCAGACCCAGTCGGAGGCGGTTAAGCGTGGCTTCACTGAAAAAGGTGGCACGATTGTCGCCTACGAGCTCGGCCAGAAAGATCAAAAGGACTTCCGGACTGAAGTAACGAAAATCAAGGCGAGCAATCCTGACGCGGTTGTCTTCACCAATTATTCCTACGAGCAGATCAGCGCCAAGCAACTGCGCGAGCAGGGCGCGAAGATGCCGTTCTATTCGATCTTGATGGATGATGAGCGGATCAAGGGTGCGCACGGTGCCTTTGAGGGGACGGTCGTGATCACCTCATTCACACCGACAGCCGCGTTCAAAGAAAAGTTCAGCGCAAAGTACAACGAACAGCCCGATATCGGTGCTGATACCTCCTACGACGCCGTGATGCTGATCGCCGAGGCGATGCGAAAGACTGGCTCGACTGATCCGAGCGTCCTCAAGGGCTACCTCGGTTCGCTCAAAAACTACTCCGGCGCCTCGGGCGCGTTGACGTTCGACGGCAAGCGCGGCGTGACAAAATCCGCTCAATTCCAGCTGGTCAAGGACGGAAAACTCGTCTCGTACCAGTAAAAATTAATTCAGGCAAAAGAAAGATCCGGCGGGCTGCCTTGCGCATCCGCCGGATTCGCGTTTTGCGAAGAGGGTCACTCCTCCAAAATAGTTTGCAAGAAATCAACGAGATCCCTAATCGTAGCGGTCTCGCTCGGCTGCCAATCCATATTTGCGATTGAACCACTCCCGAGAGTGATCTCCAGCCTTCGAACGTCCTCCGGCGGCAGGTAGTCGATCTCGAATGCCTTCTTGAGCCCGAGCAGAAACTCGATCAGGTCGTTGGCTGATTCGATGCCAAGGTGCTCTTTGAGTCGGTGCGACTCATTCAGTGAATGGAGCGGGAAGCTCAGTCTAATCCGCCGGCTCGCTCCAATTATTGCCCGCACGTAAACAAAAATATCCTGGCGCGAATACATTTTGACTGTGGCCATAAAGCCATCTCCCTGTTGACGTTTACTAAAACCATTTTACCAGAAAAATAACCGTTATACTTCTATTAGCTAAGACAAAAGAAGGGGGAGTGACCATGCCGGGAAAGGTAGTGGCGATTTTTATCGCCGGGGGTGAAGGCAGGCCAATGCGAGGAGTGATAAACGTTAGCGCGATCACGGGACTTGGCCTCGACGGTGATCGCTATGCAACCGGTTGTGGCGCGTTTCAAAAACCGGGTGCAAAAGAAAAAATTCGTCACGTCACGCTGATTGAAGACGAGGCGATCAGAGCAGCGAACACAGAGCTCAACCAGTCATTTGATTGGGCAGAGACGCGTCGCAACATCGTGGTGCGCGATTTTCCGCTCAACGGTCTGATCGGTAAACGAATTATGATCGGAAATAGCGTAATTGCCAGGGTGCATGAACTTTGTGATCCGTGTCAGCGCCCAGGCAAACTGGCCGGCAAGTCCGGCTTTGAGCAGGCATTCGCCAATCGTGGCGGCGTTCGTGGCGAAATTCTTACCGGTGGTGTTATCGGTCTTGGTTACTCGGTTGTAGGCTTAGAGGATTAAGCCAGGCGACCGCAACTAACCAAGCAAAAACGGGACTCGCGTACATCGCGACGTCCCGTTTTCTTTTTGAGTTGGCGTACGGCTGGTTATACGACCGCAGTAACTGCAGTGCGTCGTTGCAACATCTCCTTGAGCACTTCGATCATTAGGTGCCCAAGACAGTCTTTGCTGTCGCAGCACACCTGGCGGAGGTCATCGTAGTAGACCGCGCGAGTGGCCGCCCGCAAACACCCTTCCGCCTCACAGAACAATCGGTCGTTCCCGGTGAGTCCCTTGACGGTGATAAGACTGTATATGTCGAGAGCTGGACCAGGGTACTGTTGCCTGCGCACATCAGTAATAGCTTGCCGAATAGTCTGTTCCTTAAAATCTTTCCTTGTCATCCTGCTCATCTCCATTGAAAAGTAAGCTAGTCCTTATTATAGCGCAACACGGATCATCGACCGGTAGATCTCGGCACTCGTGATATTGAGACTCTTTCGATCACGCTCCGCTTTTCGTTCCAAAATTTCGTGTCGCAGGCGATCGTTAAGTCGCGCCTGGAGTTGCCGCATTAGGCGGTCGCTCTTGGCGTCGGGCTTTTGCATAAACCAAATATCAATTTTCCACTTTGTTTTTCCCTGATTTCGTCGCAGGCCGAGGTAGTAGCCGCGAGGAAAATCCGATCGTCGCACCCGAACGTAATCATAGAACATCACACCGTAAAAAAATGTTCCTTTCGCCAGAGCATTAAACGCTTTGAGCACTTTTGCCTTTGTGATTTTGGAATTTACGACATAGATATCAATGTCGCCAGTGAGCATCAAATTAAGCGCGTAGCTTCCTCTTATTTCCACTTTCCCATATCGCGCGAGAAAAGGCAGAAGGCGAGATCGCCGCAGGAGCATGTCAGCCTCGCGCTTAAACCAATTTGCTTTTGTAAAAAGCTTTTTCTTTTCCATGAAATTTTATTTTATTGAGGTAGAAATGATTTAACCTTGCGTATTATCACGGAAGGAAGTGGCATCACTAGCGGAGCGAGCACTGTACCGCGAAGCCACGTCTCGGAGGCGACTCCGGCTTGGTCCCGAACGTTAGTGAGGGCGGAGCCGCTGAGAGGCCGAGGCGGGCTTGGCTCGCTGGAAGCCAAGAACCGCCGGTGCGCTGA
>OBEQ011733723.1_pt1 | contig 30203 bp, 30 predicted proteins | sample 1670901 | NCBI WGS metagenome assembly OBEQ01 (sample SAMEA104232315, study PRJEB22302) | groundwater metagenome | biome: forest; feature: aquifer; material: groundwater | place: USA | collected 2011-08-07 | depth 5.4 m
AAGTCCGATTCCCACGGACGATCCCAAACAGCGCCAGCCGGATATTTCAGTGGCCAGATCGCGACTGGGCTGGCAACCGACAGTGCCGCTCGCCGACGGACTGAAAAAGACCATTGAGTATTTCGATGCGCTGCTATCACATCAGACCGCCCCAAAGGTCTGATCGATTTCCTGGGCCGCTTGCGCGGCGGCCCCGCCACGGCTCCGTAGCGCACCGTCCTACCCGGCGGGGACGCCTTCCCGGTCCACTCCGGCGCTCCCAACGGCGCCGCCCGGGGGTTAATTCTATCTTAGCAGAAGATGCAGAAGGTATTCGCCGCCTCGCGGTATGCGCAGGAACTGGAGTTCATGTACCGGGTCATCCTCGAGGCCAGTAAGCAGCTGTTGGCGGGACGGCTGGCGGGCACGGAAGTCTCCTACAAGGCCGACAGTTCCATCGTCACCCAGATTGATCACCAAGTGGCCGCCTATCTGGACGGCGAGATCATGCAGCAATTCCCCGGAGACGCCATCCTCAACGAGGAGACCTGGCATCTCAACCCCGAGGCGGCGCCCTGGCACGAGGCCGCGCGCTGCTGGATCCTGGACCCGTTAGACTCCACGTCCAGTTTCATCCGCAACGGGCAGCATTACGGCGTCATCATGGCCCTGGCGTTCGAGGGCCGGCCGGAAGCGGGCATGACCTACAAGCCCGAGCTGGGCGAGATCTATTTCGCGGTCAAGGGGGAAGGGGCCTATCGCGCCTTCGTCGCGTCCGATCCGGATCTGGTGCAGGTGATGCCCGTGAAGGTGTCCCAGGAAGGCAAGCCCAGTCTCATCACGTCCCACGGCCGCCAATCCCCCGGGCTCAACGATCTGCTGCGCAAGCTGGGCAATCCGCCCTTCCACCGCATGAACGGATCCCTGAAGATCAACGAGGTGGCGCGCGGCGCCTATACCGCCTTCATCTCCCCGGCGCAGAATCCGATGTGCTTGTGGGATCTGGGCGCGACCCAGCTGATCCTGGAGGAGGCGGGCGGCCGCCTCACCGATCTGAACGGCGAGCGTCTGGACTTCCGCTCCGTGAATCCCGTGCTCTCCCAGGGTATCATCGCCTCCAACGGCGTGACGCACGCGTCCCTGCTCGACAAGCTCAAGAACCGGGGCTGATCCTTCGGGTCTTCCGGTGAGATTTCAAAATGCAAAAGTCAAAATGCAAAGTGCAAAATTGAAGAAGGAGGAAATCCGGTCTGGAACCACCGTGCAGGATTGCGGGTGATTCGGGGCCGGATCTTGAGGGGGATTTTGGGATGGTCCTTTAGCGGGCCGGGAGAAAGAAAGCCTAGGTAACAGGGCTGTTACCGGCGGCCGCTCAGGGGTTCAGAACTCGGCTTGGAGCACCAGCTTGTGGAAGCTGAGCTTCTCCTGGCCGGGGTAGGTGCCGGTCTCTTCGGCCACGTACACGTAGCTTAGGTAGACGATATAACCCAGCCGGATGCCGAAGGTGGGATAACCGTCGTTGAGGCCCACGGCGATGTAGCTCACCGGGCGCTTGTTCATGTAGCCTTCCAGGGCCACGCCCGCCTTCAACTGCTTGAACCAGGGCGTGCCCGGGATCAGGAAGTGCTGCCAATCCAGGTTGACCAGCACCTTGTTGTCCAGGTCCGGGACCCAATCCACCGGCTTGTGGTAGGCCAATCCCAGATTGATGTCCGGCTTCACGAAGCTCTGATCGATGACGGTGGGGAAGTCCAGCAGGGACAGGCCCGCGGTCCAATCCTTATCGATGTCCTTTTCCGCGCCCAGGTTGAGGCCCACGCCCTGGCTGGTCTGCGCGATGTCCCCCGCCACGCCCAGCTTGGCCAGCTTGTCGCTCCAACCGTTATCGGGCTTTTCCCACGCATGCTTGACGATGAAGAACTCGTTGTTGGTGGTGCCGATCAGGCGGTCCGTGAAGCGTAGGCGGTACAGGTACTTGAGCGCGAAGCCGAAGCGGTAGCCGTCCTCGACCTGGAAGCCCTTGCCCGCGGTCAGGACCAGGTCCGATAGCGCGCCGACGCCGAGCACGGGCGTCACCACGGCCTTGGCCAGGGTCAAGTCGTAACGGGTATCGGAGAGCACGCTGAAGCCCACGCCCTCCCAATTGCCGTACAGCATGAGCGACTGGGAGAAGGGCGCCCATTTGTTGTCCACGGGCCCCATCTTGGTGAGCAGCGTGTCCGTATGGTTCAGGTACTTGTAGTTGTCGGCGGCCCAGGAGGCGTAGTCGAGCAGCACGGAGTTGAGGCCGAGATCCAAGGACAGGCCCATGCCTCCCCCGTCTTCGCGGCCCAGGGCGGCGGGATTGAGGAAGAGGGCGGTGGCGCCCTTGGAAGAGGCCACGCCCGTGCGTCCCAGGGACTGGGACTTGGTGTCCCGAAAGGTGGGACCGGATTCGGCGGATGCGCCGGCGGCCATCAGGGAAAGGAAGGCTGCAGAATGAACGGCCGCGGAAAGAACGGTCTTGCGCATCATTTCAGGTCCTCATCGATCCAGCCGTCGCCGTCATTGTCGACCCCGTCCGGGAGCTCCTCGTCGACCCCGAACACGCCGGCGGTCCATTCCGAATTGGGGGGCATCCCGTGGATCCAGATATGCTTGTACTGACAGGCGTCCTGGACGGCGGCATCCGTGTTGGCCTTGAGGCCCACCTTGTCCTTGTAGGCCTGGGGCAGCTTGTCGAAATCGTCCAGGCAATTCTTGTTGGGGCCTTCGCCCAGGAACTTGGAGTAGTAGACCTTGAGGCTGTCCGTGCCGCCGTGCTGGGCCAGGTAGATGCGGTGCTCCAGGGCTCCGATGCAGAACTGGCGCTTGAACGGGTCCGGCAGCATGGGGACGGTGATGTCGATGTCCGGACATTTGTTGTCGTGCCCGGGGGCGTCCGCCCAGACCATGGGGGCCGGGTCCGTGCCGATCATGGAGACCAACAGAAGCGCGTCGTCGTCATCGTCCATGCCGCGGGCGTTGCGCGCGTCCTCGTCCTTGATGCCGTCGTAATCGTTGTCGCGATCGTCGATCATTTCTTCGTCGATGCCGAATGTGCCCCGGAGCCAATCGCTGCGCTTGGGCGGCCGCACCGTGGACTTGAGGATGGAGGTGTAGGTGGAACAGGTCTTGGAGACCAGGTTGGCGATGACCACGTCGGTCAGCTTGGCGCCGTTGGGGGTAAGGGTCATGGCCGCGTCCTGGCAATGCTTGATCATGGTCGCCTTGCGGGCGTTCTTGGAAGTGTCCCGGGATATTTTGCGCTTGGCCCAGGAGGAGTCCGTGAACTTGACGTACAGCTCCGGATGCAGCATGCGATGGAGCGGATGGCCGATGTTGTGGCACTCGCCGTTGCGGGAGGAGCCCGTGAGGTAGCCGGCCAGGGTCACCGAATCGTCGTCGTAGTCCCAGCGGATGCCGCCGTCCTTGTCGTAATCGTGCCAGACCATGCGCGTGCCGCCGCCGGAGCTGTCCTGGTCGTCGTAATCGTTGTCCAGGTTGTCGTTGAAGCGCATGTAGGAAAGGAAGTTGCTCAGGTCCTGCACGTTGGTGACGATTTCCGTCAGTTGCCCGCTGAGCTTGGACTCGTTGTGGCTGTTCATGGCTCCGGTCACGGAATCCAGGTTGTAGCTGGAGGCGGCGATGGGCCCTTGCATCTTGTCGAGGAAATCGTTGATGTCGTTGGGATTGCTGGAGACCTGGCGGGCGCGCACGTCCTTGGTGTCCAGGTTGTTGATGTCGATGCTGCGGGTCAGTTGCTTGAAGCGCTCGAAACCCTTGGATTCGCTTTCCGGGCCGTCCTTGCACTTCTTCATGTACAAAGCGCCCGCCATGCAAGAGGCATCCAGGCCGGGGCAGATGTTGGCGCCGCATTGCGTATCGATGTGGTTGTTGCCGTCCAGATCGAGGGGCCCGAGCATGCCTTTGATGGTCTGCAGGAGTCCCAGATCCAGGCGGGCCACGCCTTCGGTGACGCGGCCGTCGCTGGCGGTGTCGCCGTCCGGCAACATCTTGTAGCCGCCGGGTATGATCACCGTATCACGGCTGTGACGGAGGATGTGCTCCAGATTCTCCACCGACTGCGCCACCGGATAATAGGTGCTGTCGATCTTGGCCAAGGTGGTGGTGGAGTCGATGAAGGGTATGCCCTTCTTGCCGTTGCCGTCCTTGTTGCGCCGGGAGTTGAACTCGTCATTGAGGGTGTTGTAATCGATCTTGTAGACGCTGACCAGCGCCTTGGAGTGATAGAGGTAGGCTTCCGAACCCTTGGGATTGATCTCCTTGGCGCGGGCGAAGTAGATTTCCGCCTGGACGTAATCGGCGTTGTTGATCGCCTCGCTGCCCTTGAGGATGAGTCCGCGGTAAGTGAGATCCTTGTCCGAGTCCGCCGCGAGCGGCGAAAAGACGTTGCAGCCGGACAGCCACAACATGGCGGCGCCCGAAAGCGCCCCCAACGCGCAGGCCGCGATGAATCGCGGACGTAAAGCTCCGATTCGAGGCATCATTCCCCTCATCTCCCCTCATGTCTTCTGTTGGTGACCACGGTTAACCCCTCGAATCCCATTCAGCCTCTCACCCCATCGGGCTTTGAGCCGGGAGCGAGCCCCGGAGAACGATATCGACCGCTAATCCCATCGCCCCCCGGCGTCGGAACACCGGAAAAGATACTCTACACTCTCCTAAAAAAACCCCGGATTCTAAACAATATTCCGGTCCTTGGAGTTGCGGGTTTTGAGCTCCGACCCAAGCCAGGCTTGGAAATGCGTGGGACGAATAATCCGTCCCCAATCCGTCCCCATTGATGGACAAGTAAAATTTCCGGGTGCTATAATCCGAATGTGCTTACCTACGCCATCACAACTTTCTTCTCCGGCTTCGCCCTGTTTCTGCTGGGGTTCTCCATCTTCATGTATCATGAGAACCGCAAGTTCGGCGACAACCAGTTCACGGTCAAATTGCTTCCGCCTCCGCCGCGGAAGGCTTCCACCGTGGTCGAAGGCCACGCCAAGACCTACCTGAACGTGTCCCCGGAATTCACCCTGGAAGAGAGCCCGGTCCGGGTCCTTTCCCGCCAAGCTTGACGCCCATCTTTCCTCCCTGGTGTCCCTTTTGGGACGTTCGCCGTTACCGACAACGGCTCCACCCCTGATCGAAAGCCGTTTCGGCCCTTCTTTGTTGCCTCCGAAGCCGCCCCCGACTTGGCATAAGTCGGCTCCGTTTATAAATTAACGGCACCGCGGTGGTCGTAGCTCAGTTGGTAGAGCAGTGGATTGTGGTTCCACTGGTCGCGGGTTCAAGTCCCGTCGTCCACCCCATTTTCCCCCTTTCGAACAGGGTGTCGGCGCCGGGTCTTCCCGGCGGCCCCAAAACTAGCGGCGGCCTCCCCGTTGAGCCATCTTGACCCCGGATTCCGCCGGCGTTCCGGCCCCAAAAACCCAATCCCGCTTAACTTTGTTCTCTGCGTCATCCGCGCCGATCTTTTTCGATCCAACAACGTCCGGAGGCCTAATGCGTCTTTGCCGATTCTCCGCCCGGTTTTCCTTCGCGATTGCCTTTTCGGCCGTCGTGTCCCACGCCGCCTGCGCATATGCCAACATCGAGGAGAACCAGAACCAGGAGGATCACCAGGTCCGCGAGGCGGATGGTTCCGGATTCACGGCCAAGGCGTGGTGGCCGGAGTCCGTGGGCTCAGGCATGGCCGTGATACGCAAGAACGCTTCCGGCGGGATCCAGTGGTCGCGGAAGTACGATTCCCAATCCATCAATTACCACTTTTCGGCCAACCGGGTCCCTGCGGGGCCGATCCGCGTATGGCATCTCGGCCAGACGGGAAGCACGGAAAGCATCCTCCGCATGCTGACCGTGGATGCGGCGACGGGCGATAGCCTGGCAACCGATACGCTTTACACGGATGCGACCCAGTATCTCCGCGGCAACTTCATCGCCACCCGGGATGGAGGCATGGTCAGTTGCATCAATAGCTGGTCCGTCAATGGCGCGCGCAACACCCTGTTCGCCCTGCGCACCGACTCCAATGGCAAGACATCCTGGACGGCGAATCTGCTGGACGAGGCCAAAGCCCGCTCGGGCACTTCCGGTTTCATGTTTTGCGGAGGCATCGAAACGGAAGACGGCGGATACCTGATCGCGATTGCGACCACGACCATCAACTTGGGGCAAGAGAATTCCGATACCATGCTGCTGTTCCGGATCGATAAGTCCGGCGCCGCCGGATGGCTGGGGAAGGCCTCGGACATCCCCTGCATCATGGCCCATAACACCAAGCGCATGCATTACTCCGGGTACGCCCTGGTGCCGTTGAAACTCTCCTACGCCGCCGTCACCGGCGGGCCGGCCATGGAATCCACCGTGAACGCCTGGGCTGACCAGGAAACCGCTGCCGGGTTGGATGCGAAAAATTCCCGGAACGCGAGGATTGGGACGGGTCCTTCCGCGGGACTTTTGCGACGCGCTCATGGCATCGGTTTCACCCGCGGATTGGAGCCTGGAAGCCCGGAAGCCTTCGGCGCCGACGGCTGCCGGATGGATCCCTAAAGGATCAGCACCACCGTACCCGCCAGGATCAATCCCGCGCCCATGGCGGTTTTGAGAGTCAACGCCTCGCCCAGGAACACCGCCGCCAACAGGATTGTCAACGCCAGGCTGGCCTTGTCGATGGGCGCCACCATCGACACCTTACCCGATTGCAGCGCCCGGAAATAGAATACCCACGATAATCCCGTCGCGATGCCGGACAACGCGATGAAGATGAGATTGTGCCGTGACACGGAGGTTACCTCCGCGAGGCGCCCCTTGAAGAACACGATGCCCCAGGCTATGACGAGGATGACCGCGGTGCGGATGGCCGTGGCCACGTCCGAATCCACCCCTTTGATGCCGACCTTGGCGAGGATGGCGGTGAGGGAGGCGAAAAAGGCGGAAAGCAGGGCGTAGATCCACCAGGTCTGCATGCGGGCTCCAGGGCTCGAGGATACCGCAAATGTAAGTGTGCGGGCGGGCACGGGCCAGGGATTTCAAGGGAATTACCTTCGGATCCATGCATAACGCAAATCGTTCCGCTTGCTTATTTGTAGCCCATAGGCTACATTGATATGGACGTCCTGCCCGTCAGGGTCGAAGAGTATATCCTGCCAGATGGTAGATCGCCGTTTTCAGAATGGGTTGAAAGCCTGGAGGACGGCAAGACTCGGCGGAAAGTAGCGGATCGGCTTCGCCGACTTCGCTTAGGCAATTTTGGGGATTGTAAGTTTTTTGAAACCATTTTGGAGTTGAGGATTGACTATGGCCCGGGCTATCGAATCTACTGCGGCAAAAAGAACAATACGTTCGTACTCCTCCTTGTCCGCGGGACGAAAAGGTCCCAGGACGGCGACATCAAAACGGCCAAAAAGTATTGGGCCGAATACGAAAAGGGCATTTCCGGTTAGCCGACCCTATGAGGACTATCTTTATCCCAAGTTAACGGAACTGACTTATGCTGCCGAATCACTCGCAGACTCGCTCTATGATGATGAGGAGCCTAAGTCTTTCCTTCTGGCTTTACGGGATGTGGTTCTGGCCAATGGCGGCGTTGCGAAAGCGGCGAAAGGTTCCGGCCTCAACCGCGAGAGCCTTTACAAAGCCCTTTCTCTCAACGGAAACCCAAGTCTGCGAACCGTTCAGGCAATCCTTTCCGCCGTCGGAATCCGCATCACGTTCGAGAAGGCGCCCAAAGCAGGCTGAAGGCCGGATCCGGCAGACAGCGTCTGCGCCGGAAGCCTGAAGTGTCGGCAAGTCCACTGCGGATCCTAGGCCCGCTTCTTCAGCCCCGTCCATCCGATGGCCAAGGCAATCGCCACAAAGACCGCGCCTGTTCCCAACGCATATCGGTAACCCGAGATCAGCGCTTCCGCCGGGTTCACCGATCCGGAAGCCAGCAGCCCGGATGTCCGCCCCGCCGCCACCGCCACCAATACCGCCAGTCCCAGGGCGCCGCCCAATTGGCCGGTGGTGTTCACGATGCCGGAGACCAAGCCGTGATCCCCGGACTTGGCGCCGGAGGTGGCGAGCAGGGTAAGGTTCACGAACGCGGGCATGAGGCCGAAGGACATAAGAACCGTCACGGGCATCACGTGGTACCAGTAGGTGTTGCGCGTCCCGATCAGTGACAAAAGGATCATGCACAGGAGCACCATCATCATGCCGCCCACCAGCACGGTCTTGGGGCCCACCTTGCCGGCAAGGCGTCCGCCCCAAGGCCCGGCATAGCTGGCCGCCAGCCCGTGGGGCAGGAAGGCCAGGCCGGTCAGGAAGGCGGAGTAGTGGAGCACCTGCTGGAAATACAGGGTCAGGATCAGGTTCATCGCCACCAGGGCCGCGCTCAGGAAGGTGCAGACCATGTTGGCCGCGGCGATGCCGGGCAGGAGGAAGATGCGCAGGGGCATCAGCGGTTCCGCGGTCTTCATCTCCACGTACACGAACGCGCCCAGGCAGGCGACGGCCAGGGCGAACATGCCCATCGTGGATCGGGAAGTCCAGCCCGCGCCCGGGGCCGAGACCAGAGCGTAGACCATCAGCATCAACCCAACGGTAACCAGCACGCTACCCAGCAGATCGAGCTTGGGCCGGGTCGCGGGCTTGGGCGGCTCCACCAGCCATTTGGAGGAGGTGATGAGGAGCGCGACGCCCAGCGGGACGTTTACGAACATGATCCAGCGCCAGCCCATAAAGGCGGTGAGGATGCCGCCCAGCACCACGCCGATGGAATACCCCGCCGCCGCCACCGTGCCCCAGATGCCGAAAGCGCGATTGCGCGCGGGCCCTTCCTCGAACACGCCCATCAACAGCGCCAGGGCCGCGGGCGCGAGCAGGGAAGCGCCCAGCCCCTGCAGGCAGCGGGTGGCGATCAACATGCCCGGTCCCACGGACAAGCCGCCCAGCAAGGAGGCGAGGGTGAACAGCGCCGCGCCCGAGAGGAAAATCCTTTTGCGCCCGTACAGATCCGAAAGCCTTCCGCCCAACAGCAGGAAGCCTCCGAACACCAGGCCATAGCCCGTGAACAGCCATTGCACGGTCTCGGTGGTGAAGCCCAGGGATTTCTGGATGGACGGCAGCGCCACGTTCACGATGGAGAAGTCCAACACCACCATGCAATCCGCGAAGCACAGCAAGGTCAACATCAGACGCTGCAGCGGCGTGAACGGGGCGTTGGCGTCGGCGGGGGAGGATGGGGATTGCATGCAGCGTCCAGGGAGGTGGGAAAGGATAAATAGGAATATCAGGCCGGTTTTACAGGTAAAAAGAAATGCAAGCCGTAGGGCCGGAAAAACAATGGTAAATTCCAAGAACGCAATACCGGATGGGTGCGCATGAAGCAATCAGGAACCGCCGCAATGACCATCGATTCCTATATCGCCGGCTTTCCTGGCATTGCTCCCGTTTCCTAAGTACCTTCAGCTTTCTAATCATCTTAAGCCCCTACAATCAGGATACTTTGTGACCAATAACGACATCTTCCGCCGCATCCGCTTCGTCTTCGACTTCGATGATTCGACCATGATCGCGATTTTCGGTTTGGCCGACAGCGTCGTTACCCGCGGGCAGATCAGCGATTGGCTGAAGCAGGATGACAAGCCGGATTTCAAAGAGTTGGCCGACGCCGAAATGGCCGCCTTCCTCAGCGGACTGATCGTGAAAAACCGGGGCAGGAAAGCAGGCCCCGCTCCCGAACCCGAGTCCGTATTGAACAACAACATCATCTTCCGGAAACTCCGCATCGCCCTGGAGTTCAATGATGTGGATGTGATCGAGGTGATGAAGCTGGCGGGTTTCCCGATCGGCAAACAGGAGTTGAGCGCGCTCTTCCGCAACCCCGGCCACAAGAACTACCGCAAATGCCAGGACCAGATGCTGCGGAATTTCCTCAAGGGTCTGCAGCTCAAGTTCCGGCCCATGGCGCCGGCCGGCGAAGGTTGATCAAGGCGGAGCGGTGTCGCGGCTGATTTCCAATCGGCCGCGCCTGTTGGATATCGTGGTTTCAGGGAACCACGATATCCGATCGCGTTAAACCTTCCGCGCTCGTCCATTCCAGGACATACACCCCGGACTTGAGGCCCGCGAATTCCGCGGTCCTCGCTCCCCGACCCTGGCGGAAATCCACCCGCCTTCCATTCAAGGTCGACAGCGACAAGGTGAAAGCTTCCTTCCCCGGAATTTCGATTGTCACCCGGCCCGCTCCGGAAAGGCTCGTCTTCAGCCGTCGCGGGGCATCCGGTATCTTGGGTGTTACAGGAATGGACGTAGCCGGAATGGCTCCCGCCGCCCACTTGAGGGACGAAAGCATGATCTTGCTCATGAAGTCGTAGCCCAGATGGCGGTCTTCGACGAAAAGATTGTCTTCATGGCCCATACCCATGTAGACCATGCGCCCGCCTTCGGGTTGTTCCTTGACCCAGACGATGGGATGATCGCCCATGACCACGCCCGGCTTGAAGGTGTTCTCATCCACGGTATACAGGACGCGCATGCCGGGATAGGTCCGGGCATTGGCTTTGAAGCTGTACCACTCTTCGCGGATCGTCATCTTGAGCGGGAGGGCCTGGTCCTTGATGATGGGATGGTTCCTGGCGAAGTCCCCGGTATCGATGTTGAGGGTCGCCGAATCCGTGCCGGAATGGACGCTCAGCTCGCCGCCCATCCATGCCGAAAATTCCGGCCAGGTATTGTTCGCGTCCGCGACGCTGTGCATTCCCAGAAAGCCGTGGGTCTTGGTCCAGGTGAAGAAGGCGGCCTTCTGCTCGGCATTGAGGGCATCGCCCAGATGGGTGTTGTTGTTGCAGATCACCGCCTGGTATTTCTTCAGGCTGTCGGGGTTGAAGACCGCGCTGTTGTTCGAGGTGTCTATGGCGAAGTTGTTGCGCACCGCCAAGGTGTCCCAGACCTTGTCGATGAACCGGTAGCTGTTGTGGACGAAGCCCTTCATGCCCAGGAAGATCAACACCCGGAAAGCCGGGGCCTGATCCGCGGCGGCTTCCGCGGGCGTCCACGCGGTGATGGCGAAGGCGGCCAGCAAAAGGGCGGTGAGAGGGAATCTTGTGCGGCGCACGAATGTGGAGTCAGGCAAGGAAACCCTCCCGTTGCGATGATATCGGCATCGATGATTCAGGAAATCACGCCCCGCGCCACTGGAATAAGTGTATCGCCGGGGAAGTCCGCGTGACCCCGGAAATCAGGAGGCTTTGGGGTCAAGGTAGCCTTGGGCCGCGCTTCGCCTGGAACGCTTGCCCAAGACTTGTCTTATTAGGACTGGGAAAGCCCAAAAACCCAAACTCCATCCGCACGTCTCCGCGCTCAACGATTCGGGCCTTATCCTTCGCCCTGGATTTCACCGGAGGGTTCGGCGGGAAATAACGCGGGCCGCTTCCACCCCAAAGTAACGCAAATGTTACCTCGTAATCGACGCGTAACCGCGCGGTCGCGGACGCTTTTCCGGCGCTGGGACCCGCGGGCCATAGCGGATCCGCGGGCCTCGCGAGTCCTATCCTGGACCGGCGCCTGGATCGCCGGACGGATCCCGTTCGGTTCCCGACGATGCCCATGGAGGGCGGAGCAAGCCCATGCGATTCACATCTTCACCCGCGCAACGGATGCGCTTCCCCCTCTCCCGATCCACTTTTGGACTTGCCTGGGGTTGCGTCCTTTGCGTCCTCTGTTCGTCTCCCGTGGAGGCCCGCCGCTTCGCCCTGGTGGTGGGCAACAACCTGGGCGGCCCGGATCTGGATACCTTGAGCTACGCTCAGACCGATGCCCTGCACATGGCCGAGTCCTTGAAAGACCTGGCGGGTTTCGCGGCGGAGGATATGCAGGTGGTGACGCCCTGCGACAGCGCGACGCTGGATCAGGCCTTCGCGTCCATGCAACGGAAGATGTCCAAGTCCGGGAATCTGGACGCGATGTTCCTCTTCTACTACTCCGGGCATTCCGATCGGGACGGACTGCAATTGGGTTCGGTGCATTATTCCTTGCAGCGCCTGAGGGAACATTTCCAGGCCATGCCCGGGCAGATCCGCATCGGCATCTTCGATGCCTGCCAGAGCGGAGCCATGACGCGCTTCAAGGGCGGCAAGGCCACCAGGCCCATCGATTTCGCGAACATGAAGAACATCCAGGGCCAGGTCATCATCGCTTCCAGCGCGGACGATGAGCTTTCCCAGGAAAGCGATAATCTGCGGAGTTCGATCTTCACCCATCATTGGATCAACGGCATCCGCGGCAGCGCCGACGCTTCCGGCGATCGCAAGGTGACCCTGGCCGAGGCGTATCAATACGCCTATCAGATGACCATCCTCACCACCTCCCGGACCCGGCACGGCATCCAGCATCCCGCCTACCAGTTCCGTATCCAGGGCGAAGGGGACATCATCATGGCCGATCTCAACCTGTCCCATTCGGGCATCGGCTTCGGCGCCCCGGTGGCCGGCAAATACCTGATCCTGGATCGCGACCGCGGGCAAATCGTGGCGGATTTCTACAAGGCCTTCGGAAATCCCGCCGTGATCGATCTGCCCGCCGGCGCCTATCAGGTGATCAAGGTGGATCGCGCTGGCTGGATGATCGCGGATGAAGAGATTACCAAGGACCGCGTCATGGCGTTCGATTCCCGCGATCTCGCCGCGCGTGCGAACGTGGTCAACCTGATCAAGGGACGCCTGGATACGACCTATAAGGTATCGGAAGGCCCCTTGAGCGCGAAGCCGCCCAGCCTGGGAGCCACCAGGAAATATGGTCTGAGCCTGAAAATCGGCGAGAGCGCGGGATTGTTGGGCCTGGCCATGCTCTACAACCTGGGGCCGGAACTGCAGTTCAACGGGGGGGGCGGTTTCTCGACAAGCGATTCGTACCAGGACTCGTCCATCCAAACGGGCACGGAAATCGGCGGCAACTTTTTCGGCCTGATCCGCCAATACGACGGCCCCTATTTCGTGGACGCGGGACTCAATCTCAAGACCAATTACCTGTCGGTTTCGGACTCTTCCGGATCGGGCAGCGACTATGGTTGGGAGATGGGCATACCCGTGCACGTGGGCATCGAGCTGGGGCCGCGCCAATCCTTCTTCGCCAGCCTGTCCTTGGGCTACCTCTGGGTCTTCACCGGAGGCGGGGATGTGGTGAAGGCGCGGACGCCGGCGGGAAAAATCGGCTATGAGCGGACGGTGGAGTCCGGCATGAGCCTGGGCATCGCCGTCGGCATGTATCTCTTTTGATGGAAACCAAGATGCGAAAACCAATCCAGAATTCGTTCCTTGCGCTCGCGTCCGGTCTTGCCCTTGCGCTGGTCTGCGCCGGAGGATCCTTTGCGGAGGATGCGACCGGGCGGCCCGCGTCCATTCATGAGTCCTTCAGCCGATTCGGGGTGGGAATCAAAACGGGCGAAAGCGCCGGCGGCTTCGGCAGCCAGGTCAGCTATAATTTCTCCCGCCATGCGCAGGTGAGTTTGGGCGCGGGGGGCGTCAGTCCTTTCTCATGGTCCACTTCCTCGTTCAACCTGCGCACGGACAGCTACTTCGCCATCGGCCGATATTATTTCGATCATCTTTACCTGTCGACCGGCTACAGCCTGAAGGTCACCCGTGTGGAGATGGAACATCAGGGCGTCTTCTACAACGCGTCGCGGGCCGTACACGGGATTCCCTTTTCCGTGGGCTACGAGTTCGGCGACCGCACCGGATTCTTCTTCGCGGCCTCGGCGGGCGGACTGTGGGTGCCGGCCGGAGGCGGCAAAACCGTCAAGGTGGACGCCGGGGACGGGACGTCTTCCTCCATGAACGCGGCGGATTCCGGGCCCAGCCTGGGGCTGTCCTTGGGTTATTACTTGTGGTGACTTTCCACCGGATGCCGTTTTCCGCGGAGGCGCCGGTTTAAACCAAGGCGTTGGCGGTGTCCCCGTTCTCCATTGCGAACTTCGTGACAAGCAGAAACATCTCCTCGGCATCAACGGTGTATCCCCGCCGGGTGCGGAAGAAGCCCTCGATCAGATCCACGCGATCCGCCATCATGGGAAAGCCCTTTTCGCCGCAGAGCTTGTAGAGTTCGGTGACGTTGGAGGCGGATTTGAAGAAGGCTTCCCACTTGTCGTCCAAAGCCTTCACCGCGGGGTCGGCCAATTCCAATTCCAGTCCCGCGATTTGCTTCTCGAAGTCTTCCTTCCAATCCGCATCGAGATCCAGGGTGCCCGCGAAGCGCAGGACCCTTTGGGCGTAGCTTTTGGCTCCGACCAGGGCGTATGCCGGAAACAGCAACGCCAGGGCCCGGGAGACGCCGTCCTTGATGATGCGGAGCTGTCCGAGTTGGGGAAACTTGCCGCCGTCCCTGGCCAGGCGCAGATAGAATCGGGCATGGAAGGCGGCTTCGTCGAAATCATCCCGGCTCGCCATGAAATCGGCGAGCAGCACGCGCGCGGAATACAGGGACTGGGGAAACCGGTTCACGAAATCCGCGAGGAGATCGAACAGGGGGACCACGCCCCGTTCGCCGATAGCGCCGACGATCCATCCCGCGGGACCTTCGCTCTCGCAATGCGCTGCATAGGTTTCCTTGAGCACCTTCAGGATGATTTCCGGGTTCTGCGTTTGGAACGCGCCCTTGACGGCCTTGGCGACCGCGTCCATGATTTCCGCTTCGGACGGCGGGGACATTGCGGGGGATGCGGGCTTTTCGAGAGCGGAGGTTTTTTCGGGCAGGGTCGGAGTTGTTGACGGAGCCGGGGTTTCGGACAGGGCGGGAATTACAGGCACGGAAGGCTTTTCCGGCTGCGGCTTCTTCTTGAAGAAGTTGAACATAAGTCTCCTATGCGGGGTTGCCTGAAAACGTAGTCCTTTGCGCGGGGATTCCAGGGGGATAACCGTCAAGCCCGTATTTTGGGCGGCTTGCGTGAACGCTCCGGTATTCGCGTAAGCGCGATAAAAAAGGGCTGGAGCACCACGTACTATGGTGTTTCCCGTTCCATATCCGTCTCCTACATTCATGGTAAAGTCTTGCAAACCCGCGACTGATCGAAACCGTTTCCGCCGACCCGAAAGGTATTCCCATGCGTCTGAAAAAAATCGCCCTGTTCGGAGCCGCCGTTGGATTGTTCGGCTGCCTGTCCAAGGACGCACCCGACGCGCCGAAGGGAAATGCCGGAGTGGGCGGTTCGATTTCATTCCACATCGCCATCGCCGCCGATTCCCCTTTCAAAAGCCTGGCCAAAACCGCGGAGTTGGACATCTCCGCGCCCGATATGAGCACGATCAGGCACGGGTTGCAGATCAACGATTCCTCCGTCGAAGGCAAGGTGGACAACATCCCGGCCGGGCCGAACCGGAATTTTCTCGTCAAGGTTTTCGATTCGGCGGGCTCGGAATGCTACCGCGGTTCGGCGATCGGAAACATCCATGGGGACAGCACCGCTTTGATCACCGTCCGCATTTCCAGAATAGACGGATCGGCGATCATCAACGGCACGATAGATGAAGGCGGGGAAAAACCGGCAGGGCCCTTCGCCCAGGACGACAACACAGTATTCCTGGCGGACTTCAACGACAATCTCAAGGACCGGGTTTCCGGCGATACCGGAACCCTCGTCGGCGGAACGTTCACGGAAGCCCTTTTCGGCAAGGGCATCCAGTTCCAGTCGGCGCAGTTTCCCAAGGCCTTGTTCCGGTTTCCGAATTCAACGCGGATATCCGTGACGACCGGATCCATCGAGGCGTTGGTGAAGGCGGACGCGAAATCCTCCGGCTTCATGCACATCGTGGACAAGTCGTGGCTTTATGGCCTCACCGTATATGACGGCGTGGTGGCCGTGGACTTCGGGACCACGTGGTGGTATTCAGGCTATACCATGCCATTGCAGAAATGGGTGTACCTGTGCGGTTCGTACGACGGCAAAACCATCCGGCTGTATGCGAACGGCGTACTCGTGGATTCCTCGCCGTATATCGCGACGGCCGGGGATGTGAAATGGGGATTGGGAATCGGCAATGCGGATGATGACGGATTCAACATTCCCTTCCTCGGTAAAATCGATGAGATCCGGATTTCCAAAAAGGCGCGGGCGGATTCCGAAATCGCCGACGCATGGAAAACCATCGGCAGGCGGCTACCGCCGTAGGATCTGACGGAAAAGATTCTTGCTACAAAGTGTCATGCGATTCCACATGCAGGCCCGTTCCAGCCGTTCCGCATCGGAAGCCTACCGCGAGGCGGTAGGCGTCTGCCGCGACTACACCCACCTCGCCATCGCCTTCCGCCGCGTCATGAACATCCCCGCCCGCTATTGCACCGGGTACCTCGGAGACATCGGCGTTCCCTTGGTGCCCCCGATGGATTTCAGCGCCTGGTTTGAAGTCTACCTTTCCGGAACCGGCTGTGGTGCCCGTGCCGGCTGAATTCGCCTGAGGGGACGCGGAGCGCGGTCTTCAGCCGGTTGCCTCGGCTCGTTCTTCCTACCTTCTTTGGTCGGGGGGTGAAGGTCGGGTATCAGGTTCCGGTTTGCATATAATGGCGGGCGTAGAGATCCACCACTCTCTTGATCATGTTTTGATAGGGCACATTGTTCTCCTTGGCTTTTTTCTTGAAGAAGCTCACGCTTTCCTTTCCCAGGGAAAGAGTCACTTTGACCGCTTCTTCTTTGAAGACCAGTTGATCAGGGGCCGGAAGAAAATCGCCTATTGTTCTTGAGGCGAAGATGGCCTGGGCGACATCCAAAGGCGCCTCAGCGTGTTTTATTTTTTTTCTCATTTTTTTAGTTATGCAACTGCTTGGTTATGGAACAATGACCCCCTCCCGCCTGGACGCGACCTTCGCGGCCCTGGCGGATCCCACCCGGCGGGCCATCCTGGCGCGCCTGGCGGATGGGGAGGCTTCCGTGATGGAGCTGGCGGAACCGTTCGCCATGACCCAGCCTGCGATATCCAAGCACCTCCGGGCGCTCGAGCGCGCGGGGCTGGTGTCGCGGGGCCGGGACGCGCAGCGGCGGCCGAGCCGGTTGGAGGCCAAGCCCCTGGCCGAGGCGGTGGAATGACTGGAAACCTATCGGCGGTTCTGGGCGGGAAGCTTCCAGAACCTGGACGCCTTGCTCGATGAGCTCATATCCGAAAAGACCAAAAAGAAAAACCTGAAATCCAAACGACCCAAGCGCTAAGGGGAATGTAAATGAACAAGCCATCCGATACCTTGAAAATCACCACCCCGTCCAAACGGGAAATCCGCATCGTCCGCGACTTGGACGCGCCGCGCGCGCGGGCTTGAGTTTTACGTCCACCCTTTTCAATCACTGGGTTCATTTCATTTATTCCATCTGGAGAACATCATGCAGAAAATCACTCCCTTCCTTTGGTTCGACAATCAGGTCGAAGAGGCCATCAACTTTTACACCTCCATCTTCAAGAAGTCCCGGATCGATTCGGTGCGCCGCTACGGCGATGCCGGCCCCGGCCCCAAGGGTTCGGTCATGACCGCTACCTTCACCATCGAGGGCCAGCAGTTCTACGCTTTGAACGGCGGCCCGCATTTCAAGTTTACGCCGGCCATCTCCTTTTTCGTGAGTTGCAAGACCCAGAAGGAAGTGGACGATCTGTGGAAGAAGTTGTCCGCGGGGGGCCGCGAGGATCGCTGCGGCTGGTTGCAGGACAAGTACGGCGTGTCCTGGCAGATCATTCCGGACCTGCTGGGCAAGTTCCTGGGCGATAAGGATCCGGTGAAGGCGAACAATGCCATGCAGGCCATGTTGCAGATGGGCAAGATCGACATCAAGAAGCTGCAGGCCGCGCATGGGAAGGAATCCAGCGGAAAGAAGGCGGCGGTGAAAAAGGTAACGGGGAAAAAAGCGACCGGGAAAAAGCGCTAACGTCCCCTACCGCTCGACGGTGATCGGGCGCGATTTCCTGCCGTCCCGGGTGGAGACGAGGATGCGATGCCGCGCTTCGGCGTCCCTGGATTTGGTTTCCCCGGTGAATCCCGATCCGGCCGCCTTCACGGTGAAACCGGTTTCCGATGCGGCGGCTGCGGGAATGCCGGTGGAATAGGAGTCCGAATCCTTGGCGGCCCATTGGATGGCCCGCAAGAGCAGATCCTGGACGAAGGGCGGGTCGAACGAATCGGCGCTATGGCCCATGTCCATATAGAACATCCGCCCTCCCGCCGGGAACTCCCGGGTCCAGACGAGCGGGTGATCCCCGCCCGGCATCAGCTGGCAATTCAAACAGGTCGACTCATCCAATGCATAGAGGATGCGCACGCCCTGGACCGCCCTGGGATTGCTCTTGTACGCGTACCAATGGTCATCCAACGTGACTTCCGCGGGCAGTCCCCGGGTGATCCACGAATCCTTGGCGCCGCTTGCGGTATCCAGGCGGATTTTCGATTTCCGCCGGGCCCACGTACTGCTTTCCGCGCCCATGTAATCGGTGTATTGCGGAAAATCGCCCATGGTTTCCGCGCTCATTTGGATGCCGACATGGCCATGCGAGGCCAGGAAATCCATCATGGCGGTTTTTTGTCGGGCATTGATGAGCTTACCCGGCTCGGAGGTATTGTTCATGATCAGAACCTGGTACTTTTCCAGGTCGCCCTTTGTGAAGGCCGCCGGTAAATGGGGCCATTCCGACCCTGTGGAATCGGGTCCGGTCAGGCCTGGTGCTTGACCAGGTCCGCAATCTCCGAAAGCGCCCCGATGCTGATGTTGAGGGTGCCTTCGTGCAGGATGATGCTCCAGGCGTTCTTGCGCTCGAGGCGGCCCGCCAGGGTCTCCAGGAATTTCGCATCGATGGACCAGATCTCGATGCTCTCCGCGTGGTACACCTTGTGGTCGTGGATTTCCTTGAGCAGCATCGCCGGATCCTTGTAGGTGTAGACCTTGACCTGTTTGGCGGCCTTGGATGCCTTATGGAGCTTGCGCGCGGCGGGATTACCGATCTCGATCCACAGCAGGATTTCCCCGCCCGGGGTCCTGGCGCTGATGGCGGGAGCGTCCGGATCGCCCAGGCCTTCCGGCGCGAATTCCAGGAACTCACGTTCGTTCAAGACGTAGGCGATTAGGCGCGTAACCAGGTAGGCGTTGGATTCCGAGGGATGCATGGCCATGCGCAGATCAAGGGTCTTGTAGACGCCTTGATCGACATCGGAAAGTTCAATCTGGAAACGGTACAGGGTAGAGGGCTGCGCCACGGTGTTCGCCTTTGCTTGGGCCTCAAAGTATAGCTAAGCGGGGTTCCGCCAAACGCGGCCGCCCACGGAATCCCGCAAAGCCCAAGCCGCCGGGCCCGATCGGGGTTGGAGATCCGGCCGGATTGAGTTCTATTTCCGGTGCGATCCTTTCTCCCGATGGATTGATTGTATCGCGCGCCTTCAGGGGGTAAGATCAGCTTCGATTTCCAACGACAGGATTAGCCATGTCCCGCCCCCTTGCCTCCGGTTCCGCCGCATCCCTTTGTTCCCTTCCATTCCTTATCCTCCTAAGCGCCGTGTGCGCCTTCCCGTTGCGCGTTCCCGCGGCGACGGCCACGCCCGCCATATTGGCCGCGGTCGCGGATGATCCCGCCGTGGTCGGCCGATGGGATTCCCTCATCCAGGCCGAGCTCGTCCCCATCCACGTGATCCTCCTGCCCAACGGCAAGCTCCTGTACATCGATCGCCACGATCAGGGCACCCACGACATGATTCCCCGCGTATGGGATCCGGCCACCAACGTGACCATCAAGACGCCGAGCCCCGGGTACGATCTGTTCTGCTCCGGCCATTCCATCCTGCGCAACGGGGATGTCTTCTTCTCCGGCGGCCACATCGTGGACGGCGAAGGAGAGGATCAAGTGCGCATCTACAACTGGCGCAGCAACACCTGGGACGCCGGCATCGGGCACATGCCGGCGGGGCGCTGGTATCCCACCAACACCACCTTGCCCAACGGAGACGTGCTGATCCTGAGCGGATCCATCTACGCGGACATCCCCAACGAGATCCCGGAGATCTACGATTCGCGGGCGCACGCCTTGCGCGAACTGGACGACGCCAAACTGGGCGTGGGCCTTTATCCCTTCGTCTTCCTGGCGGGGCGCAACAAGGTATTCCTGGGCGGACCGGACTCCCTGACCCGCTTCCTGGACCTTACGGGCAAGGGCGGATTCACCGAGGTGGGCATGACCCGCATAGGGAAACTCCGGGGTTACGGAACCTCGGTCATGTACGCGCCCGGGAAGGTGATGATGTGCGGCGGAGGCAAGGAGCCGCCTACCGCATCCACGGAGATCATCGATCTCTACGCGGCGCACCCGGCTTGGGCGTATTCCGATTCCATGCATTATGCCCGACGCCAAGCGACCGGGGTATTGCTACCGGACGGCAAGGTACTCGTGACGGGAGGAACCAGCGGGTGGGGCTTCAACAATGCGGACGGCGCGGTGTACAACGCGGAGATGTGGGATCCCCAGACCGGCAAATGGTCCGTACTGGCGCCCGCCAGTACCCAGCGGCTGTACCACTCCTTCTCCTTGCTGCTGCCGGACGGGCGCGTGCTCACGGGCGGCGGCGGCCATCCCGGGGACGAGGCGGACATCCTATCCGAGCATCCCGACTTCGAGATCTATGAACCTCCCTATCTGTTCAAAGGAACCCGTCCCGTCATCGATGCCGTTCCGGACACCCTCTATTACGGCAAGCCGTTCACCTTGTCGACCCGGAACGCGGGCTCCTTCCGGGTCAGTCTGCTGCGCACGGCCGCGGTGACCCACGCCTTCGATCAGAACGCGAACTTCAACGGGCTCACCGTGACGCGCGCTTCGGCCACGGCCCTGACCGTGGGCCCGCCGGCGGACTCCGTGATCAGCCCACCGGGCCCGCATCTATTGTTCCTGCTTGACAGCGCGGGCATCCCTTCCAAAGGCAAAATCGTCTGGCTCGCCTCAAGTCCGGGCAACGCCTCCTTGGCTCCGGTGTTTGGGGCCGCGGATTGGCGTCTGATCCAGGTCGGGAACCGCCTGCGCGTGGAAGGCATGGATCGAAGCGAGGGAGCGCAATGCATCCTGATGAACACTCAAGGGAAGCGGATGGCGGTATTGGAACCGATGGCCGCCGGGGAATTCCGCCTTCCCGCCGGGCACCGGGGGATCTACGCCGCGGTCGTTCGCCAAGGTAACCGCAAACATACGGGGACGATCTTCATCCCATGATCCTCCGTCCGCATACCGCTATCCTGCCATTCCGCAATCCCACAATCGCGCAATCCTGCAATTCCGAGAATGGGTCGGGTGGTTCCGCAAAGATCTTCGAAAGGCGTCGTTCGGTCCGAACCGTTTTCCGGAAAAACGCCACGCCGGAGCGAAACCGGCAGCCGGGGAATCGAATACGGCAAATCCATAATCGGATCTGCGCTATTATGCGATAATCGGTCGGGGTATTCTAAACGCTGTCGGGCACGGGGGGGGATATGCGCGCAGGCTTCCAAAAGACCTTTCACAGGGGTTTTAATAAGGGATTTCACCAGGGCTTTTACGCCCTGGTTCTGGTTTCCATGTTGATCCGGTTTTCCATGGGCGCCAGGCAGGCGGACTATACGCTTTCCGTCCAGCCGGCCGAGGTGGCCGCCGGAGGATCGGTCACCGTCTCCTGGACCGCCCCCGCGGGCAGTCCGGACAAGGATTGGATCGCGATCTACCAGGATGCGGATACCGGTTCCCAATTCAAGGCGTACGTATACACGCACGGAGCAGCGACCGGCTCCTGGCATACCACGGTCAGGGGAGCGGCGGGGCATACCTTCCGGTTCCGGTACCTCGCGAATGACGGGTATGCCGTCAAGGCGATCAGCAATGCCGGCGTCTCCAAGCCAATCGCGCCGGTCTGTTCGGCCGGCGGGTCGACCGCGTCCAACATCAAGCATCTCGTGGTGATCGTGCAGGAGAACAAATCCTTCGACGGTTATTTCGGGAACTATTGCGCGGCCGCCACGGGATCCAATCCCGCCTGCACCTCGGGTCCCGCTTGCTGCGAAAAGGCTCCGCTCACGGTCCAGGGCGCGCCCCAGACGGTGTTGAACGACAACGAGAACGCGTCCCATGATCCCAACCACGCCCAGGCGTGCGAGCTTTCCGAAATCGACGGGGGGCGCATGGACAAGTTCGTTTCCGGCGCGGCCTGCAGCAATCCCAGGAACTTCGCGGTGGCGGACAAGGCCGCGTTGGGGGCCTACTGGGATTACGCGGCCAAGTACGCCATGGCCGACCGGTGCTTCCAGTCGGTGGCCGGAGCGAGCAGTTCCAACGACATGTATCTCGCGCGGGGCGCGTTCGTATTCGTCGACAACTCCGTGATGCCGGATGCCACGGGCAAGGAATGCGCTCCCGGCGCCGCCTACAAGAATTACGCGGAGCCCACCGTCGGCGATCTCCTTGACGCCTGCTCCGTTCCCTGGACCTGGTACGGCGGCGGATACAAGACGAAACTTACGGACAAGGATCCCGGCCATTGCTATCCGTCCTATTATGATCCGAGCGACAATCCGTTCCAATATTATTCCCGTTTCACGGACAAGCCCCAGTACAACAAGGACTATTCCGAATACGCGGCGGCCATCTCGTCCGGAACCTTGCCCGCGGTGAGTTTCGTGAAGGCGCTCGGAAGCGCCACGGAGCATGGCGGGAGCCCCATCAGCCCCGGAGTCGCGTTCGTCAAAGCGACCGTCGATGCCGTCCTGAACGCCCCCGCCTATCGGGACAACACCCTGATTATCCTGACCTACGATGAAGGCGGCGGTTACTATGATCACGTCGCTCCTCCCGCCGACAGTCCCGTCGATGGCCAGCCGTACGGACCCCGCCAGCCCTTCATGGCCCTGGGGGCATTCGCCAAAACGAATACGGTCTCGCATGTTCCCATGGAACTCGCCTCCGTCCTCGCCTTCATCGAATGGAATTGGCTGGGCAAGGCCTCGGGGCTTTTGCAGACCCGCGATGCGGTCGCGAACAATCTCGGTAGCCTGCTCGACTCCGCCAAGACCGGCGCGACAGTTCCCTCCGGCCCCACCCCGACGGCGTTGGAACGGAAGGGTGGAACGGCCCCGCGGGCTGCCCAGGGGATTCCGGAGGGCGGGCTCCTTGCTCCCGAACAGTACCTGGGCAGGGATTTGAAAAAACCGGAATAGGGTTTCGATTCTATCTTTCCATACCGCCATGATGAACAAGACCGCCTATCTGGAACGGAAGCGCCGCCTCAGGGAAACCGTTCCCGTGTTCAAGAAGGAAAAGACCTGCTACAAATGCTTCTGGCTGGAGCAATACTGCCGTTGCCATCTGATCAAACCCTTCGCGACGGACATCCGCTTCGTCATCCTCATGCATACGAAGGAGGCGAAGCAGGAGAAGCTGGGGACCGGGAAGATCTGCCGGGCCACCCTCATGAATTCGAAAATCATCGTCGGAGTCGATTTCACCCGGGATGCGGAAGTCAACGCCCTGATCGCGGATCCGGCCAACCATTGCCTGGTTCTCTATCCCGGCCCGCAATCCGTGGACGTCTCCACGGGCGATGTCTCTCCGCTCCTGGAACGTAAGCGCGCGGGCAAGCAGTTGGTGGTATTCCTCATCGACGGCACCTGGCAATGCGCCAAGAAGATGATGAAGCTTTCCGCGAACGTGCGCAACCTGCCGCGCGTCTCCTTCACGGCTTCGCACAAGTCCATCTTCTACATCAAGCAGCAGCCCGCGGAGTATTGCCTGTCGACCCTGGAATCGATCCATTTCTTCCTGGGCGAAGCGGACCGGCGCGGGCTGGAGGATCTACCGGGCCGGCCCCAGGACAATCTGATCACGGTGTTCCAGTCCATGATCGACTTCATGATCATGTGCGCCAAGGATCCGAACCGCTCCACCTATCGCGGCAGCAAGACGGGGTACACCCGTCCGGAAGACCGGCAGATGCGCAAGCCGACCTCCGGTCGCAACATCGTCCTGGTGGAATAACCGTCGCCCGCGGATTGGCGCGCCGAGGCCTGTCATCGCCCCATCGGCTTTTCCGGACTTTGCGGCCAATGCGTCCTATGCCGCCTTGAACAGCCCCGCCACCGCCCGACCGCAGGTCCGGGCCATGTCCTCCGCCGGTATCGGCATGTCGTCCTCCAGCCAGGCGACCAGGAATCCCATCACCAAGCCCGCGGCGGCCCCGGAGAAATAGCGCAGCCAGAACCTGTCCTGCTTCGTCTTTCCGAACCGGGACTTGAAGCGGTCCCCGATGGCCCCGTTGAGATGGCTTTGCAGATGGCCATTGAAGATGTCCCCGCTTTTGCGCCCCAGCATGGCCTTGGCCAAGGGGAGGTTGGCTGCGGCATGCTTGAACAAAGGCAGGAAATCCGGCGCTTCACCTAGTCCATGCGCGCGTCCGGGCACGCGCTTGCGATCCGCGGAGTCCTTGGCGGCGCCGGGACCCGATGGTGCTTCCGCATCCGGATTGTCGTCGCCGAAAATGCGGACGCCCAGGTTCTGCGGGCCCGCCAGCAGCAATTGATCCTTGGTCTCGTAATGCGAATAGAACGTCGAGCGGCCGACGTTCGCCTTGTCGAGGATGTCCTGCACCGTGACATGTTCGTAGCCTTTTTCCAGGATCAGGGCGATCAGGGCTTCCGACAGGATTTTCTTCGTCTTCTGGACTCTGCGATCCACCGTCTCCATGCATTCCCGTACTTTCCGCCTCTTTTGTCCGGTAACGGACATCAGCGCGCTTGCGTATTACCGGCAAACGCGGGGGCCGGGTTATAATATACCACAAGTGAACATGGTGTTCATTACAGGATATGGAGTTCGATATGAGACTTTTTGTTCTACCCTGCCTGGCGCTTTTGGCCACCGTGGCTTCGGCCCAAAGCGGCGGGGCGATTCCCCGATCCGCGGCGGACAAGCCGGATCTGACCGTAACGGCCGAGGGATTCGGCGATGACTCGGGCCAGGCGGTGGTCTTTTTGTATAGGGCGCAGGACAGGATTCCAAAATCCCCTTTCCGTACGGCGACGGGGGCCATCTCCGGCGGCAAGGCCGCGCTGCGCATTCCCGGACTTCCGGACGGCGAGTACGCGGCCATCCTTCTCCACGATCATAACGCGAACGGGATAATCGATCACCGGTTCGGAATTCCCCGGGAGCCTCTGGGCTATTCCAACGGTTGGAAATTGGGCCTGTTCTCGGGTATGCCAACCTTCGCGAAACTGCGCTTCACCGTATCCGATTCAGCGCGCACCTTGATCCTTCCCATCGTCTATAGGAGAAAACCATGAACGACGTATATGCTAAGGAGGCTTCCGGGCCGGCTCTTTTCCGGAAGGCCGTGTCCCATGGCCTCTACCCTTTCCTATTGGCAGCGGTCCTGGGAATCATCTATTTGGCCATCCGCGACTCATGGGATTTCAAGGCCGTCTATTGGAAGACCACGTTGTTCATCCTGGCCACCCTGATGATCACGGAACGGTTTCTACCGCTTTCCCGGGACTGGTCGATGACGGGCCGGAGCTTCTGGAGGGATTTCCGGTACATCCTCCTGGACGGACCCACCATCGGCCTGACCAAGGCCGCGTTCGGCTGGCTGGTGATCCGCTACAGTCAATCCCACGTGGGGCCGCTCTCGCATCTGCCCGTGTGGGCCGGGGCCGCGGCCTTCCTGCTGATTTTCGAATTCTTCCAATATTGGTTCCACCGCATGAGCCATGAGGCCAAGGGCCCGGTAGGCCGGTTCCTGTGGCGGACCCATCTGGCGCATCATCTGCCGGACAAGGTGTACGTGATGATGCATGCCGTGTTCCATCCCATCAACGCGCTCCTCTCCACGGTCATCATCCAGGCGCCTTTGATGCTGTTGGGCGTATCCCCGGGCGCCGCCCTGGCCGCGACCCTGCTCATCGATCTGCAGAGCCTGGCGTCGCATTGCAACGCGGACCTCCGCGCCGGCTGGCTGAGCTACGTGTTCATAGGAACGGAGACCCACCGCTACCACCATAGCGCCAAGATCGAGGAGGCCCGTAACTTCGGGAATACCCTGGCAATCTGGGATCTCGTCTTCGGGACCTTCCTGTACCGTCCCGGGAAGGCCCCGGAACGGCTGGGGTTGGAGAAGGCGGAAGGGGTTCCGCGTTCGGAGCGGATCTTGGCGGTGCTGGCCTACCCTTTTCGGGCCCAGCGGGCCCAGCGCGCCCAGGCCTATGGTGGCTTGGGCAGCCAAGCCACCGTGGACGTTTAGAGCGGCCAAGACCCCAGGAGCGGTTCGCGCGCCTAGAAGTCCGAAATCTGCGCGCCGTTCTCCCCGCGGCGGAAGGCGTTGATTTTGCCGCATCGGCCGAAATGGTTGAGCTAGGTCCCGCCGTTATTGTCCCAATAGGACTGGCCGTTGACCTGCATCTGGACGGCGAAGTCCGGATCGGTCATGCCGCAATCGGTTTCGTAGAATGAGTTGCAGGGATAGGCGCTCACCTGCCAGCGTTCCCGTCCGTCGCCCGTGGCGTATTGGAAGGTACCGAAGGCATCTACCCATGCGCCTTTGTGGTTCCGGTAGCGGATACCGACCTTTTTGGCGGGACCTAGATTCTTGACCAGGATGTCCGCAGTCAGGCTTTGCAAGGCGGGGCCACGATAGCTGTTCACCCGGCTCGAGGCATCCACCAATTGCACCTCGTCCGCGGCCATGGCCATCTGCGCGCGGCATAGCATCCCCACCGCCGCGCGCACCGCACTCCTTTTCCTTTTTTTCCGGCGCATAGTCTCCGGTTCCGTCGCGTCCATTTTCATCTTTATCGAATTCATCGTCCCCTCCTGAAGGGGCGCGGATTCCTTTGTGCGCCCCGTTTCTGGGGTGCAAAGAAATTAAAAGTGACGGGAAAACGCATGGACGATCGCGTTCCGGCGCGACTATCCGTGAACGGGGCGAGTACGGAGGACCGGTGCTTGGGCAAGGTTTTGCAATTGAGGGACGGGAGTTCAAGCGCATGCACGCATGGAAGCAGGTAAGTATTGTTGTGTGCCGAATATTTCGGTGGTCCCGATCAATGAAGGGGAGCGGAAAATGAGTCGATACGCTTCTCGAATATCCCGATGAGATGGCCAAAGGATCCGAAAGTGTTAGCAGTCACATTGTAAGTGAATGCATAAACCTAAGTTCATCCAATGACCAAGAAAACGGGGTACAGGGTCGGCCAAGCTAGATTTCCAGCATCAATTTTAAAGTATTGGGAACATTCTGAGGTCCATCTTTCGTCCAAGCTTTCCCGGGAAGCTTTACCTTTTTATTGAGGAATTAAGCGAAAAAAAGGTCAAATTGGCGCTGAATTTCAAGCGATGAACTGCGCCGAAAGTCTAGGGGTATTTTACCTTTGTTGGTTAACCGCGATTAGGAGATAGTGCTTTGACCAAGGATCCATTCGCCCTTTCGGGTAGTGAGCTTCTGAACCCATCAATGGGAAAAGGGGCTGTACCTCATAAAGAGATCTTCGCCAAGCCGAAAGGTGGCGGTGGCGGATTGGGAAGGGCCAGGAAACCTTCACCCACCAACCAAGAGCCCGAAAGCGAACCCCTCGACATGACCGGCGGGGACAAGCCCGCCGCAACAAAAGAAAAATCGCAATCCAAAGCCGTCCTTAAGAAAATCGATTGGGTGAAATCCGAAACTCTGTTCAACACCGACGCCGAGGTTTCCGCCGAGTTCGAGATCCCCGAATCCGAAAAAAATCGTACTCTGGTGGACTTCCAGCTTTTGGAAAACATGGACGGGGAGTACATCATCCGGAAACGCGCGCAAGGCCACGCCGATGCTGCAGGCCGGGCCAAGACATCCTTTTCGATTGAGAAAGGCGACAAGCCCGAATCCACATTTGCTCTCAAGGCCAAACACTGCTCGGCCGATGACTTCGAGGGCCCGCGCGCCGTCCGTGTGGTGACCGAGACTGCAACGATCAGTTTCGAGCGTACGCAGGTATCCGGCCTCCACTTTCCCAAGAACAGCAGTTTCATCGGGGACGAGTTCCTGGAAACCCTGTGCGAACTGAAGAAAACCTATCTCGATTGGAAGAAGACCCACGACAAGGCGCAGATCATCGTGTACGGCCACGCGGAGGCCGACCGTGACGGGGAACCGCACTCAGTCAGCAAAAGCCGGGGGCAGTCGGCGTTCCTGTTCATCATCGGCGACGTGGAAGGTTGGACCACATTAGCCGAAAAGGAACGCTGGGGCGTTTGGGAACAGCAATGCATGCTGCGGGCATTGGGATTTTTCCATGTGAAGCCTACGGGTACCCGCGGACCCAAGACGCGCGCGGCCACGGAGAAGTTTTTCGCCTTCTTGGAAAAGGAGCGCGGAAAGAAGTTCAACCCCATGTTGGGCTTTACGGAAGCTTATATCCGCAAGGAGTTGTACCGCGAATACATGAACCTGAATCGGAGCGAAATCGAACTGCCCAGTTCTGTTTTCCGGCTCGTCTCCGGTTTCCCGTATGTCGGGTGTTCCGCCTTCAATTGCTACATAGCCGGCGCGGAGCTGCATGATGAAAACCGCCGCGTCGTCTTCGTAATCCTGCAAGAGACCCCGAACTTTCCGATGGCCTTTCCCTGCCGCAGCGGCAGCATCGGGCCGTGCGAGGATGAATGCAAGAAACCTGGCGAGCGGGCTATCCAGGGGTTCGGCTGCAAGTACTACGATGATATGGTGAAGCAGGAGAAGGTGGGTGCAGCCGCGACATCCGGCAATGGGCACGAAATCGAAACCCATTGGAAAGGCAAAAAAGGAATTCTGTATCCCAACCAGAACGATTACAACGATGACATCTACGCGGCGGCCAAGAAGTACGATCTCCCTCCCCGGCTATTCAAGTCCCTCATCGCCCAGGAAAGCGGCTTCGATGTATTGGCCGCGAATGATGTCGGCTTCGCCGGCCTGACCCAGGTCGGAGGAGACGCAATTACGGAAGTCAGCTTAAAAACCGGAACCACCGCCAAGTTGGGTAAGAAATGGGTTTTCGACTTCAAAGGCGATGAACGATTCGATCCCAAGAAATCCATCGAGGCCGGTGCACATGCCTTATCCATCAAGCGAAGCAGGGTAATACATTTCGTTCTAAGCAAATTTACGCAGCAGCCTTCGGAAGAAGAGAAATGGAAATTCTACCTTGCCGCTTATAACGCAGGCGAAGGCGTAGTCCTCGACGCCTGGAAGGAAAACGGGCGAGTGGATTGCGTGTGGGAAGATTTGCTAGAAGGCGAAAAGGAGTCACCGGTGTACAAGATCATCCCTAAAAGCTACGGAGACCGGCTTCAAAAATACAACGAGATCGCCGACTACGCCACTTCGATCATGCAAAGGAAAGACACATGATAATAGCGAGCTTCCTTGCCGGAGCCTTGATCCTGGCGGCACCGGCGCATAGGACGATTTCGTTCCAGCCCATTAATCCGGACTCGGTGGTAAGCGTCTGGCCGAGTAGCATAGGCTATACCTCCCGCTCGACCTCAGCCATCTACGCGAACTTGAAAAACGGGGACTCGGCGTTAATCCTATATGATAAGGGCGCCCGAATCAGCCCAGTCGCGGAGCTTTCCCCGAACAAAAGATGGCTCACCGCCGGGAACCTCTATTGGGACAAAGACAAAAACAGTTGCGAAGGCTTACTCTGCTCATTACCTAAAGGCCTCTGCAAATGCGCTGATGTGATCGCCGATTCCGATTTCACTTTCAACAGGATCCCCGATAGCGAACAAGGTGGGTGCGAATTACTCAGCCTCACCAAATGGGCCAAGCCACCTTCATCCCAGAAAAAAAAGGAGCGCAAAAGGCACCTAACGAAAATGATCTCGGAAGAGGAAATGCAAAAAAGATTCGATACCGACTTCAATAAGTCGGTGCATATGGACTGACAAGTACGGATCGCTCGCGCAAGCTGGTCATCGGTTGATATTTCAGGAGACGATTCATTCTGAAAAAAATGAAAATCATGACGACGGCAATTTTGGCTGTTATTGCAGTCCTGATGACAACAGAAAACGGTTTCGCCGCGGCAAAGAAGAAAACCCTACATTCAATGATTAAGTGCAGCACTCATCCAGGCAAGCTTCGATGGGTGTTCTAAAGCCAAGACATTTTCTCGGACGGTTATTGAGCCATGTTTCCATGAGATTGACATCGGCGGTACTCAAGCTAGAAAAGTC
>OBEQ011140505.1_pt1 | contig 30187 bp, 28 predicted proteins | sample 1670901 | NCBI WGS metagenome assembly OBEQ01 (sample SAMEA104232315, study PRJEB22302) | groundwater metagenome | biome: forest; feature: aquifer; material: groundwater | place: USA | collected 2011-08-07 | depth 5.4 m
AGCGCAACCTGGAGCGAGCCACCCAGAACCACGTCCGTCACCTTGAGGCCCTCGGCTACTCGGTGACCCTCCAGCGCCCGGAACCAACGGCAGAAGCCGCATGAACGCTCAATTCTGAGACTCTATTTTCATAGCAGGGGCGTAAACCGGCCGATGCGGTCGCCGCCTATTCGATGGCGAACAGCTTGTCGAAATGCGCCACCTGCATCAGCGAGCGCACCTTGCCGGCCGGGTTGCGAATGATGGTATCGACGCCGTTACCGACCGCGGTTTCGCGGGCCAGCAGCAGCATGCCCATGGCCGCAGAGTCAACGAACTCCACATGGCTCATTTCCAGCACCAGCTTCTTACCCCGCAGGGTGGGAAAACTGCCCATGAGGTCGCGGAACTTCTGGTGATCCGCATAGGTGAAGCGGCCGGTCATCGCCACTTCCAGCCCCTCAGGGATATTTCGGGTGGTATAGTCCATTAGGCAGCCTCCTCGGCCTTGATGTCTCGGATATGACTGATGAACCGGACGACGTCGTCACGCAAGCGTTCCGAATGCAGTGACAACGCGTCGACCGCTTGCAGCACATGGCTCGAAGCCTCTTGTGTTTCCGCCGCAGCCGCTTTCATTCCGCCCATATGCTCGCTGACCGTATGCGTACCGGCCGCCGAGGATTGTGCCGCCGCGGCGATTTCTCGAGTCGCGGCGCCCTGCTGCTGGACGGCGGCAGCGATCGAGCCGGAAACCTGGCTGACCTGCTCAATGGAATCGGCAATCGAGCCGATCGCCGTAACCGCCTCGGCGGTTCCCCCCTGAATGGCGGTGATCAGGGATGAGATTTCGCCCGTGGCCCGCGCCGTCTGATTGGCCAGATGTTTGACCTCGTTGGCGACCACGGCGAAGCCCTTGCCGGCATCGCCGGCCCGGGCGGCCTCGATGGTGGCGTTCAGGGCCAGCAGATTGGTCTGACTGGCGATATCGCTGATCAGAACCATCACCTCGCCAATCTTGTGCACCGCCGTCTCCAACTCGCGCACCTTGCCGTTGGCGCGGTGGGTGCCGTCGACGGCACCGCGCGCGATGTCCACCGATTGGTCGGCCTGACGGGCGATCTCCTTGATGGACACCGACAGTTCCTCGACCGCCGAGGCCATCCGCTGGACATCGGCACTCATATCGTCGGCGACAACGGTCACCTCCCGCGCCTGAACCAGGGTCCGCTCGGCGACGCCCGAAAGCCCGCGCGCATCGGCCTTGAGTCGCTCGGCCGACTCCGAGACGTAATCGACAATGCCCATGACGCTGCTTTCCAGCGACTCGGCGAGAACCTCCCGCTCCTGGGCCGCGAGTTCAGCAACGCGGAACTCGTGTTCGATCTGCTCCGCTTGCAGCCGCCGGCGCTCGTCCGAAGCATCGCGCAGCACCTTGACCGCGCGCGCCAGACTGCCGATCTCGTCTCCCCGATCCCGGCACGGTACATCCAATTGGGTCTCGCCTTCGGCCACCTGAATGGTGGCACAGGTGATGGCAGCCATCGGCCGTGAAATGGTGCGCCCCACCAGCACCGCCGCCCCCAACCCGGCCAACAACAGAACTCCCGCCAGCAACAGCATCCGCTTCCGCGCCGCGTCAGAGGCGGCAACGTAACCGCTGGTGTCCATCGCCAGCTCGACCACCGCCACCGGACGCCCCGAGTAATCGCGCAGAGCGCCCAGCATGACCGCGACCGGATGGCCGTCGACTCTGCCGCGGGTCAGGATCTCCGTCCCGGGCAACGCGTCAGCAAGGCGCTCGGCGGCCAGCGACTGCGGCAGAGTACTGGCCAGCGCCGTCATGGCGCCGTTTTTGTCAGGCACGTAGACCGCGATATCGACTCCGTAGCTGGCCTTGAACGCCGTCACGAACTCCTTGCCGAAGCCCGAGCCGAATTCCACCGTGCCAATGTGGCGGCCGTCCTGCTCGACGGGGACCACGGCGCGAAATCCCAGACCGGCGACTCCGCTTTCCAGACCGATCACCGGCGCCCTGGTGGCATTGGCGGCGACCACCGTATGGCGGAACGATGACAGATCATCGCCGAATTTCTTCGGCTGATGGATTCGCAGGAAGGACGTGGCCGGCGGCAGGTGGAACTGGAACTGCTCCATGCCGGCGGTACGCTTCAAGGACGGAAATCCTGGCAGAAACATGGCCGAAAGGGTGTCGCGGTCCCCCTTGGCAAAGGCTTCACGCACCTGCGGCATCTCGGCAACCTGGGTGGCCAGGGCCAGGGCGGTGCGCGAATACATGGCGGCGATCACCTCGGCGGACTGGTAATAGCCCTTCAGCTCACGCCGCTCCGCCTGGTCGATCGTGTCGGAAATGCCGCTGAGCACCAGCGGCACCATCACCCCGATAGACGTCAGTACCACGCCGATCAACGCGACGGCGATGCGCCCGCCGATGGTCAATTTATGGATCATTCTTGGTCCCTGTTGTCGATCGGTCCTGTCGCGCGGCCCCGTCGGCTCCGCCACAGAGGGGTTGTTCCCCGGATGAGGAGTGTGAATTATGACCTATCGGGGAAGCCCATCGCCATTGGGGGAAGGTATAACTCCCCCCCTTCGGAAGAATGGTCGATTTTCGCGCAAAAGCTTGTCTTCGCCCCCCATCGCATGGCCGAACGCAGATCATGACGATTTTCTGCTTGAGCCTCTGGCGCGCGGCGCCGACACCCATTATATTGGCTTGCGTCGGACCTCGGTCCGTCTATGGCGCTAAACGCTATACGGAATAGGCCTTGTGGACCCGGGGGCGGTACCCGGCGCCTCCACCAGTTTCCCGGTCACCGCGAGGTGACCGGTTCATGGGGGCGAAACAGGATCGACACGGGTAATAAAGGTATGGTTTGCGCTCGGCATGATACCGCCGATATCGGGTCATTTCTACAAGTGCCAATGACAATCAGGCGCTCGCTGTTGCTGCATAAGCAATAAGCGCGGTTCGGGGGGCACCGGGCAACAGAAGCCCCCCACTTTCCAATCGCCCCTTTTGTCCGACGGATGGGGGCCGACGGATGGTTCGACAGGGGGTTCACGAGTTTATGTCTCAGGGTTCGTTGCGATACGACAAAATGGTTGAGAACGCCCTGCGGGGTGTGCTGCGCGAGGCGTTGACGCTCACCGTCAAGCAGGGCCTGCCAGGGGCTCATCATTTCTACATCACCTTCCGCACCCGGCATCCCGGCGTGGTCATCCCCGACCATGTGCGCGCGCGCTATCCGGAAGAGATGACCATCGTCCTCCAGCACCAGTTCTGGGGCCTGGACGTCACCGACAGCTATTTCGAGGTCACGCTGTCGTTCAACCGCGTCAACGAACGCCTGCATGTGCCGTTCGCCGCGGTAACCGCGTTTGCCGACCCGTCGGCCAAGTTCGGCCTACAGTTCCAGGTCGACATCACCGAAGCCGAATCGCGCCGCCTGACGCCTCCGCCGCCGGTCGAACCCGAGGTGAAGGAAGAAGAGAACAAGGCCGGCGAGGGGACCGGGCAGGTTATCGCCCTTGACGCTTTCCGCAAAAAGTAGTTTTGAAGCGCCAGCCGGGGCTGGGTTGGCTGGTCCCACCTGAACGGAGGGGCCCCTTTCCATGGCATCGAACCCGCATGACCTGTTTCCGCTCGGCGAAGACAGCACGCCTTATCGTCGGCTGACCGGCGATCATGTTGCCGTCCAGTCGCTGGGCGGACAGGATGTTCTGACCGTCGCCCCCGAGGCCCTTACCCTGCTGACGCGCGAAGCCATGCGCGACATCCAGCACCTGCTGCGGCCGGGCCATCTGGCGCAGGTGCGCGGCATCCTTGACGACCCGGAAGCCTCGGCCAACGACAAGTTCGTCGCCCTCGACCTGCTGAAAAACGCCAACATCGCCGCTGGCGGTGTGCTGCCCATGTGCCAGGACACCGGCACGGCCATCGTCATGGGCAAGAAGGGCCAGCAGGTGTGGACCGGCGGCGGCGACGAGGAAGCGATTTCGCTGGGCGTCCAGCGGGCCTATACCGAGTTGAACCTGCGCTACAGCCAGGTGGCACCGCTCAACATGTATGACGAGGTCAACACCGGCAACAACCTGCCGGCGCAGATCGACCTGTATGCCACCGATGGCGATGCCTACAAGTTCATGTTCATGGCCAAGGGCGGCGGCTCGGCCAACAAGACCTATCTGTACCAGCAGACCAAGGCGCTGCTGAACCCCGATTCGCTGCTGAAATTCCTCGACACCCAGATCCGCACCCTGGGCACCGCGGCCTGCCCGCCCTATCACCTGGCCATCGTGGTCGGTGGTCTGTCGGCGGAAATGGCCCTGAAGACGGTCAAGCTGGCGTCGGCGCGCTATCTCGACAGCCTGCCGACGCAGGGCTCCAAATCCGGCCATGCGTTCCGCGACCTGGAACTGGAGCAGCTGGTGCTCGAGATGACCCGCAAGATGGGCCTGGGCGCCCAGTTCGGCGGCAAGCATTTCTGCCATGACGTCCGCGTCATCCGGCTGCCGCGCCACGGTGCCTCCTGTCCGGTGGCAATCGGCGTGTCGTGCTCGGCCGACCGTCAGGCGCTGGGCAAGATCACCCGCGACGGTGTGTTCCTGGAGCAGCTGGAACGCGATCCCGCCCACTACCTGCCCGAGGTCGGCGCCGACGCCCTGTCGGACGAGGTGGTCAAGATCGACCTCAACCAGCCGATGAGCGAAATCCGCAAGCGGCTGTCGCAATACCCGATCAAGACCCGGCTCAGCCTGTCAGGGCCGATGATCGTCGCCCGCGACATTGCCCACGCCAAGCTGAAGGAGCGGCTCGACCGCGGCGACGGCCTGCCGGATTATTTCAAGGAACGTGCGGTCTATTACGCCGGCCCGGCCAAGACGCCGGAAGGCTACGCCTCGGGCTCATTCGGCCCGACCACTGCCGGCCGCATGGATTCCTATGTCGATCTGTTCCAGGCACATGGCGGCAGCATGGTGATGGTGGCCAAGGGCAACCGCTCCAAGGCCGTTACCGACGCCTGCAAGACGCATGGCGGATTCTATCTCGGCTCCATCGGCGGCGCCGCCGCCCGACTCGCCCAGGACTGCATCCGCCATGTCGACGTGCTGGAATACGCGGAACTCGGTATGGAAGCGGTGTGGAAGATCGAGGTCGAGGACTTCCCGGCCTTCATCATCGTCGACGATAAGGGCAACGACTTCTTCGCCGGGCTGTAATACCATTTCGCCAATGAAGTGACCTTCATTGGCACGCCCTCGCCGGGCGCGCTCCGCGCTCAGGTGCCGCCGCAATGGCGGCTGGAGCGTGGTCCGACCTGATCGGACCACGCTCCAAACGGGTGCCCCCTCACATATCGGCCAGGCCGACGATGCGATGCGCGGCAATCACCCGCTCCAGGGGCCATTCGATCTCGCCGATCGGATTGTACTGACACACGACCAGCTTGGTCGCCGTGCGGCGAACATATTCCTTGATGTAGCAGAGCGGCGACGAGTCGGGCTCGGTTGAGCGCACCTGAACCACCACGCCACAGCCCGGGGTCAGTGGCCGGTTGGGGTTGACCTGGGCCAGCCAGCCGGCGCGCAGCATCGGAACCATCGAATCGCCGGTGACATAGACGCCATAGGCGTTCTTGACCCCCGCCAGCAGCGGCGGGCGGTCAACATATTCATTGACCCGGCCATCGAATTCAAAGGCGCCGTCGATGGCGCCGATGGCGCTGCCGTAGATCGGCAACGGCGCCAACTGACGCGATTCGGCCGGCTGCGGCAGATCCACCAGAGACGGCACGAAGTCGTCGGCCGAGCCGCCGCTGAAGGCGTGCAGCACCTCATCGACGGAACAGCCGAAGAACTCGGCGATGCCGCGCGCCTCGTGCCCCTTCAGATGGCGCTCGCCCTTGACGACGCGCGACACCGCTGATGCGTCCAGGTCGAGATGACGCGCCAAGTCCAGCTGAGAGCGGCCCAGGCGTTGTAGACGGTCTCTGATCCATTCCTTGGTCATGACCCGAGTATCCCCCGATTCACAACGATTGTCACGCACCTTGCAGAAAGTACATTGACAATGTGATTGCGATTATCGCAATGTTGGCCACAACAATGCGATTGGGAGATGCATCATGGCCAGACAGACCGCCGCGACGGGCACCGGCTGGACAGTGGAACATGTGGAAGACGTGCTGATCGAAGCCGCCGACACCCTGAAGCGACTGCCCTCAGACAAGCCGCGCGGTTACATCAGCAGCATGCCGACGCCGGTGCACAGCGTGTACGACGCCTATGACTGGGAACCGGTCAAGCTGCGCCGGCCGCCGCCATCGGCTGCCGCCATTGATCAGCTTGACCGGGTACTCGGCTGGATGGCCTGGCTCGACGACGAACAGGTCCGGGTGGTGTGGGCGAGGGCCATCGGTGTGCCGTGGCGCCCGATCTGTCAGCGCCTCGGCTGCGGCCGCACCAAGGCGTGGCAGATGTGGGTGACCGCGTTGGTGCTGCTGAAGGTCAAGCTTAATGACAGCGCCGTGCCGCTCCCGCAACGGGCAGCGTGACTTGGGCGTCACAGAGTCGTATGAGTCTGCCGCCGCTCATGTGGGGAAGACCGAACGATGTCGCTGACCGACGCCCAGCTTGCCGAAATCGAGGCCGCGCGCGCCCAGGCGCTGACCACCCGCCGCGCCACCGTGCCGGCCCTCGAGGAAATGCTCTACCAGGCCCTGCCGATTCTCGATCACGGCTTTATCCGCGTGATCGACTACATGGGCGACGACGCGGCCGTGGTCCAGGCGGCACGGGTGTCCTACGGCAAGGGCACCAAGAAGGTGTCGGAGGACAAGGGGCTCATCGACTACCTGATGCGCCACCGCCACACCACGCCGTTCGAAATGTGCGAGATCAAGTACCATGTGAAGCTGCCGATCTTCGTGGCGCGGCAGTGGATTCGCCACCGCACCGCCAATGTCAACGAGTACTCGGCGCGATATTCGATCCTCGACAAGGAATACTATATCCCCGCGCCCGACCAGTTGGCCGCGCAGTCGCGCACCAACCGCCAGGGCCGCGGCGAGGTGCTCCAGGGCGAGGAAGCGGCCGAGGTGCTGCGGTTGCTGCGTGACGATGCCGAACGCTGCTACGCCGATTACAGCCGCATGCTCAATGAGGACGAGGCCGGAGCGGCGGCCGACGACCAGCGCCAGGGGCTGGCGCGCGAACTGGCGCGGATGAACCTGACGCTGAACACCTATACCCAGTGGTACTGGAAGGTGGACCTGCACAATCTGATGCATTTCCTGTCGCTGCGCGCCGACAGCCACGCCCAGTACGAGATTCGCATCTATGCCGAGGCCATGCTGGAAACCCTCAAGCGCTGGGTGCCGCTGACCTATGACGCGTTTTCGCGCTACCGCATGGGCGGACTGCATCTGTCGGCCGGGGGGGCCTCGGTGGTGCGCCGACTGATCGCCGGCGAGTCGGTTCGCCAGGACGACAGCGGCTTGTCCAAGCGGGAATGGGCCGAACTGATGGAGTCGCTCGGTCGGGAGGCCTGAGCGGCGCGTCCACGCCTTGGCGCGTTTTCCGATCAGGTTGGAAAACGCTCGAGCCGCCGTTGAGGCGGCGGCCAAGCGCGGAGCGCGCCCGGCGAGGGCGGATAAAAAGCTGGAGCGGTATCCGACTTGATCGGAAACCGCTCCAGCGCGTTCCGCCTCTCTGCTGGTTGTGGCCTTTGGGCCCTCCCACCCCTCCGTGCGGGAGCCCCCGCATCTGTTTGCCTTCTGGAAAGCCGGACGGTCGGGGTGCACTGTGCCGATAGCCCATGGCGGGCATATCCGCACGGAGGCGCTGTATGTTCGAGGTCATCTCCGACCAGCGGACTCTGGTCGATCTGGAACAACCGTGGACCGCATTGGCGGCACAGTCCGACAACCCGTTTCTGCGCCATGACTGTGCCGTCGCTTGCGCCGAGGTCTATGGCCGGTCGGCGCGGCTGGCGGTGCTGGTGGTCCGCTCGGGCGGCGACATCACCGCCATCGCCCCGTTTCGCGCCGTTCGGCGGGCTGGACTCGAACGGCTGGAGATGTTGACCCGGCCATTATGGGAGCCGACCGGCTTTCTGTTCGCCGACTCGACGGCCCTGGAGCAGTTGGTTGACGGCCTGCTCGGGCTTCGACGGCCGCTGGCGCTGGGCCGACTGCCGGTCGACAGTCCTGAATGGCACCTGCTGCACGGCAAACTCGCCAACAGCCGCATCCTGAGCACCGCCGCCAGCGATAGCCGCAGCCTCTGGCTGCCGCTGTGTGCCGATTGGAGCCAGGTGGAAGCCGGCATGTCCACCTCGCGCCGCTCGACTCTCCGGCGCATGCTGCGCAGTGCCGAAAGGCGCGCGACGGTCGCGTTCGACCCGATCATCCCCGACGAGTCCAATCTTGATCCGCTGCTGCGCGAGGCCTATCGGGTGGAGGGCGCCAACTGGAAAGGCCGCAACGGCAGCGCCATTGTGATGATGCCGATCTTCAAGGACGTCTTCCCCCGCTGGTGCCGGGCGCTGACCCGACTCGGCCGGTTGCGGCTGTTCTTCTTGCGCATCGGCGGCGAAATCGCCGCGGTTCGCATCTCCGTCGAGCATCGCGGTCGCCTCAGCGATCTCAAGATCGGCTATGATGAACGATTTCAAGATTATTCACCGGGCATCGTGCTCACCCATCTGACCTTGCGTCATTGCTGCGACCAGGGCCTGACCGCCTTCGAGTTCATGGGCCAATCCGAGGCATGGGAAGAGGCCTGGGCCCCGCGGGTGCGCCACTATGCCACGCTGTCCATCCGTCCGTGGTCACTCGGTGGCGCCCTGGCCCTGGCACAGGACACCACCTGGCGCCTCGCCAAGCAGACACTGGCCGTTCTCAAGCTGGACAAGGAAGCCCGCAAGGCCCGCGCGCGGCGCACCCGCCCGGCCCCCGAGCCTGCCGCGTCCTGATGCTCAGCCGTGATCCAGATCGCTGTCGCCGTCGGTGAGGAACCAGGCGGCTGGATCGGACAGCCCAGGCAACTCGGGCAGGTCTGGGCCGGGATGGACCATGAAGCGCGGCCCGGACTGCCGGATGAAGCCGAACGCCCGCAGGCGGTGGCGGATCGCTGGCGGTTGCGCCAGACAGACCAGCAGCACCGCGCCACAGCGCCGCGCATCGGTCAGAATATGGGCGAACAGGGCGATCACGTCCTGCGGCGCGCACAGATAATCGACCACCACCAGCGAACGCCCGCGCATCCGCGTCACCGCATAGCCCACCGGCTCACCGCGCCGGATCAGATAATGCCGATGATAGACCGCAGCATGAGGAGCATAGTCGAAGCGCCATCGCAGCAACGAAAAATCGCGCCGCGCCAGCAACGGGTAATGGGGAGCGCTGCGACGCCACACCGCATCGGCGCGTTCGTCGAACGCCCCGACAGGCTCCCATCGCGAGCCGGCACGCAGAGCCGGCAAGAGTATGGCATCGCCGACGCTCAGCAACGGCGCCGCCCATCGCGACAGCAGCGCCTCGGCCGGAGTCGCGATCTGCGAGCCGAATGGCGCCTGTCCAGCCACCAACGGCCGGATCAGCCGCGCCATCCGCGCCACGCAGCCCAGATCGAGCCAGCCCGCCCGGCGGAACGCCTTGTGCGCCGCATCGGAGATATTCAGGCCACACAGCAGCGGCACGCTGTCCGCCAGCGCCTCGCCCAGCGCCGGAGCGATGCCCCGCAGCCGCCATTCCGGCTCGACCATCAGATCAATGGCCCAGGCGGCATCGACACGGCGTTCGCCGGCTTGCAGCGGCAGCGGCAGGCCGGCCTGCTGGCCGACAACACGACCGTCACGTCGACACAGCCAGAACGGCATCTGCCGATCTGCCGCCGCCAACAGCAGAGGATGCCGGCCGAAGCGCCAGGCGAAACACACCGGGTCGGCCTGTCGCGAGGTGGCGCCGAAATGCGTCTGTTGGAACTGCCACAGATCGGGCAGATCGCTCTCGGCGAGCCGTTGGGCCAGACCCCGCAGACGATCCGGCAGCGCCCTGGGCCTGCCCGGCGCGACCATCGTCGCTAGCCCTGCACCGGGGCCGACCGATCTCTCAGCCTGGCGACGACGAACCGGGTGATCCGATCAATGCCGTCAAAATGCTCGGGCACCAGATCCTCGTCGCGGATGGAAATGCTGAAGCTTTCCTCGAGGAAGCCGACCAGTTCGATCACCCCGGTGGAATCAAGCGCACCAGCCTCGAGCAGGGACTCGCTGTTACTGAGACCGCTGCCGTCTCCGAACAAAAAATTGTTGACGATATAGCCGCGCACAACAGCACTAATCTGTTCCGGGATGGGGGTTGCGATGGCATGCATATAGGGACACTCCCTGAAATACGCCACAGACATTCACATAAGACGATATCAATAGTACACTTCAGGCTGCTACACCAAGCTGCTTGACGGATACTCTCATTTTCTATTGCGATCGTGATGTATGAGTTCCGGGCAGCGCGATCGGTGAACCGTGCGTCCAATCGGTGAAACCGACATTTTTGCCCGGCCGGGACGGGGACGGTGCCGGGAAGTGGGTGCCGTAGACCTGATTGATCAGGTAGGGCTGCCAACTGTCGTCACCGGTCGCCGGATAGCCAGCCACCTCGTAAAGCCAGCGGAACGCCCGCAGCAACGCCTTATCCTGCCAGTCCCAGACATCGGCATAGCCGGCGCGGGCGAGCATCTGGGCCTGGGCGACGACCCCTTGCAGGGCCTCGTAGACATAGTTCTCGTGCGGCGGCGGCCAGGTGAAGTGGTCGCAGCAGCGCCGCTGATCGTCCGGCAGCACCCCGTCAAGCGGCTTGCCGTCACGGGTTGCGCCAGCCCGGTTGATACCGGCGGGATAACCGGGGTCACCTTGCCAGCTCGCTTCGCCGAAGCGGAACGGATGAACCACCGAACGGTCACCGAGCCAGGCGCGAAAAATCATGGCGATGCGCTGAACCTCGACCTCGTCACCGAGATAGCGGGCGGCAGCCAGACGGGCCGAGCCGGCATGAGTGCCCCAGTTGTTGGGGCGGCGTTCATGAATGCTGCGCAGGGTGGCGCCTTGCAGCGGCTCGTCCAGCACCTCACGCAGCCAGGCCTGGAACTCCTGGTCCAGGTCGGACGGCAGGCCGACCATGTCGGCGGCGATCACATAGCCGGGCAGATTGCGGGCCAGCGCCAGAACATTGCCGTTCCGCTCGGTGCCGATGGCGGCCCGGACCTGCTCGATCACGGCGGTGCGATAGCGCTCCTCGCCGGTGCGGCCATGGACCAGGGCCAACGCCAGAGTCTGGACATCGGCGTTGTCGTTCTGATCGGCGAGATGAGGGGCCAGGCGACCGCGATCGGCCATCAGCTTGACCGCGCCCCAGGCGACGCCCTCGGTCGGCAGCGCACGCAGATCGTCGGGGCAGAGCCACACGCCGCGACAGGCCAGCGCCGTCCCCGGCAGGACCAGCAGGGCGGCCGCCAGCGCCGCCGCTCCCAGCGTCTGGCGCCGCGGCTTCATGGCCCAGCCTCCACGGCGGGAGTCGTTGCCGCGTCGGGAATGGCCACCAGGGGATCGCCGTGCTGCTGCGAGATATTGATCAGCGTGTGCGGCCAGTCGCCGCTGGCGATGGCGCCGACCGCCCACAGCACGCCCACCACCAGCGCCAGTTGGACGGTTCGGCGCAGCCAACGCAACCGCGGCATCGCGCCCGTCACCAGGGCCGGCGTATGGGCGGCGGTCTTCCAGCGGACCCGGCGAATGCTGCCGTTGGGAATGCTGAACAGCACCGGAATACCCAGCACCTGCTCCACGTCCTCGGGACGGGAGAAGCTATGATCGAGCGATTCCTTGACGAAGGCCAGACTGAGCGCCAGCAGTCCCCCCGCGATCAGGCCGATCGGCAACACCATCCGCGCCTTGGGAAACAGCACCTCGTCCAGCAGCCGCGGCGGCGCGACGAAACTGACATAGGGATTGTGCGCATCGGGCTTGGGCTGCTGAGCCATCTGCGCCTCACCGTAGCGGGTCAGCAGGGTCTGGTATGACCGCTGCAACACCTGTAGTTCCTGAACCATGGTGTCGTAGGTGAGCTGATTGCGCCGCAGCCCCTGATTCTGCTCGTCGATCTGAGCCATCCGGGCCAGGGTGGTGGTACGGCTTTCCTCGGCGGCGACCAGCTTGGTCTGGTCCTGGCGCAGATATGAGGCGATATCGGCCCGCCCCGTCAGGGTGATGTTGCCGGCCAGATGAGCGGTGGCCAGCATCTGAACGTCCCGTGAGGTCAGCAGCTCATTGAAATAGGCAATCTCGCCGCGCAGGTCGGCGATGTTGCGCTCCAGCGCCACCAGCGCCGTTTCCAGATTGGCGCGCACCTGAAGATTACTGGAGATCTGCTGATCGACATTGGTCAGGTTGGTCCGCGACAGGAACTCGGCCATGTCGCGGTTCCGCCGCCCGATATCCTCCTTGACCGCCTCCACCCGCTCGGCCAGTTCATCGGTGGCGCTGCCCGGGCTGAAGATGTGCTGGCGCAGCGACAGGTAATTGTCAAACACGGTCTGCAACGTCAGCAGGGTTATGATTGGATCATTCCCTGTCACGGTGGCTTCGATCACCGCGGTCGTCGGCACCACCCGAGCCGTCACCATATCGCGCAGCGCGCGGAGCCGCTTGTCGGGCTCCTCGTTCAAGGCGATCAGCGCATCGGTATGACCGGCCTGTTCCAGGGCCCGCAGAGTCATGCCGTAGACCTCGTCCGAGGTCAGGATGGACAGTTCGGAATAGGTGTCGTTGTCGGACACCGGGGCGGTCCGCAACTCGGCATTTTCCAGCACCGACGGATCGCGATCAATGCGATGGCTTTTCATCAGGAGGCTGCCATAGGCGCCGTAGCTCGGCGGCCAGAACAGCACGACGGCAATCGCCGCCAGGAACACCGCCAGAGTGGTGGTAATGATCAGCCGGACGTGCTTGAACAGGATAAAGGCAAGCTCCCGCTTATAGTTCGTCACCGGCCGAGGCTTGTTGGTGCCGTCCATGTCCAGTCTCGTCTGTTGGGGTGCGGAGAGGAAGGTGCGGCGGCCTAGAGCCGTCGGTAGACCACTTGCGGAACGTGGTAGCGGCGCCGGTTGAGCACCGCGCCAATCAGCCGGCCGCCGGCCGCGTCCAGCCGTTCGGCGACCACCTGAGCCACCTCCCAGCGGCTATCGCCGCACGACAGCACCAGGACCGCGGCATCGAATTGAGCGGCCATCAGCGCCGCATCGGACTCGGCCAGCAGCGGCGGGGTATCGCACACCACATGATCCCAATCCTGACGCAGATGACTCATCAGCCGGATAAACGAGCTGCTGTGGAACATCGCCGCTGGACCGGCCAGCCGCTGCCCTGCCGGCAGGACAAACAGGTTGTCGGCATCGGCCGCCGGATAGACCGCGCCAGCCACATCCATGCCGTCGAGCACCACCTCGGACAGGCCGGGCATGCCCGGGGTGACCAGCCGACTCGACAGGTCGGGCTTACGCAGATGACCATCAATCAGCAACGTCCGGCCGTTGGCACTGAGCGACAGGCCCAGGCAGGCGGCGGCGCTGGACCGGCCCTCGCCGGCCGAGGCCGACACCACCATCAGCGTGCGAACCGAGGGACCGGCGGCGGCAATGAGGTTGCCCTCGACCGCTGTCATGTCGCTCCAGTTTCGCAGCAGACGATCCTTCAATTTGGCCGACGTTCTCACCTCACGCACGGCGCTCTCCCTGGCACGACGATGGTGGCTGTCTGGCAAGGTAATCGCCCAAGGGCAAACTGGAAACACAGCATCTGAGTTAATGCGGATGGCGCGACAATAAGAACAGTATCCATGCATTATCCCTCTGGCAGGCCATTTCATACCGGAATGAACTTTGCCAGATGGCACTTCAATTCTGTTTATGGGCAGATGAAACAGGCTTTGTCGCCAGGAACCTGAGATGCTGAACCGTTACACTTCTGGAGAGTACCTGAAGGAGAACCCGGGCTGGCATGAGGAGGACTCGGCATGGAAAGCCAAGCATGTCATCGAGTTCCTGAAAGAGCACCTGCCCAACCCGGCCTCCATCTGCGATATCGGCTGCGGGGCCGGAGAAATCTGCCGCCAGGTGTCCGATGCCTTTCCCGCCAGCGAGGTGGTGGGTTACGACATCTCGCCCCAGGCCCATGCCATTGCCGTGAAAAAGGCGTCCGATCGGTTGTCGTTCCGGTTGGGTGAGGCGTGGACCGATGGACGACATTTCGATCTGGCCATGGCCATCGACGTGTTCGAGCATGTCGAGGACTATTTCGCGTTCCTGCGGGAGACGCGACGCAAGGCCGATAGCCAGCTCTACAACATCCCCCTGGATCTCTCCGTTCAGATCGTCCTGCGCGGCGCGCCGCTGCGGCGCAATTGGCGGGACATCGGTCATATCCATGTCTTCACCAAGGATCTGGCGCTCGAAGCGCTGCGCTCCACGGGCCACCAGATCGTCCACTGGATCTATATCGGCGGCGCCACGCCATCCCAGTCGCCACGCTCCAAGTTGCTGGAACTCCCCAGAAGAGCCCTGTTTCACCTGGATGCCGACCTGACGGTGCGTGTGCTGGGGGGATATTCGGTGCTGGCCTTGTGTCGTTAAAAAACGCCCTCGCCGGGCGCGCTCCGCGCTTGGCCGCCGCCTCAATGGCGGCTGTAGAGAGAGGCTGAACAATGAGGCGAGATCATGTTGCTGTTGTGGGCGCTGTCCTGCCTGGTTACCGTCGCCTGCCTGGCCTCGCCTTATCCGGCGCTGGCCGTGGCTCCGCCCCTGGGGGTCGCCGCCGGCCTGATCTTCGCCCGCTGGCCAGCCATCGCCCTGTGCATCATCATCGCCCTGATTCCCTATGCCGCCCTGCGCAAATTGGGCGGGTCCATCAACCTGCCCTGGCTGCTGGCGGGCGGCCTGCTGGTACTGCTGCCGCTGCGGATGGCGATGGAAAAGCGCTGGCCGTTCACGGCGCAGAGCGCCATGTGGCCGCTGCTGATGGCCTATCTGCTGGTCAATCTGGTCTCGGCCATGGTGTCGCCGTTTCCCGACGAGGCCTACAAGGCGGTGACGATGATCGCCGCCGCTCAGATGTTCATCGCCCTGATCATCAGCTACGGCACCCGCGACCTGCTGCTGAAGGTTCTCCCCCGGCTGGTGACGTGGAGCATCACCGGCGGTTCGCTGCTGGGTATCGTCGGCTATGTGTTCGGCATCGCCATGTTCGGCGAGGACCACCCCGACGGCGCCGCCTATCGCGCCAACGGCGGCGCGATCGACCCCAACAACCAATGCATCATGATCGTTTTCGCTATTCCGCTGATGGTGCATCTGGCGGTGCATGCCAAGTCCCGGCTGGAGCGCCTGGTCATGATCGGGCTGGTCGGCATCAACGTCCTGGGGGTGATGCTGACCATCTCACGCAGCGGCCTGATGATGTGCATGCTGACCCTGGCGGTGCTGTTCGTGCGCTACCGGGCCTTGATCACGCCGCGCCGCCTGGGGGTGGTGGTGGCCGGCGGCATGCTGGGATGCGCGGTGCTGCTGGCGGTGCTGCCGCAATCCTTCTACGACCGACAGGGCAGCTTGGCCAAATGGGAAGACCGGTCGCTCAGCCGGCGCAGTTCCTATCTGAGCGTGGCGATGGACGCCATCCAGCAGCGGCCGATCCTCGGCTCTGGACCGGATACCTTCAAGGAATATTATGCCCAATCTGACGTCACCCGGCTCTACACCAAGCAGGCCGACCGCATGCAGCGGCAGGCCCACAACACCTATGTGGAGGTCGTGGTCGGCACCGGAGTGGTGGGTCTGGTCCTCTACCTGGCGATCCTGCATCGGGCCTGGCGGCATTTCCGCATGGCCGAGACCGCCTTCCAGACGACCGGCGAGGCCGAGGCGGCCGACCTGATGGGCTGCTACCGCCTCGGCTTCATCGTGCTGCTGCTGTTCCTGCTCATGATGACAGAAATGTACCACAAATACATGCTGCTCTCGCTGGGGTTGTCGCAGGTCGCTTTGCGGGCATCAGGGGCGATGCGGCACGATCCGGCACAGGCGGCAGCGGTTGCGGAGCGGGGCCCTGGGTGGGGCCGGTAACGACGTCGAAATCCATGGGTGACCTCCAGTGTGATAAGGAGGCCGCCCGATCGGCGCGGAGAAGACAGGCAAGACGAACATCGAAAAAATCGCGAAGCCACCGCGCGGATTGGGCGGCTTCGGATGGTGCGATGTAAACAACGCGATCCTCAGGCCGCCGGAAGAAACCAGCGGCGCCAATATCGAGACAGAGGGATGCGGATCGCGATCGTCATAGGCCGCAGCATAGCCAGATGCAGCCTGTTCTGCCAAGCGGAATATGGGGGGCTTTCACCCCCTCGCAGAGGCGTGGCTCTGGGCATCGAGCAATTCGCGAAAACGCGGCGCCGGGACCGGCGGACTGATGAGATAGCCCTGAAGGGCATCGCAGCCGCAGTCGCGCAGAGCATCCCGTTGTTCCTGAGTCTCGACACCCTCGGCGACGGTGGTCAGGCCGAGACTGCGGGCCATGATGACGATGGTCCGGGTCAGACTGGCATCGCCGACGACGCTGCGGTCGACCTTCAGGGTGTCGAACGGGAACCGGCGCAAATGGCCGAGCGACGAGACTCCGGTGCCGAAATCGTCGAGGGACAGACGCAGGCCCATGTCGTGCAGGGTGAGCAGCGCCTTGGCATGGTTGCCGTCGATCAGCAGGCCCTCGGTCACCTCCAGTTCCAGCGCCGCGGGCGGCAAGCCGCTGGACGACAGGGCCTGGGATATGTCGGCGACGATATCCTGGCGGAACTGACGCGGTGACAGGTTGACGGCCATGCGGAGGTCCAGGCCGGTGTGTTCACGCCAGACCATGGCGGTGCGGCAGGCCTCGTCGAGAACCCAGCGGCCGATATCGACGATCAGCCCGGTGGCTTCAGCGATGGGAATGAACTGCTGTGGTCCGACCGGGGGCATATCGGCAGGAGTCCAGCGCAGCAAGGCTTCCGCGCCGATGATGCGGTTATGCTCAAGCTCGACCAGCGGCTGGTAGTGCAGCGACAGTTCGCCATTGCTCAGCGCCCGTTGCAGCCCGGTCTCCAGGCGGTAACGCTGGTGCAGGGTCTCGGTCATGGCCGCCTGGAAACGGCGGGTTCCGGTATGGCCTTCGCGCTTGGCGCTATACAGGGCGGTATCGGCGTTCTTGAGCAGGTCGGCGGTGGTGGTGCCGTCGGCGGGATAGACGCACATCCCCGCCTGCGCCGACAGGAACACCTCATGGCCGGCGATGGTCGCCGGCCGGCGCAGTTCCTGCAACGCTTTCTCGACCACCAGATCCACCGCCTCGGCACTGTCGATGTCGGGCAGCACCAGCAGGAACTCGTCGCCCTCCAGCCGCCCCACCGTATCGCTCTTGCGCATCTGGGCCGATAGCCGTGCGCCGACCTCGACCAGCAGGGCGTCGCCGACGCTGTGGCCCCAGCTATCGTTGACCGCCTTGAAATTGACCATGTCGAGGATCACCACACCGACCACGGTTCCGCTGCGATCGGCGCGGGCCATGGCCTGACCCAGGCGATCGAGGGCGAGGACGCGATTGGGCAGGCCGGTCAGGGTGTCGTAATGGGCCTGACGGATCAGCAGTTCCTCGGCGGTCTTGCGGGCGGTGACGTCGGACGCGGTCAGCACCACCTGACCATCGTCGAGCCGCACCACCCTGGCTTCGAACCAGCGCGGCGGCAGACCCGTGGCGAAGTCGAAGCGCTCCAGCGTGCCGCAGAACTGGGCGATTCGCGAGGCTTGGTGCAGCCGCTCGGCAACGTCGATCGTCAGCAGATCGTCGATAACCCGGCCCGGAACGATCGGCTGATGCCCCAGGCCATCGCGTGGACCGATATAGTCAAGCACCGTCCCATGCGCGTCCAGCCGCAGCCAGTAGTCGGGCGAGGCCCCCAGAAAGGTTCGCTGGCGCCGGTCGCTTGAGGCGATATCGTTATAGGCCTGACGCAGCCGGGCGAAAGCCGCACCCAACCGCTGCCAGAGGACGGCCGCCAGCGCGGCGATCAAGGTGAAGGCGGCAAGGCTGACCGGCAGAGACAACAGCAGGAACTCGCTGCCGGGCCGCGGCGGCGACCAGATCAACCGCGCGAGCGTCAGGCCGGACAGGCTGTTCAAGGGCAGCGTCGGCTCGTGCCGGGGGAAACGCGGCTCGACCACCACCACCAGACTGGGCAGGCCGACCATGGTGGACAGCTTGGGAAGCACGTTGCTGGAAAAGTCGTGGATCAGCACCAGGACGCTCAGGGGCTCGGTTATCTGGGTGACGTCCTCGGCGCGGATCGCCGCTGCCGCCGCCAGCACCAGCCGGCCGTCGAACTCGGCCAGACCGATGACCTCCGGGCGCTCTTCGCGCGCCCGTGTCCGCGCCCGTTCGACCATATCGCGCAGCCCCGGACTCTCAAGCCGGACTTCGCCGGTGCGAACACCGTCACTCGTCGCGTAGGACAGGCTCCCGTCCGGGGCGACCACCAGCGAGCGGGTCACCCCCATGTTCTTGAAAAGCCAGACACCGATATTGTTGTCGGCCCAATCGGGATCTATCTCGGTGACGAGGTGGGCGACCGAGTCGTTCCACACGGCGTAATCACGGGCCGTCGAGCCCAGCGCTTCGGACAATGTCTGAAGCGCTGCCCCGACCCGCAGTCGGCTCCGGTCCCTCTCCAGATCGTTCTGCCGCTCGGCCGCGAACAGCGCAGCCGCCACCATCAGGCCGCCGGCAATCAGCAACAGCAACAGCGGCATCACGGGCGACAGGCGCGGCAAGCGGTTCGGCTCGGCCATGGATAGAACCTCCAGGCCGGCAGAATCACAGACCGGTCAGCCCGGGTCAATCATAGGAAGCGGCGAATCGACATCGGTATTGGGACAGTAGACGAATTACTCCTCAGCCACAAACCCTATCAGTTCTGCACCCTCGGCAACCTGATCACCAGCGGTGTAATGAATATCTCCGACCACGCCAGCGACAGGGGCGCGGATGGTGTGCTCCATTTTCATGGCCTCCAGCACCAGCAGCGGCGTACCGCGGTCGACCGCCTGGCCGGGTTCGACCATGACCTGGACGATACGGCCGGGCATGGGCGCGGTCAGGGTACCGGCGGCACCCTCCTGTTCAGCGGCGCGGGCGGCGGGATCGTCCAGGGTGAGCCGCCAGCTATGGCCATCCACCAGCACCGTCAGTTCCTGCCCATGACGGACCACCACAGCGGCACGGCGAACCCCGTCGATCTCCGCCAGAATGCGGCCGTCGCCGGCCATCTCGCCGCGGACATGGGCGATACGGTCGCCCGGCAGGTCGAGCTGCCAGCCGGTCCCGCGGAAATGCACGGTGACCGGAGACACGATCTCGCCATCCAGAAAGGTGAAGTCGTGGTGGTTGTCGTCGTTCAGCCGCCATCCGTTGGTGCCCTGCCACGGCGAGAACGGATCGCCCGAGCCCTTGGCCGCGGTTGCGGCCTCTTCGGCGCGTTGCAGCAGCACGGCGATGGCAGCCACCGCCAGCACCTCGGCCGGAGCGGGGGCCGGGCCGGGCAGCAGATCGGCACGGTGGCGCTCGATAAAGCCGGTGTCCCCCTCCCCCGCCGCGAACGCCGGATGAGTCGCCAGTGCCGACAGGAAGCCCAGATTGGTGGCGACACCGGCCACCTGATAATCGCTCAGGGCGCGGGCCAGCCGACGCAGGGCACCGCCGCGAGTCTCGTCCCACACCACCAGCTTGGCGATCATCGGATCGTAATAGGGCGTGACCTCGTCGCCTTCGCGCACCCCGGTATCGACCCGCACATACATCGACTCCACCGGCGGGCGGAGATGGCGCAGCCGGCCGATGGCCGGCAGGAAATCGCGGGCCGGATCTTCGGCGTAGATGCGCGCCTCGAAGGCATGGCCCTTGGCCCGCAACTGCTCCTGACGTATCGGCAGGGACTCGCCGGACGCAACCCGCAGCTGCCATTCCACCAGATCGAAGCCGGTGATCATCTCGGTGACCGGATGCTCCACCTGTAGCCGGGTGTTCATCTCGATGAAATAGAACTCGCCGTCCTCATAGAGGAACTCGACGGTGCCGGCCCCCACATAGGACACCGCCTTGGCCGCGGCGACGCCGGCCGCTCCGGCGCGGGCGCGGAACTCGCCGGGCAGGCCGGGGGCGGGGGCCTCCTCGATCACCTTCTGATGGCGCCGCTGGATCGAGCAGTCGCGCTCAAACAGGTGGATCACATTGCCGTGATGGTCGCCGAACACCTGGATTTCCACATGGCGCGGTCGGGTCAGATATTTTTCGATCAGCAACGTATCGTCGCCGAAGGCCGCCCGCGACTCGCGCTGGGCTCCGGCGATGGCGTCGGCCAGCGCCGCCGGTTCATGCACCACCCGCATGCCCTTGCCGCCGCCGCCGGCCGAGGCTTTGACCAGCACCGGATAGCCGATAGCCTCGGCGGCAATGGTCAGAGCCTCCAGGCTCTGGTCGGTGCCGTGATAGCCCGGCACCAGCGGCACCCCGGCCGCCTCCATCAGACGCTTCGATTCGGATTTGGAGCCCATGGTCTCGATCGCCGCCACCGGCGGGCCGATAAAGACGATGCCGTTGTCGGCACAGGCGCGGGCGAACGCCGCGTTCTCCGACAGGAACCCATAGCCGGGATGCACCGCCTGGGCGCCGGTGGCCTGGCAGGCGGCCAGCACCTTCGCGGCATCCAGATAGGACTCGCGCGCCGGTGCCGGCCCCAGCCGCACCGCCTCGTCGGCCATGGCGACATGGCGGGCATGGGCGTCGGCATCCGAGAACACCGCCACCGTGCGGATGCCCAGCCGCCGGCAGGTGCGGATGACTCGGCAGGCGATCTCGCCGCGATTGGCGATCAGGATCTTATCGAACACGCCCCATCCCTCTCTTATTCCGATGAGCCTAAAGGCTCATCTATGCCCTCGCCGGGCGCGCTCCGCGCTTGGCCGCGGCCGCAATGGCCGCTTGATACCGGCGCTACGGTTCGAACCTGTGTCAAACAGTCCGCTCGCCGGTATTATTCCGGTATCGGCCGCAACGGCGCCAGCACGCGCAGCACGTAAGCCGCTTCCTTGTTACCTTCCTTGGCCAGCGTCTCCCAGGCGCGGAACGCCAGGTCGAGCCGGCCCGACCGATACATGGCCAACGCCCGGATCAGCCGCACCTCGTCGGAGACCTGCGGCGTCTCCTGGGCTTGCGCGGGCGGGGTTTGCTGCGGTGGCTGCTGTGCCAGCGCCGGGGTGGCGAACAGCAGCAGAGCGGCCAGCAGCGGCAGGATAAACCCGTTCATCATTCCACCCACTCCGCTTTCCTTTTCTCGAAGAATGCCGCCAGCCCTTCGCGCCCCTCGGCATCGGCCCGCCGGTCGGCGATGGACCGGGCGGTGTAGCGCATCAGTTCCGGGCCATGCTGGCTTTCGGCGACCACATGGATCAGATCCTTGGCCGCCGCCTGCGCCACCGGTCCACCTTGCAGCAGGGCCTGCACCAGGGTATCGCGCGCCTGCTCCAGCTTGTCCTCGGCGACCACCTCATGCACCAGACCGAGCCGCCGCGCCTCCGCCGCCGAGAAGCGCTCCGCTGTCAGGAAATAGCGGCGGCAGGCGCGTGCCCCCATGGCGGCGATGACATACGGGCTGATCACCGCCGGGATCAGTCCCAGCCGCACCTCGGACAGGCAGAACACCGCCTTCTCCGAGGCAATGGCTATGTCGCACGCCGCCACCAGCCCGACCCCGCCGCCGAACGCCGCGCCCTGGACCAGCGCCACGGTGGGCTTGGGGCAGCGGTCGATGGTCTCCATCAACAGCGCCAGGCCCATCGCGTCGCGCAGATTGTCCTCATCGGAATAAGACGCCATCCGCCGCATCCAGCCGAGATCGGCCCCGGCGGAAAAGCTCTTGCCGGCGGCCGCCAGCACGATGGCGCGAACGTCCGCCGTCTGGCCGAGATCGCGGAACAGTTCGGTCAGCCGGACGATCAGGGCGTCGTCAAAGGCGTTGTGAACCTCCGGCCGGTTCAGGGTGACGGTGGCGATGCCGGAGGTGGTGGTGACGAGGACGGAGTCGGTCATATCGCGCCTAAATACTGATCGCAGAAAACAGGAACGCCAGCAGCGGGCCAATCAGAATCACCGTGACTGCGGCCCAGCCGGGATGACCGAAATAGTACAAGGTCGCACCGGCGACCGCAGAGAGTCCCATGATAATGGGCGCGCTGTAGATGCGTTCCTTGGGGAACCCATGGGAGGAGATTGCAAAGACCCACCCCAACAGGGTGACGCCCCAGCTCACCACCAGCGCCACCACAAACCCGATCCACGCGAGCCAAGTCATGTCTCCCCCCTCCCCTCACATGCGGAACACGCCGTAGCGCGTTTCCTCCGCTGGCGCGTTCAGCGCCGCGGAAATGCCCAAACCCAACACCATGCGGGTTTCCGCCGGGTCGATGATGCCATCGTCCCACAGCCGGGCGCTGGCGTAATAGGGGTGGCCTTGCGTTTCGTACTGCTGGCGGGTGGGCGCCTTGAAGGCTTCCTCGTCCTCCGCCGACCATGTTTCGCCGCGCGCCTCCATACCATCCCGCTTGACCTGGGCGAGCACATTGGCGGCCTGTTCTCCGCCCATGACGCTGATCCGGGCATTGGGCCACATCCACATCATGCGCGGGCCGAAGGCACGGCCGCACATGCCGTAATTGCCGGCACCGAACGAGCCGCCGACCACCACGGTGAATTTCGGGACGTTGGCGTTGGACACTGCCATGACCATCTTGGCACCATCCTTGGCGATGCCGCCGGCCTCGTATTTACGCCCGACCATGAAGCCGGTGATGTTCTGAAGGAACACCAGGGGAATGCCGCGCTGGGCGCACAGTTCGACGAAATGGGCGCCCTTCTGGGCGCTCTCCGAGAACAGGATACCGTTGTTGCCGAGGATGCCCACCGGGTAGCCGAAGATATGGGCGAAGCCGCATACCAGCGTCGTGCCGTAAAGCTGCTTGAACTCGTCGAACCGTGAACCATCGACGATGCGGGCGATGATCTCGCGCACGTCATAGGGCTTGCGGGTGTCGGCCGGGATCACCCCATAGATTTCGCGGGGATCATAGAGCGGCTCCTCGGGAGTACGGATATCCAGGCCGACCCGCTTGGGCCGGTTGAGGTTACCGACCAGACGGCGGGCGATGGCCAGGGCGTGGGCGTCGTCCAGGGCGTAATGATCGGCAACGCCCGAACTGCGGCAATGAACGTCGGCGCCGCCCAGATCCTCGGCGGTGACCACCTCACCGGTGGCGGCCCTGACCAGCGGCGGTCCACCGAGAAAGATCGTCCCCTGATTCTTGACGATGACGCTTTCGTCGGACATGGCCGGGATATAGGCGCCACCCGCCGTACACGAGCCCATCACCACGGCGATCTGCGGAATGCCCAAGGCCGACATGGTGGCCTGATTATAGAAGATGCGGCCGAAATGTTCCTTGTCGGGGAACACCTCATCCTGCTGCGGCAGATTGGCGCCGCCGGACTCCACCAGATAGACGCAGGGTAGCCGGTTCTCGCGGGCAACCTCCTGCGCGCGCAGATGCTTCTTGACGGTCAGCGGGAAATAGGTGCCGCCCTTGACCGTCGGGTCGTTGACCACCAGCACGCATTCCTGACCGGCAATGCGGCCGATGCCGGTGATGATCCCCGCCCCCGCCACGTCACCGCCATACATGTCCCAGGCGGCCAGTTGCGAGAACTCGAGAAACGGCGAGCCGACATCGAGCAGACGGCGGATACGCTCGCGCGGCAGCAGCTTGCCGCGGCCGAGATGCCGGTCGCGCGCCCGCGTCCCTCCCCCCAGCTTGACCTGGGTCACCGTGGCGCGCAGGTCGTCGACCTGCGCCGTCAGCGCGGCGGCATTGGCGCGGAACTCATCCGAGCGCGGATTGATGGTGCTCTTGAGTACGGTCACGCTGTCCTCCCCCTACCATCCGCCCCGTGTCAGCCACTCGTCGACCATCGCCAGCCGGTCGGACCCCCAGAACAGTTCGCCGTCCACCTCGAAGGTCGGGGCGCCGAACACGCCCGCTTTCAGTGCCCGTTCGGTTTCGTCCTTGAGCCGCTGCTTCCACGGCGCGTCGTGCACCGCGGTCAGCAGCGCGGCGCGGTCTATGCCCAGCGCAGCGGCCTCGTCGGCAACCGCCTCGGGCGCCGTCATGTCGCGGCCTCGGCCGAAATAGGCGTCGAAGATCACTGCGGCGAAGCGCTTGGCCAGGTCCGGGTCGGTGCTGTCGAGCCAATAGAACGCCCGCGCCGCCGCCAGCGAGGCATAAGGGAAGTCGTCGCGCAGCACGAACGGGATGCCGTCACGCCGCGCCAGCCGCTGCCAGTCATGCACCCCATAGGCGCCCCTCAACGGCTGCTGCACCAGCGGCGCCATGCCGGTCGCCTTGAACGCCACCCCGAGCATGAACGGGCGCCACAGGATGGGGCGACCGTGTCTGGCTAACACCGCGTCCACATGGCGCGAGGCGAAATAGGCGTAGGGCGAGGAGAAGTCGAAGTGGAAGAAGATGGGATCAGGCATGAGCGCCCTCCCCGGCGATCGCCCGGGCGATCACCATGCGCTGCACATCCGACGTCCCCTCATAGATCTGGCACACCCGCACATCGCGATAGATCCGCTCGACCGGAAAGTCGCTCAGATAGCCATAGCCGCCCAGTGTCTGGATCGCCGCGGAACACACCTGTTCGGCCATTTCCGAAGCGAACAGCTTGGCCATGCAGGCTTCCTTGAGGCAGGGTCGGCCGACATCGCGCAACTCGGCTGCTTGCAGCACCAGCAGCCGCGCCGCCTCGATCCGCGTCGCCATATCGGCGAGCCGGAACGCCACCGCCTGATGGGCGATAATCGGCTTGCCGAAGGCTTCGCGCTCTTTCGCATAGGCCAGAGCCACCTCGTAAGCGGCGCGGGCCATGCCGACCGATTGCGCGGCGATGCCGATGCGGCCGCCTTCCAGATTGGCCAGCGCCACCTTGTAGCCCTCGCCCTCGCCGCCCAGCATATTCGCGGCCGGCACCCGGCAGTCGTCGACCACGATCTGACAGGTGTCCGAGGCATGCTGGCCCAGCTTGTCCTCGACCCGCGCCACCTGATAGCCGGGCGAGTCGGTGGGGACGATGAAGGCGGTGATGCCCTTCTTGCCGGCGGCCGGGTCGGTCACCGCGAAGACGATGCAGACCTGCGCGTTCTGGCCGGAGGTGATGAACTGCTTGGTGCCCGACAGCACATAGCCGTCGCCGTCCTTGCGGGCACGGGTCTTCAGAGCGGCTGCGTCCGAGCCGGCTTGCGGCTCGGTCAGGGCGAAGGCGGCCAGCGACTCGCCGCGGGCCATGGGCTTGAGGAAGCGTTCCTTCTGCTCGGCAGTGCCGAATTTCAGGATCGGCATGCAGCCGACCGAGTTGTGAACGCTCATGATGGTGGACAGGGCGCCGCAACCGGCGGCGATCTCCTCCAGCGCCAGGGCATAGGCGACATGGCCGGTGGCGGCACCGTCATAGGCCTCCGGCACCAGCATGCCGAGAAAGCCGAGCCGGCCCATCTCGGCCAGCGCCTCGGCGGGAAAGCGATGCTCGCGATCCCAGGCGGCAGCGTTGGGCGCCAGCCGCTCCTGAGCGAAGCGACGCGCCGTCTCGCGGATCTGTTCCTGGTCTTCGGTAAGGATCACCAGGGAATCTCCTGTCCGTCGTAATTGAAGAACCGGCCGGAATGGGCGGTGGTGGCGTTTTCGATGATGCGGCGCATCCCGGTCACACTCTGCTGCGCCGTGATCAAGGCGCTGGGTCCGCCCATGTCGGTCTTGACCCAGCCGGGATTGAGCACCACGCACAGAATGCCGCGGTCCTTCAGATCCAGCGACAGGCTCTTGTTGACGGCGTTCAGCGCTGCCTTGGACGAGCGGTAGAGATACATGTCGCCCGAGCTGTTATCTTCGATCGAGCCCATCTTGCTGGTTACCGAGGCGATGATACGCCTCTGGCTGCGGGCCACATGGCCGGCGAAGGCTTCGGCCATCTTGAGCGGCGCCATGGCATTGACCCGCAGAACATGTTCCCATTCATCAACATCGGTGCAGCCGAACGACTGGGCGCTGCCGAACACGCCGGCATTGTTGATCAGCACGTCAATGGCGCGATCGGCCAGACGGCCGCCCAGCGCGGCGATCTCACGGAAATCAGCGACATCCAGACGCTGCACCTCGACACCCAGAGCATTCAGCTCGTCGGCCTTGTCGGGCCTCCGGCAGGTGGCGATGACCTCCCAGCCGTCTTCCTTGTATTGACGCACGAACTCAAGCCCGATCCCCCGGTTGGCTCCGGTTACCAGAACGGTCGGCATGGTTATCCCCTCCACGACATCTTCCCCATGCGCCGGTTGATCCGGCGTCCTGGCAGCTTACGCCCCCTCTCCCGCTTTGCGGGAGAGGGGAAATCAACCTTACCCGCGCTTCAGGACCGTCACCTCGATTTCGACCTTCATGCGCTCGTCGACCAGACCGGCGACGACGGTGGAGTTGGCCGGCTTGATGCCCTTGAAATGCTTGCCGCACACCGCGGCGACGTCCTGGAAATAGGCGCGGTCGCTGATATAGACGACGGCGCGGACCACATCGGCCAGAGTGGCACCGGCCTGTTCGAGAGCGGCGGCGATGGTGGCGAAGGCCTGCTCGGCCTGCTCCACATGGCCTTCGGCGATCTGGCCGTTGGCGAAGCCCGAGGTGCCGGCGACGAACACCCAGGGGCCATCGACGACGGCGCGGGAGTAGCCGGCGATTTCTTCGAAGGGCGAGCCGGAGGAGATGAGACGACGGGTCATGAGATTAGACGATCCTTTCGATGGCAACGGCCGTGGCCTCACCGCCGCCGATGCATAGACTGGCCACACCCCGCTTCATGCCGTACTTCGCGAGCGCAGCCAAGAGCGTCACGATGACTCGCGCTCCCGAAGCACCGATCGGGTGCCCCAAAGCGCAGGCACCACCATGGATGTTGACCTTATCGTGCGGCAGGTCCAGGTCTTTCATGGCGGCCATGGTGACGATGGCGAAGGCTTCGTTGATCTCGAACAGGTCGACCGACTTGGCCGACCAACCGGTCTTTTCGAACAGAGCCTTCATGGCGCCCACCGGGGCAGTGGTGAACAGGGCCGGCTGCTGGGCATGGGTGGCATGGCCGACCAGGGTGGCAAGCGGCGTCAGGCCGCGGCGCTCCGCCTCGGAACGGGCCATCAGCACCAGCGCCGCGGCGCCGTCGCTGATCGACGAGGAATTGGCCGCGGTCAGCGTGCCGTCAGGACGGAAGGCCGGGCGCAGACCGGGGATTTTGTCGATCCGCGCCTTGTGCGGCTGCTCGTCACGGCTGATGACAGTCTCGGTCCGGCCGGCCTTGACGGTGACCGGGGTCACCTCCAGATCAAACGAACCATCGTCGATGGCTTTTTTCGCCCGGGTCAGCGACTCGATGGCGAAAGCGTCCTGAGCCTCGCGGGTGAAGCCATACTCTTGCGCGGTATCCTCGGCGAAGGTGCCCATCAGCCGGCCGCGGTCATAGGCGTCTTCGAGCCCGTCGAGGAACATGTGGTCGAACACTTTGCCGTGACCCATGCGATAGCCGCCGCGGGCCTTTTCCAGGATATACGGGGCGTTGGTCATGCTCTCCATGCCGCCGGCGACGCCCACCGTGACCGAGCCGGCCTTGATGAAGTCGTGAATCATCATGGCGGCCTTCATGCCCGAGCCGCACATCTTCGAGATGGTGGTGCAGCCGGCCGAATCGGGCAGGCCGGCGCCGCGCGAGGCTTGGCGAGCCGGCGCCTGGCCGACCCCGGCGAACAGGCACAGGCCCATCACCACCTCGTCGATCTGGTCCGGCGCGATCCCCGCCCGCTGCACCGCCGCGCGGATGGCGGCACTGCCCAGTTGCGGCGCGGTCAGCGCCGAAAGATCGCCCTGGAACCCGCCCATGGGAGTACGGGCGCAGCCGACGATGACGATGGGATCGGTGGTCATGGATACAACTCCTGACGTTTGGCAATGACGACGGAAGGATACCGGGCGGCAGCGATTATCCCTATACTCCGGACGGAGGATGACCGAGAACCCACCCCATGACCGGCCCCGAACGACTCGACTTCGTCCTGAACACCCTGCGCGCCCACGCCGAGGACTTCCAGCGCCTGGGCGTCGCCCATATGGCCGTGTTCGGCTCGGTGGCGCGCGGTGAGGCGACCGAAGAAAGCGATGTCGATCTGGTGGTGGACATCGCTTCCGAGGCCCATGTCACCTTGTTCGACCTGATGGACATCCAGGACATCGGCACCACCCTGGTCGGCACCTCGGTCGATGTGATTACCAGCCGCGGCATGCGACCGAGCATGGCCGCCGATGTCAATAAAGAGGCCGTCCGTGTCTTCTAAGTCTCCCCGATCCTGGTTGGCACGGGCGGCTAAATTTCTTGCTCCCGGGTATCGCGACAGGCACCCGGCAATACCCTGGGGAAAGGTCGTCGGCCTACGGGATGTCATCGTGCATGCCTATTTCCGGGTCGACACCGAAGCCATATGGGACACCATTTCTCTTCGCCTGCCGGAGCTGAAAGCGGCGATGCTGCGGGAGCGGGCCTATGTCAGGGACTTGTCCTCACGCCGTCTCCTTGAACAGCTCCCGCCCGATCAGCATACGGCGGATTTCGCTGGTACCGGCGCCGATCTCGTACAGCTTGGCGTCGCGCAGCAACCGGCCGGTCGGGTAGTCGTTGATATAGCCGTTGCCGCCCAGGCACTGAATCGCCTCCAGCGACATCCAGGTGGCCTTTTCGGCGGCGTAGAGAATGGCGCCGGCGGCGTCCTTGCGGGTGGTCTCGCCCCGGTCGCAGGCCTTGACCACGGCATAGACATAAGCCTTGCAGGCGTTCAGCGTGGTGTACATGTCGGCCAGCTTGCCCTGCATGAGCTGGAACTCGCCGATCGCCTGACCGAACTGCTTGCGGTCATGCAGATAGGGCACCACCACATCCATGCAGGCCTGCATGATGCCGATCGGGCCGGCGGCAAGCACGGCGCGTTCGTAGTCCAGGCCGCTCATCAGCACGTTGACGCCCTTGCCGACGGCGCCCAGCACGTTCTCTTCCGGCACTTCGCAGTCTTCGAACACCAGTTCACCGGTGTTCGAGCCGCGCATGCCCAGCTTGTCCAGCTTCTGCGCCACCGAAAAGCCCTTGAAGCTTTTCTCGATGATGAAGGTGGTGATGCCACGCGGGCCGGCGGCCGGGTCGGTCTTGGCGTAGACCACCAGCACGTCGGCGTCGGGGCCGTTGGTGATCCACATCTTGGTGCCGTTGAGAACGTAGCGGTCGCCCTTTTTCTCGGCCTTCAGGCGCATGGACACCACGTCTGAACCGGCACCCGGCTCGCTCATGGCCAGGGCGCCGACATGCTCGCCACTGATCAGCTTGGGCAAGTAACGGCGCTTCTGCGCTTCGCTGCCGGCGCGGCGGATCTGGTTGACGCACAGGTTGGAATGGGCGCCGTACGACAGTCCCACCGAGGCCGAAGCCCGCGAAATTTCCTCCAGAGCGATGGCGTGCTCGAGATAGCCCATGCCGGCCCCGCCATACTCTTCCTCGACGGTCACGCCGAGCAGGCCGAGGTCGCCGAACTTGCGCCACAGATCGGCGGGGAAGTCGTTGACGCGGTCGATCTCGGCGGCGCGCGGAGCAATCTCGGCCGCCGCGAAATCGCGCACCGACTGGCGCAGCAGGTCGGCGGTTTCACCCAGATCGAAGTTCAGCGAGGGGTACTCGTTGGGCATCGTCGATGTCTCCTGATAAGAAAGCGCCCTCGCCGGACGAAGGCCGGTGGCAAACTGGAGCGTTTTCCGATCAGGTTGGAAAACGCTCCAGCCGCCGTTGAGGCGGCGGCCAAGCGCGGAGCGCGCCCGGCGAGGGCTGATAAAAAGTTAGAGCGGTATCCGACTTGGTCGGAAACCGCTC
>OBEQ010169886.1_pt1 | contig 30182 bp, 30 predicted proteins | sample 1670901 | NCBI WGS metagenome assembly OBEQ01 (sample SAMEA104232315, study PRJEB22302) | groundwater metagenome | biome: forest; feature: aquifer; material: groundwater | place: USA | collected 2011-08-07 | depth 5.4 m
GTACGGCGGCCGACCGCCCGGCGGCTAGGGTCCTCCACCTGGCGGCGGATACCCCCCGGGGCCGCCCGGAGGACCGCCCGGATACGGTCCTCCGCCTCCTCCGGGCGGCTATGGTGGGCCTCCCGGGTACGGTGGTCCACCTCCAGGTTATGGACCGCCCGGCTTCGGCGGGCCGCCAGGCTTCGGCATGGACCCCGGTGCGAACTTGCGTTTCCATCCGCTCGCCACGACAGCCCTCGTGTGTGGCGTCGTTGCCGTGCCGCTCTGCTGCTGCGCGTACTTCGGGGCCCCGGTGCCGATCACCGCAATCATTTGCGGAATCATCGGCTTGAGTAAGATCAAAGCGCAGCCGCAGATGTTCAAGGGGACAGGCTTCTGCATCGCTGGCATCGTCCTCGGCGTGATGATGCTGCTCCTCGACGTGGCCATGATCTTCAGCACGCTCGATGACGAGCTGCGGAGCAACTACGGCACCAGTTTCTGAAGTGAACGAGCGTGAAACGGGCCGAGAGGGAGTAGCGCGCACGGCAGGGCGCGGCGGAGTCGCCGTGCTCCTTGCCAAGGCGTTTTTCATCGTCATCGGGCTCGTGCAACAGACCCTTTTGCCGCGAGTGATTGGGCTCGCAGGATATGGAGCGCTCTCGCGGGTGCTCGCGGTTGCGAGCGTCGTGAACAATGTGGTCGTCTCTTCGTCGATCCAAGGCGTAAGTCGATCCGTCGCGCGCGCCCGTGGGCTCGAACACGAAGCGCTGCGTGCCACCCTGCGCGTGCACGTGCCGCTCGCGCTCGCGGCCGCTGCGCTCTTTGCCGCGGCCGCACCGCTCGTGGCGCGGTTCGAACAGGCGCCCCACATCGAAGCGCCCCTCGTCGTCGCCGCGGGTGTAGTTGCGCTTTATGGGCTGTATGCGCCGCTCGTAGGGATGCTCAACGGATGCTCGCAGTTCACCCGTCAAGCCGCGCTCGACATGACCTTCGCGCTGCTGAGAACCGCGGGGCTCCTCGGCATGGGCTACCTCTTCGTTCGGCGCGGACTCGGAGGGGCGCTCGGCTCGACTCTCGGCTTCGTCATGGCCGCCGCCTGCATCGTGCCGCTGGCGGCGCGTCGCGCAGGATTGGGCCGTTCCGGGGGCGAAGGGCTCGCCGAGGTGCCGCGACCCAGCGCTTACTTGGCGGAGCTCATGCCGCTCGCCCTCGCGCAGCTAGGGACGAATCTTCTCATGCAAGTAGACATCACGATTCTCGGGCGCTTTCTCTCCAAAGCGGCCATCTTTCACGTGCAAGCGGGAGGCGATCCTGCCAAAGCCGCCGACGAATGGGTCGGTGTGTACCGCGCATGCCAGCTCTTCGCGTTCTTGCCCTACCAGCTGCTCTTCAGCGTGACGCAGGTGCTCTTCCCGATGCTTGCGCGCGCGAAAGCCGAGGGAGATGACCAAGCCGTCGCGCGTTACGTCGCGCGGGGCTCGCGCATTGCGATGATGGCGTGCGGCCTCATGGTGAGCATCGTGGTCGCGGCGCCCGAGTCCCTTCTCTACTTCGCGTATGGGACGGACATTGCCGCGCGCGGAAAAGACACGCTGCGAATCCTCGCTCTCGGTCAAGGAGCATTCGCGATGCTGGGTATTGCGACGACCGTGCTCGCGAGCCTCGGCCGCGAACGCCTCGCCGCGGCCATCACACTGTGCGCGTGCCTGACCGTGCCCGCGGCGTGCATCGTTGCCATGCCGACCGACACGTTCGGTCGACCCCAACTTCTGTCGACGAGCATGGCCACGAGCGTCGCGCTCGGCCTGGCGCTCATCGCAGGCGCGATCGCGGTCCACCGCGTGGCGCGCGCGTTCGTGCCGTTTTGGACTGCCGTGCGTGTGGGGGCGCTGGTTCTCGGCGCGTTTGCGATCGGACCGTATTTGCCGCATGCCGGACGGGTGGGAGCGGTGGTTACCGCCATGGGGATCGCCGCGGCCTACCTCACGCTGCTTTTGGCGTCGGGGGAGTTGACCAAGGAAGACGCTGCCAACGTGCGCGCGTTGATTGGCGGGAAGTAGGCGCGAGACCTCAGACCGATTTCGTTCGGCAGCCGTTTTGACTAGGATGTTCCCCGGAGTCCAACGCGTGCACGTCCTAAAGCCACTGCGGGTGTCCATCCTCTTCGGCATTGCCGTAGTCTCCGCATGCAACGGAGACACGAGCTCGTCGCCCGGCGCATCCGGCAGCGATGCCGGGCCCTCGTCGGACGGAGGCGGGACGTCGGGCGAAGCGGCCTCCAATCCAGGGCGGCTCGGTCCCTGCGGCGACATCACGCCGGCGACGAACCACGCACCCTTCGAAGCGATCCGGCGCCTCGCGACGACACGGGACGAGGTTCGCATCCTAGTCTACGGCCAGTCCATTTCGCAGCAAACCTGGTGGATGCAGGTAAGAGACTGGCTGAAAACCACCTATCCCAGTGGCAATTTGGTGATGGAGTCGCACGCCCGCGGCGCGTGCTCGTCGGAGTGCCTCGTCGGACGCGAGGCATGGTTCACCGACGGTCTCACGGAAAATCGCCTACCGTCAGACGTGTACGCTTGGAATCCGCATCTCATTCTCTTCAACGTCTACGGCGGCGACGAAGACTACGAATACATCGCCAAGGGCTTCGTCCAGGGGTGCAGCGCGTTCAAAGACCATCCGATCGCCACGGCGCAGTGCCGCGCCGACCAGACGTTCCCGAACTACCGCCCACCCGAGGTGCTCCTCCAGACCGACCATCGCTTGCCGGCGAGCTATCCGCTCACCCCCGATGCCGACAATCTAAAGATGCACAACGAGGTGTTCATTCCGGATCTCGCGAAGCGTCTCAACGTCTCGTGGGCAGACGTGTGGACCAAGTGGGGAGCCTACCTCGACACCCATGGCCGCGACCCCTCGGCATTCCTCGAAGACGGACTTCACTTGAACGACCGCGGCAATGTGCTCATGGCGTCCTTGGTCGAGCAAGACCTCTGCTACAAACCGCTACCGTAGCGCGTCCGGGCACTCCACCGGAGAAGCGCCGGACGCGCCGCGTGCGGGCTCACAGACCAACGCGGCTCAGCATGAACGGCTTCGAGTTTTGTGCGGGCGACCCGTCGGCTTCGGCGCCCTTCATGAGGCAAATGCCGCGAATCTTGCCGGAGATGCCCTTCTGCTGGCTGAGCGTCCAGTAAATTCCCTTGAACTCGGTCAGCGACGCGTCTCGGAAGCCGATGACCGGATCGATGGCAGGGTTGTCGACGCCGAGAATGATCCTGCCCGTGTCCACGTGGTTGTCGATCGTGCGGCTGTACGCGGGGGCCCCCTCATTTCGTTCGGACGGGTTTTCGGAGGTCCTCAGAGTCGTCATGTCGTGGCCGGCAGCGAGGGAAAGTCCCGAGCGAATGTAGCTCCCGCGGACGCCCTTCCAGTCGGTGATGGAGTTCGTCCAGCCGAAGCCCGTGCACTCCGCGAAGCCGCTTCGGCTCCCACTCGTCAGCGCATCGTCGTCGCTGCTCGTGTCTTCCGAGCTCTCCGCGTTTCCGCTGCAAGCAGCAGCGCCAAGCGCGAGGGAAATGCAAGCCAGACCAATGAAGATATGTCGCATGGTGATACTCCTCTTTCTTCGGTGAAACGGGTCGCCTCGTGGCGCCGCGAACCCGCGAGTCAGCAACTGCGATGCCTGGCCGTTAGTGCCTGTAATCACTATATATTTTATGACGATGCCACCTTTTTGTGACACTCGAAAAGGCGCGTTGTCATCTCGATCTGCCACTCGCTTCACGAGGCACGAGACCCTCGCAAGGCGGGACGCAATGGCGCGCTCTCACGGCAGGCCGGATTTCCGAATTTCGGCCGAGAACGTCGGCTAGCATGGAACAGTTGGCATTCCATTTCTTGCCCCACGAACGCGTGGAGGAGGGGTTCGCATGAAGGCGATCGGAGCGAGGAGAGCGTGCGTTGTGACGGCCGTGGCGCTGGCTGCAGCGGCGGCGTTCGCACCGGGCTGCGGCGGGGGCGATGGCGCGACCATCACGGAGCTCGATGGCGGCTCGGACACGACGACGCAGGAAACGTCGACATCCGACGCACCGACGGACACCGCTGCCCCGCTCGACTCGACGAACGACGCACCGAAAGACGCGCCGTCGGGCGATTCGAGTGACGGCGGTGCCAGCGACGCCGCGGGGGACGCGAGCGACGCATCGACCAGCTGCACACCGGACAACTCGGCGTGCGTGAACGGGGCAAGCAACGGCCTCTGCAAGTCCGCCGTGTGCTCCACCTGCGTCGACATCAGCGACGACACGAACTGCATGGGCGCTTACGGTGGCGCGAACAGTCCGTTCTTGTGTCTCGGCGGCGCGTGCTCGCCTGGCGACTGTCGTGTGAACGGCGATTGCAGCGGCAATGCCAACGGTTCCTTGTGCGGTGTTTCGACGCCGAACCTGTGCGGCAAATGCACGAGCGACCGTCAGTGCGGCAATGGGACCGTGTGCAACACCACGACGGGAGCGTGCATTTCGGGAACGAACTTGTGCGCGGGAGCGGGTGACAACACCGTTTGCCCGGTCAATGCGAACGACGTCTGCTGCGGTAACTCGTGCATCCCCGGCGACTGCTGCTCCGGCAATCCGGCCAACTCGTTTTGCCAAGGGAAGCTCGGCACGGGCAGCGCCGTGTGCTCGAGCCACTTCTGCACGGCCTGCGGCTCGGTTCAGAACCTCACCTATCTCGTCGATCCGGTGAACGGCAGCGACACGGGAGGAAACGGCAGCGGCATCGGAGGCGACGGCGGCCTGGCCGCGAATTGTGCGTTCAAGACCATCGCTCGCGCGCTCCAGGTCATCGGCCCGAGCGCCACTTCGGGGACGAAGATCTCGATCGTCGGCCCGTCGACCGTGAGCACCGTATCTGGAGAGACGTTCCCCATCGTCCCATTCCAGAACGTCGTAATCACTTCGCAGGGTGGCGCCGTCACCATCGACGTTCCGGCGCAGACAACCGCCACGCCCACGGTGGGAATCACCCTCGCGGCACCCGCGTCGGGCGTGCAGAGCGGAAATGGAGCCCCCATCACCATCAACGGTCAAAACAACACCGCCACCATCGGCGTCGTCGCCACGACAGGAACGACCGACGGAACGTTCCTCGAGTCGGTCACCGTACAGAACTTCCTGCATGACGGAATCACGGTCGCGAACAATGGCATTCTGCGCATTCGCCAGGGAGTCGCGGCGACGGGGAACGGCACGACCGGCGGACGTCACTCCGGGCTACACGTCACGGACAACGGCCATGCGATCATCAACGTGCCCGTCTCCCAAGCGACGACCGTGTTCAATGGCAACGCGGCGCACGGCATCTTCGTGCAGGGCAACGGGTTCGTCACCCTGACGGGGGCGCCGAACGCGACGCCCAATGGGACCGGTACGGTGGTCACGAACGGCAATTTCTTCGCCGGCGTCACCGTTCAGCAGGCTGCCGGCGTGCCGCTCGCCAACGTGAACGTCATCGACGGTCTGGTGAGCTGGGCGAACACGAATGGCAACGGCATGCGCCTTTTTGCGGGCTCTCAGGTAAGACTTCGCAACAGCACAGTGTTGGCCAACGGCGGCGGCGGCGTCGTCGTGTCCGCAAACGGGAACACCGTGGACGTATCGAAGATCGATCTCGGGACGTCCCTTGCTGCTGGCAGAAACACGCTCCAGGCATCGCTCGGGTCCAATCCGAACAGCCTTTCGGGCATCTGCTTGAACCTCCCCTTCAACGCGAACCAGGTGCTGCAAGCCCGCGGCAACTTTTTCTCGGGCGACCGCGATTGCACGCAAGCCAATCCGGGACAAGTCACGTTCGCGAACAACTGCGCCACGGCCAATCGCGATATCGCGGTGCAGAACAGCTTCGTGCTCATCGACGCTGGAGCAAGCACGAACGACATCAACGTGCTCAACTGCACGCACCCCTGATCGGCGTCAGAGTCGGGGTCGGGGTCGGGGTCCGGGTCGGGGTCCGGGTCGGGGTCCGGGTCGGACTCGGCCTCGGCGCCTCTGCGGCAGAGATTGCGTCAGGCGCACGTACGACGTATCGCTGATGCTGTACATGCGGCGCTCGGCTCGTTGGTTGGACCGTTTTACCTTTGGCGGCCGCATGGCCGGCGCCGTGGGGCTCATTCTCGTCGTCACCGTCCTTGCGTCGCTCGCCACGGCGTTCACCAGTCGCCATGCCGAGCCGCCGCTGTTCGAGCTTGCGGCGCTGCGGCCGGATCTCGTATTTGGCGGCCAGGTGTGGCGTCTCCTGACGTGGCCTTTCGTGGAGCCAAGCCCGCTGTGGCTTCTTTTCGGCTGCCTCTTCCTGTGGTGGTTCGGACGCGACCTCGCGGAACAATGGGGATCGTACCCGTTCCTCGCCGTTTGGTTCGGCCTGACCGGCGTCTCAGCAATCGTGACGTGTCTCATCGCGCTCGTCGATCGAGCCGTCCTCCACCAGAGCTACCTGGGCGGCTTCGCGATCTCGGAGGCCATCGTGGTCGCCTGGGGCTTGTGGTTTCCAGACCGCGTGGTCCGTCTCTATATGATCCTTCCGATCCGCGGCTACTGGCTCGCGTGGCTCACCATCGGGATCACCGTAGTATTCGCGGTCTACTCCGGTTGGGAGAGCTACGTGCCAGTGCTCGTGGCCGACTCCGCAATGGTCGCGTGGCACTTCCGGCGCTCGATCGCCGGACGGTGGTCATCGTTCCGGCGCGCCTCTCGCGACGGCGCCGCCAAGAAGAAGCGGCGCGCCGTCAGCGCCTACTTGCGCGTCATCGAGGGCGGCGACAAAGACCCTCCTCCTCTCCCGTCGGAGCTCGAGGGCAAGATCGGCCGCATCATCGGCTCCGCCGAAAAGCGCGACCCGAAGAAGGACGGATGACCCGCCGTTCTCTCCAGTCGCCGCTCGTGATGACCTTCTGGCCCGCTCCGCCTGGAGCCGGCAGCACGTACGCGGCGACCTGCGAGCCGCCGCGAAGAGCAATGAGCTCGCGGCGGTAGAAGTCTGGGTGGCCCTCGAACCGGTCCACTGCCGAGAGCACGCCGTCCTCGATGTCGTAGACCTCGCCGCGGACAGACGTGGACCCGGCTGGCACGAGCGCGGGATACGGGCCGAGGTCGAGCAAGGTGAAGTGCGGCTCGGTGTGTGCGACGCGCACAAGGCGCGCGCCCCGCAGATGACCATGGTTCGGCTGGCCCGACATGAGCGACCCATACACGAAGAGGCGAGTCCCCATGTCGCGTCATTTCTTCGTAGCAGCTTGCGGAATCCCTGGCGAAAGGTAGAGTGCCGGCCGCTCACGAGAACGTTGCCCGCATTGACGAAGAAGCTCTCTCGAATTTCGTAGATTGCGACCAAATCGCTGCGAACTACCGTTGCAAGTGGGGATGCGGAAGCACTTTTCCGCGTTGCTCCTCCGATCCCCGATGGCCCACAGGGAACGGCATAGCTGGTTTGGTCTTTTTTGATTGGGCTTGAGAGAGACGAGAAATCATCATGGGTAACCGCATCTACGTTGGAAACTTGTCGTTCAACACGACCACCGAATCCGTCCGCAGCTCGTTCGAGGCCATGGGTGACGTCACAGACGTTCAGATCGTCACCGATCGCGAGAGCGGCCAATCACGCGGCTTCGCGTTCGTTACGATGGGCTCTTCCGTGGGCGCGGCGAAGGCGATCGCCGAGCTCAACGGCATGCTCCTCGACGGGCGACCGCTGCGCGTGAACGAGGCGGAAGAGCGTCCGCGCCGCGGTGGCGGCGGCGGCGGCGGCGGTGGTGGCCGCTACTAGCATGTCGAACCCGAGCATCAACAAGCGGCAGAAAGAGAAGAATCGCAAAGACAAGCAGCGCGACAAACTGATCGAGCGCGAGCGTCGCAAGAACGAACGCGCGCAGAAAGGCCCGCTCGCGCCCGGTGAAGATCCGGACATCGCCGGAATCGTGCCGGGGCCTCAGCCGCCCAGCGACATGTAAAGGCACATTTTGGTGAAATCGAACAGTGAAACGAACAAAGACGCGCTCAGAATCGTCAACCAATATCGCAGCAAGCGAGGCATGGTTTACGAACTGAAGCGCGACGGCGATCGGCTCAACGTGGAAATCGCGCCGCGCGAGAGCGCGGCCGACTCCGGAGATTGGTGCGTGGAAGCGCGCGCCGGCCATGCCGTCGACGCAGCAAGCGTCGCCGGATGGGGGCCGACGCGCGCGGAAGCACTCCGCGATGCCGGCCGCTCGTGGGCGACACAGGCCGCGTCATTGGGTCTGCCGAGCTTCGACTGGGATGCCGTAAAGACCGCGCTCGACGCCGTACGGGCGGTGTAGCGATCGCAAACCGAAAGGCGCGCGGATCGAAGCTAGTTCGGTCCGCGCGTCGTGCGTGCTGGTCGTGAGGCGTTCGAAATGAAAGCGACGCGCGGCGCTTTGGAGCTCGACGAAGCCAAACCCCCTCGACCTCTGCCACTGGGTGTCCTAAGATCGCAAGCCGCGTGTTGGGGAGGATCCGAGACCGAAACATTCGCCTCGTTTACTGCACCATTCTTCTGGTGGGCGTCGCCTACGGCGTCTACGTGTCACTGCTCGCCATTCACCTCGACGCTCGTGGGTTCTCCAAGCACGCAATTGGCTCATTTGCGGCCTGGTTCGCGGGGGGCATCATCGCGCTCTCCTTGCCTGTCGGCGCTGTCTTGCGGCGCATTTCCGGCAAGCGCACGCTTACCGCGAGCCTTCTCGGCTATGCGGCATGCGCGGCGACGTTTCCGTACCTGGATTCGTACCTCGCCATCGCCGTGGCGCGCTTCGTCGACGGCGCCTTCTCGGTCGGCGTTTGGGTGAGCTGCGAAACCATCCTTCTATTGCGCGCGGAACGCGGGCAAAAGGCGCTCGTGACGAGCCTGTACGCCATGGCCATTGCCGTGGGCTACGTCATCGGACCCATCGCCGCCAAGATCGTCGTCGCGTACGCATCGATCACCCATGCGTTCGTTGCATCCAGCGCGCTCGCGCTCCTCGCCGCCGTCGTTGCTCTCCGCCTCGACGGCGATCCGCCGTTGCGCGACGACTTGCCGAGCATCGTCCCGTCGTCCGAGCGGAGCCGCACCACTCTCTGGCGGACCAAAACCTCTTGCTTCGCCACGTTCGCGTACGGCTATTTCCAGGCCTCGGTCGTCCTGTTCCTCCCGCTTTTTCTCGTGGAGGAGAAAGGAGTCTCCCCCCAGCGGACGATTCTCGTCCCCGCGTTCTTTGCGGCGGGCATGCTTCTCTTTTCGAGTGTAGCCGGCCGGCTCGGCGACAACTTCGGCCACCTGCGCGTCATGCGTGCGCTCGCGAGCGTGGGGCTCGTCATGATCTGCGGCTTCGTCTTTTTGCCCTCGTACGCGCTCATGTGCTCCGCGGTGTTCGTCGCCGGGGCGACGCTCGCGTCCATCTCGCCGGTGAGTCTCGCGCTCCAGGGCGTCGTCACCGAGCCGGAAAAGCTAGCCCGTGCGAACGGTATCTACAATTTCTTCTACGCGGCCGGCATGCTGCTCGGGCCACCTCTGTCGAGCCTCGTCTACGGCAGCGTCGGCGGCGCGGCGATGCTCCTGCACCTTGCGTCGATATGGGCGGCCTTCGTGGCTTTCACTCTGGTCTTCGCCGCCGATGACCCGGCGTACCTCGGTGGGAGTTCACGAAGCCGACATGAGAGAGAGACGCTACCGACGTGAGTCATCGGCGCTGAGCCTTTGCGGTATCGTGGAGGCATGCCCATCGATCCCATCCCCTCACGCCAGGCACACGCCGCGCTTCGTGCCCTCAGGATGGTCGCCCTCGCAAGCAGGGGGCTGAACGAAGCGGAGGCCGATCTTCTTCGAGCGGCGTCGGAGCCGCTCTACACCACCGGGGGCGAGCCCTGACTCGATGGCCCGCTGCCGCTCGAGCCCCCTCCGCGCAAGCCATGCTTTTGCACGAGTCGATGCAAATACATGCGATCCATTCCGGCGGTGCGTGCGGCCTTGCTCATGTTTCCTCCGCACGACTCCAGGAGCGCGGACAAGTACCCTCGCTCGAACGTATCGACGGCTGCGTCTTTCGCGATCTTGAACGGCACGCGAATGTCCGCGGCGCCAGCCAATTGCGGGCTCGATGGGGCGGACCTTCGCGTGGCCGCGGGGACGGCGGCCTGAAGAACGACGCTGCGCTCCACGTAGTTTCGAAGCTCGCGCACATTGCCCGGCCAGTCGTGTTTGCTCATCTCCGAGAGCACCGCCGATCCGAAGAGACGCTCCTGCTCGGGAACGCCCAGGGCCTGCAAAAATACGCGAATCAAGATGGACAGGTCTTCCAGGCGCTCGCGAAGCGGGGGGACGCGCACTTGCAAGACCGCGAGACGAAAGTACAAGTCCTCGCGGAAACGGCTTTTGTTCACTTCGCGCTCGAGATCGCGGTTCGTGGCGCTCACGACGCGCACGTTCACCTTGCGCGCGCGCGTTTCGCCGACGCGGCGGATTTCGCGTGCTTCGAGGGCGCGGAGCAGTTTGGGCTGCAGCTCGAGCGGGAGCTCGCCGATTTCGTCCAGGAAGACCGTGCCACCGTCCGCCGCTTCGAAGGCGCCGATGCGGTCGCGATCCGCTCCGGTGAACGACCCTCGGACGTGGCCGAAAAGCTCGCTCTCGACGAGGTTCGGACTGATGGCGCCGCAATCGACGATGACGAACGGCTTGTCCGCGCGCGTGCCCCGCTGCACGATCTCGGTCGCTACCAGCTCTTTGCCGGTGCCGCTTTCGCCTTCGATCAGCACGTTGATGTCGCTCGTGGCGACCTTTTCGAGCAAGGCAAAGAGCTTGCGCATGGCCACGCTGGTGCCGGCGATCGAACCGAACGACGGCACCATGGGGACGACTTCTTGCTGCGCCGGTTCGCCCGCGCGTACGCGCACGATCGAGTCGCCGACCGTGAGCGCGCCGTCCACGGGCAGATCGGCGTCGCGAATGCGGACTCCGTCGACTTTCGTGCCGTTGAGCGAACCCGTATCGCGTACGTGCCAGCCACCATCCTCGCGAACGAGGCGGCAGTGAAAACGTGACACGGCGGGATCGTTCACGACGAGATCGTTCGAGGTGTGCGTGCCGATACGGCAGAGATCGCCGTCGTGGATGACCGAGCGTTGCACGAACTGACCGTTTTCGCGCTCGACCGTGAGTGTGAGGCGCGGGATGGCCACGGTGTCGATCAACTGACGGACAGTGTGGATGGACGTGTCGGTACGTTTGGCGACAGTGGGTCGTTCGTCGGCGATGGCCATCTGCGGAAAAAAAGGCGTGTGGATGTGCCCGGGCTTGGACGGAGGCGGCTCGGGCGACTGGGATCGTTGGGCCGGCTGCGGCGGCAACGGAGGCCGCGGCATGGGCGGCGGACGCGCGCTCGGCGGCGCTCCTCCTCCGCCCGTGAGCGACGGCGCAGAAGGCTCGCGCGGGCGCGTTGGACTCTGAGGCGGAAGAGGGCGCCGGGGAGGGGTCGTCACGCTCGACCAAGAATAGGCAATTTTGCACGCGTATGCTCGCGTGATCTGTTTTTTATTCCACGCGATTTCAGAGTCGCGCGATTTGGTTCCGCAGAGACGAAGGGTGGGGCGGGTAGACCGAATTTGCCGCTGCCATCGGCCAGCGCTCTTGCCCGACCGGGCCCGTCCGGGGTGCGCGTGGGAAGCTCTCCGAGCGCGCTCACGCCGTCTTCCACCATGACGCTTTGGAGCTTGGAAACGTCGCGCCTCTGGGGCGCCAACATCGTCGCAAAGCTTCGAGAGCGCCGAGCACGTCGCCCACGCGAGGTCTGCGGCGCCGCTGAAGGGGAAGGACCGGCAACGTGAGCATCTGCCCCTCGTCTTCATCGTCGTCGCACAACGCGGGCAGCTCGACAGGCGGGGCTGATCGGCTCGGGTCCGGCGAAGGGCTGGGAGCAACGAAGACGATGCTTTCGTCGGCGACCAAATTCCGGCCGCCAGGGGGAAGACGGAAATCGACCCGAGGGACCGCGCGCGTGAGCACGCGCCCTTCGAACGGCGGGGTGCCTGGAGGCGCGTGCGGCGTGTCGCCTGACGCATCGGGCCAAGAACTCTTACGCATCGCGGCATCCACAAACCACACGGAGTCCGGTTTGTCGAGGCGATGCGGGTGATATTGCGGCTCGGCGGCAGCAGCTGCGGGATAGCGGACTCATCTGAAAAGAGCGACGATTCGCACTGCAAGTCGAGCGATTTTGAGCTCCTACGGCGCGGGCCCGAACGTTGAATGAAGCGGACGACCCCTACCCCCATGCGACTCTCACGCATTGCGTCAAAATGAGGAAATGGATGAGGCGAAATGTACCCGCGATGTGGTTGGCAGCAGCGCTGATTGCCGGGGTGCTCACCCGGAGCGAAGCCATTGGCGCCGCGGGCGGCGCCGAGCGGGAGGGAAACGCTCAGGCGCGAATCTCCCCGGCCGAAGCCCGGGCCCAGAAGGCCACCGAGCAAAGCGCGGCGGTGCCGCTCGAACCGGCGTCACGCGCACATTTCGGGCACTCGAATCTCTACGCGCCGACGTTCTTTCGACCCGTCTCGGGCTTCTACGATGTCGTAGTGCACTTCCACGGCTTGCGCGAAGCACAGGAGTCCAACGTCGAGCGAACGCACCTCAACGCGGTGATCGTGAGCGTGAACCTTGGCCTGGGCTCGGGACCCTACGAGGACGCGTTCAAAGATCCCACGGCGTTCACGCGTCTCTTGAACGCCATCGAGCACCACGTCGACAAGACGGGCCGCGCGCCGGGCGCGCACATCGGGCGCGTCGCACTCTCGGCGTGGAGCGCGGGCTATGGCGCGGTGAGTGCACTCTTGCGCGATGTGAATACCGTGAAGCGGATCGACGCCGTGCTCCTCGCCGACGGTCTCCATTCGAGCTATTCGGACGAGAAAAAGCGGCTGGTAAACGACGCGCCGCTGGCCAAGTACGCGCGGATCGCCGAGGCGGCGTTCCGCGGAGACAAGCTCTTCGCGATGACGCACTCCTCGGTGCAGACCTACGGATATCCGACCTCGGGCGAGAGCATCGGCGAGCTCCTGAAAATGACCCACACCCCGAAGACGACGAATGCGACGATCGGCCCGCGGAACATGCGCCAAGTCTACGAGACCCACCGCGGCGAATTTCACGTAAAGGGCTTCGAGGGACAAGGAGTGCGCGATCACATTGACCACATCTGGGGTATGAATGAGACGCTCCTGCCGTATTTGAGAGAGCGCTGGACGCGCTGAGGCGCAGCCGGCTGTCAGAAGTTCACGGCGAGCGCGCGCGGCGACGCGCGCCGATCGAGAAGGATCCAGACGAGCCCGCCGGCAAGAAAAACTCCACCCACGGCGAATGCGATGTTTGCGTCTCGCGCGAAAGCTTTGGCGTCGGCGCTGTCCCGACTCGCAAGGACCTGGCTCTCACCGCGCTGCGCGGCTTCGCGCGATTTCGCGAGCACGCCGAACACACCTCCCACCACAATCCCCGCCGCGCCGACGCCGACCACGATCCAAGGGACAGCACTCGGAGAACGCTCCGTCGAGCGCGGGCGTTCATCGGCAAGCTTCTTTTCGCGAGCGTTCGTTGCTTGCATTTCGTTCTGTTGGTCGAGCGTGAGAATGCGCTGCTCGATCGCGCCACGGTCTTCGATACTCGGCTCTGCCACCAAAAACGCGCGGTAGGCGCCAACGGCGTGCTCGAGATCGCCCACGCCTTCGTAGGCGCGGGCCAAGTTGTAAAGAAGCACGGGCTCGGGTTTCAAGCGATACGCCTTCTCCAACTTGGAGATCGCATCGCGAAAGCGACCTTGGTTGTAGTCTTCCATGCTCCTCTCGAAGAGCTCGAGCGCCGGATCTTTCGCGGGGGCGTCTGCGCGGGCGATGCTGGGTGTCACGCCGAGAACAAGCAAAAACCAAGAGCACGCGAAAGAGCGACGTAGAACCTCGATGAGCGACCGCACGCCGCGAAGTATACTAAGGACGTGAGCTTCGAGTGAAATGGGCGTCCTCAGGCGAGTCGGCAGATACGAGATCGTGGCGCCCCTCGCAGGCGGCGGAATGGCCGAGATTCTCCTCGCGCGCGTTGTAGGCCCTCACGGATTCGACCGCCCCGCGGTGGTGAAGCGCATCCTGCCCCATCTTGCACAAAATCCCACGTTCGTAGCGATGTTCCTCGACGAGGCGCGCATCGTGGCGAACATCCGACACCCGAACGTCGTTCAGGTCGACGAGCTCGGAGAGCACGATGGCGAGCTATATCTGGCGATGGAGTATCTCGAAGGCGAATCGGTGGGCGCGCTCCTCGGTCGCATGCTCCTGCGCGGCCAATCGATCGATGCGGGGTTGGCGGCGCACATCGTGGCCGAAGCCTGCGCGGGGCTGCACGCCGCGCACGAGCTCACCGATGGCTCGGGCACGAAACAGAATCTCGTGCACCGCGACGTTTCTCCGCAGAACGTATTTTTGACCTACGACGGCGATGTGAAGCTCCTGGATTTCGGCGTCGCAAAAGTAAAAGACAGGCTGTGTCAGACCGAGGTGGGCGAAATCAAAGGCAAGTTCGGCTACATGTCGCCGGAACAATGCCGCGGTATGGAGCTCGATCGCCGCTCCGACATTTTCTCGCTCGGCATCGTGTTTTTCGAGACGCTTTGCGGCCGCAGGCTCTTCAAACGAGACAACGGCCTCGTCGCCATGAAGGCCATTTGCTCGTCCGCCATCCCAGCACTCCGTGAGGTGGCCCCCGGCTGCCCCGAAGGCCTCGAGGCGATCTGCATGCGCGCGCTCTCGCGCGATCGATCGACGCGCTACGGAACGGCGCTCGACATGCGACGCGATCTGCTCGCCGAAGTCCGGCGCCTGGTTCCGAACAGAGAGCCCCGCGAAGCTCTCGCGGCTCTGATGCGCGAGTGCTTCGGAGAACGCATGGAGGAAAAGCGAGAGATGCTCCGGCGCGTGCGCAGCGGGTCCAGCATCACCAGTGTACCCTGCGCGTACGATCTGCTCGGCGACATGCCAGCGCTCGAAGGGCAGGCGGACCTCGCCCTGGACACGGTGGCGGACACACCGCGACGGCGCGTGCGCTGGACGACCCTCGGAGGGGCGGCACTGGCCGCGCTGGTGGGAATCGCGCTCGTCGCGAATCGCTCGAGTGGCGCGCACGATGATGCGCGACGGACAGTGCCCGCGCTTTCGTCTACCCCGATCGCGCAGCCGCCCGAGCCGCTGCCCTCTGCTCCTCTTTCGGCGCAGGAGATCACGCTTCGAGTCGAGTCCGTTCCCGAATCGGCACGCGTGAGCATCGAAGGAATCGAGCGCGGAGCCACCCCGATCGATGTGGTCCTCCGTCGAAGCGACCAGCCGGTCTTCGTGGTCGTGAAGCGCCCAGGATTCAAGCCGATCAATCATTCGGTCGTGCCGAGCGTCCATCAACGCATTTGGCTCACGCTTGTGGCGGACACACCATCACCGTCGAGAGGCGCGCGACAAAAGGACGCAACACCTGCAGCGAGTACGGCGGCCATGCCTACGTCGCCTGCGCCAACGCCCAGCGCGGGTTTCCGCCGTTTCAATTGAAAGGTAGTGTGAGCCGGTGTCCTTGGGCGGCATTCGCAAGCGCACGCTCCTCGGCGCGACCTCGATGGCCGCCTTCGTCATCGGCTGCTTGGTCGCCGATTTCGATCCGAACGGGCGACTGTGTCCTTGTCTATCTGGCTACACGTGCGACGCGGCCCTCAACGTCTGCGTCAGCGCAAGCGACAGTCCCGGGCAAGAAACGCTGATTTTCGAAGACGAATTCAACGGCGATTTGTCGCGATGGAGACCGGTCGCCGACGCGGGCGCATGGAGGACCATGAACGGCGAAGCTCACGAGACCGATCCTGACGCCAAGGCGCCGCTTGCCGTCATCGGTTTCGCGAACGCGACCGACTACCACCTCGTCGCAACGCTGCGCCTTTTGGCGGCTCCGATCGCGGACCATGCGGTGTCCGTGATCTTTCGCGTCCCCGAAGATCCGTCGCAACCGCGATCCTATTGTTCTTGGGAACCGGGGACGGGTGCCATGCAGCTCTTGCACTTCACACCCAGCGTTGGTTCAGGAGCTTCCGATAGGCAGACGTGCTGCCTCGATGCTGGCTCGGGCGCCCTCTCTCCGGTCACCCTGCACGTCCGCGTTCGAGAAAGAAACGTGAGGTGCTGGATCGAGATCGACGGGATATCGCGTTCGAGCATCGAGTTCGACTCACTCCGCGTACCGAATGGCACGTTCGGAATTGCCAGCTATTTTCAGCCGGCAGCCTTCGACTCCTTTCGCGCCTACGCGATCTCGCGCTGAGCGAATGGCGCCCGCTACGTTTTCTGCTGGCGGGCGCGCAAAATCTGGAAGTAGCGCCGCGCAATGCCCGAAGCCGCCGCCGCCTTCGCGGTGTCTCCTCCATGCTGTGCGAGCACTTTTCCTACGTAGCGACGCTCGAGCTCGTCGGTGACCGTCCGGCGCGCGACCGGAAGGGGCAAATCGCGGCCGATCACCTGCTCGATGAAGTCCGAGAGGTGCGTGCGCGCTTCGAGCGGTGCTTCCGGTGGACAGCGTGTCGAGCGTACGGACGCGAGATCGCCGAGCGACAGCTGGCGAACTACGGCGTTGCGCAGCTCTCGCACATTCCCCGGCCACGCGTGCTCGTCCCAACGGGCCACGACCTCCATCGGAAGCTCTTGTTCACCACCCCCGAGCGCCGCCCAGAAATGGCGCGCGAGCACGGGGACGTCGCCCCAACGGCGCCGCAGCGGCGGCAACTCGACGCGCGCCACCGCGAGGCGGTGAAACAGATCGTCCCGAAAGCGCCCGAGCTGCACGGCGCGATCGAGATCTCGACGTGTCGCAGCAATGAGACGCACGTCGACCCGAAGGGTGGCGCTGCCGCCGACGCGGCGAATCTCCGAGCGCTCGATCGCGCGCAAGAGCTTTGGTTGGAGCGCGACGTCCAGATCGCCAATCTCATCGATGAGGAGAGTTCCGCCGTTCGCTTGTTCGAACACTCCTTTGCGCGCAGCGACCGCGCCGGTGAAAGCGCCGCGCTCGTGGCCAAAGAGCTCGGACTCTATCAGGTTGGGTGGCACTGCGGTGCAATCGAACACCACGAGGGGGCCCGACGCGCGCGGGCCTGAATCGTGAAGCGCCTCGGCGAGCACCTCTTTGCCGGTACCTGTCTCCCCTTCGACCACGACCGGCAGCTCGGACGCGGCGAGGCGCTCGAACAACAAATAGAGCCGGCGCATTTCGACGCTTTCGCCGATGACGCGGCCGAACGCGCGGGCCCTGGACAGCGGGGTCTCTTTGTTCGCGCCCTCGTGCTGGACGCGAAAAGTCGTCGCGCCGACACGGATCGTCTCCCCTTCGCGAAGAAAGGCGCCGGTCACGCTCACGCCATCGACCCAGGTGCCGTTGGTGGACTCCAGATCGGCGATGTGGAGTTTGCCGTGCAGGATGTCGAGGGCGGCATGTCGGCGCGACGCGAGGCGATCTTCGACCCGAATGTGGCAGGCCGGGCTCTGACCGATGAGGATGGGCAGCGGAGACCCGCGACTGATGCGGAAGTGTTGGCCGGCCGGAATCCCGCCCTCGACAGCCACGAGAGCGTACGTCTCGACCGTCTGCGAGGTTCCGCTGTCTTGCGCCAGGGTCTCGACATCGAAGTCGTTGGCTCCGGAACCGAGCATTGACTCTCATCGTATCACCGCGCCGGCATCGCGGCGACCAGACGGCGTCGTGAGAATACTTTCACCCCTCGGTCTTCTCGGAGTCACTCTTCTTCGATGACGGAAGCGTACGACAGCGAAAATGATGACGCGGATCGCGCGCGGCGATCGAATCGATCGCCGGCGCACGATTCGATCGCCACTGGAGCAACAAGGGCGCGCGAAGGAAGCGACGCGCCGCAGAATTCGACAGGCATCCATTTTGCGTAGCGCAATCGCATGACCCATATGACATCGCCTGGTCTGCCCGAGAGTCTTCGCCGTCGAGTCCAATCGTTTGCCAGTCGCCCGTCGCTCGTTGCCCTCGTTGTTCCCCTTCTCCTGACTCAATGCGGCGGGGGCGCCGGGGACAAGCCCCCCTCTCCCGGCTCCGGCGACGGGGTGCCATCCGGCGCGACGACTACCGACGGAGGCGGTGCCGACTCCGCCTCCAGGGTCGATGCCGCGCGACCCGGCGACGCGCGGGACGCCTCACCGGACGCGATCACGGTCCCCCAACCCTCTACGAAGGGTGTACGTGCATTCTACACGGACATCACGAGTGGTCCCAGCACCGGCGGCCAAGGCGGCAAAGGGGCGTTCGTCTCCGTCTACGGTCGCGGCTTTGGCGCATCGCAGGGCTCCTCGACCGTCACCATCGGAGGTGGTGCGGCGGACAACTATCCCCTTTGGACCGACTCCAAAATCGTCGCACAGCTCGGCGCCGGCGCGCACACCGGAGCCGTCGTCGTCAACGTCTCTGGCAAGGGTGCGAGCAACGGTCTTCCCTTCACCGTCCGCTCGGGAAATATCTATTTCGTCGCGACCACCGGTGCCGACGCGAATGATGGGACTTTCGCGCAGCCTTGGCAATCCCTCCTCGCCGCCAAAACGCGCCTCATGCCCGGCGACATTCTTTACGTCATGGACGGCGTGACCCAAACGACGGCCGACTACGCCAGTGCAGCGTTGTGCTTGGCGAACGGCTACGGCTGCAATACCCGCGCAGGGACGCAGGTCATGCCGATCGCTATGGTCGTCTACCCAGGAGCCCGCGCGACAGTGGGGTGCGGCGATGCGTCTTGCCCTGGCATCGGCATCCGTCTGATGCTCGAGTACTGGACGGTGGCCGGTTTCGACGCGGTTGCGAATACGGGGGGATTCAGCGCCGCCTTCGACGTGAGTCCACTCGATGGAGTAGGAGCAACCGTGGCCGTCCGCGGCCAGCGCATTATCGGAAATCGCATGACCGGCGGCTACTATGGGATGTCGATGTCGGCAGTTTCGGAGATAAACGTGTTGGGCAACGAGGTATTCGCCGTGCCCCACAGCGCGATCTACCATGGTGGTTATGGTCCGTCCGAGAACTCCGAAGTGGCGTGGAACTGGATCCACGACATCGGTGCGGACGGCTTCGGCGTGAAATATTACGGGCACGCCGCACGCGACAGCGCATCGGGGATCTCCATCCACGACAATCTGATTTACAACACGAAGCGCGCACCGATTCTCGTCGGAGGCTCCGATGGCCACGCGCCTTGGATCCACGACACGCGGATCTACAACAACGTCATCTTCGGATTCGGACCCGGCCCGGAAGGGGCGATCCGCATTGGCAATGCTGGGGTGGACGAGACGTTGGCCGACGTGGTCATTTCTCACAACACCCTCGTGGACAACAACAATTCCATCGAGATCGACGCGTGCCGCTCCGCCACCATCGTCAACAACGTCTTCGCGCAGTCGTCGGGCGCCTTTGTCGCCGGGCACCTGGGGAGCGGCGCGATCACCTTCGATCACAATCTATGGTTCGGTGGAACGGGCGCACCGTCCGACGCGCACGCCGTCACCGGCGATCCGATGTTCGTCAATGGGACGGGGCACGATTACCGTCTTCGCGCAGGGAGCCCCGCCCTCGATATCGGCATCAACGCCATGGTCTGGCTCGACTTCGACGGCAACCCGCGCCCAACCGGAGGCGGGCCGGACCTCGGCGCTTTCGAGCTCGTACCCTAGTCTAGCCAGGTCGCTGAAAAGGCGGGTGCCCCCGCGCGCGGCGAGACCCGCTCGCCACGCGCGGAGGCGGCGCATCACGCCTCGGCCTCGACACGACGACCGGGACGAACGGGACCGGCGGCAATGATCGCCTGGCGCAGCGTGCTCTGGAGCTCCAGATTCTGCGCCAGAGCATCGCGCGACTTTTCGCGACCATTGCCGAGCGGCGCACCCGCGAAGGACAGGTGATTTCCGCTTTTGTCGATCAGGCCTCGCAAGACTCCGAGGTCGATCAGCTCACCCATGGGATCGACACCCGCCCCCCAACGAATGTCGAACTCTGCCTCCGTGAACGGCGGCGCACACTTGTTTTTCGCGATCTTGACCCGCGTGCGGCCCCCCACCGGCTCGTCGCCGATTTTCACCTGGCCGATGCGCCGCACATCGAGGCGCATGGATGCGTAGAACTTGAGCGCGTTGCCGCCCGTGGTGGTCTCGGGAGAACCGAAGGTGACGCCGATTTTGTGCCGCAGCTGGTTGATGACGGACTTCGCAGGGTCTAACTCACTGAATTTTATAAATTATTTTGTTCAGCTCTTTTCAGTACCTACCAAGCCCGCATCGAAAAACCGAATAATTACGCGATCCAATTTCGGAAATTCGAATCGCTGTTCTTCCGCCGTGTTAGCGCACCTACCAAACGGATCTCACCTACCAAGGCGGAACCGCCATGGTTGTTTGATGGCCATCAGACAGCCATAGTAAGTCCATGGCCATCGAGCGCAAGAACAGCTTCCACCTTCTCCTCTCGGACGATGAGTTGAAGCTGCTGCGCCTTCTCGCAGAGCGTGAGGGCTTGAACGCCTCGGACTATTTGCGCTCGATGCTTCGTCAGCTTGCCGGAACTCCGCATCACATGGCGCAAGCGATCCGACTGGGAGCAGCCTTGGGCGGCAAGGTGGATCTCGCCAAGGCCTTGGAGCCGTACATGAAGAGGACCAGCACCAAGAAGAAGGCGAAGTGATCGAAGGGTGCGATGGAACGGCGGATGCTACCGCGCGAGCGCGCGGTCTTCTTGTGCATCGAACAAGCCCGCCCCACTTGCCCCATTGCCCTACTGCGAACGCGAAAGCTCTCGGGGCTCACGAGGGACACGGGATAGCTCGCGGGCCAAGCGCGTTCGTCATCAGGTCAATCATCCTCATCTTCCAGACCGGTGATGAGGGCGCGCGTCACCTGCTGGTTGAAGATCCGCTCCGCATGCTGCTCTGACGATTCACCCTCGGGAATGGAACCGCGCAACCCCCTCGCTACCTGTTCTTTGGGAGGGCACTGGGCGCCATGTGGCCCAATTCGAGACACCCCCCATTGCATTTGTCGTGCGTCCTTCACGCTTGGATCGGCGGCATTGCTACGAAGACGTTCAACGGCTTCCAACCGCCTTAGCCACGAGTCGTCAACGTGTTCGTTGAAAAGATCTTCGACACTTGTTCCGAAGAAACGCGCTAACGCCATCGCCAGTCGAAGTGAAGGCGTGGACCGCCCCTTCTCAATCGCATTGATCGTTTGGCGAGAGACACCGAAGACCTCTGCCAGCAGCTCCTGAGACCAGTCTTGCTCTTCCCGCAATTGCTGGAGCCGATGCGGGACCAGGTTGCGCTTGGCACGTGGTGAGAGTTCGGGATCGGGCTGCGGCGGCTCTACTCCCAAGAACTCTGCTCGCTGTGCGTGCGTCAACTCGCGCCAATAACGCGCATCTCCCGTGTAGCGCTTCACTCCATGAAGGATCGACGGGTTACGCCGCTCCGTCAAGCATACTTTACCCACGGAGCAAATGCAGGAGACAGAGCCACGACGGGACGGTCCAGCGCAAAACAACTGGTGTTTCCGCCCGGTCGAGCTTCAGCCACACGAGAACACAGTGGCGGAAAGGTCCTGACATCCAATGAAACAGCCGCGCACCAACACTTGCTTCGACAGGCTCCTATCAGGCAAGCCGTTCAAGGTCTTGCAGATCGTCGCTTACATGGGGGAAGCCCGTACCGGCGCCTGTTGGGAAGCTGGGACCGAGGAAGAAAGCGTGAACTACGCCAAGACCCTCCAACAGGCATTCGACCAATACGACAAGCAGAAGAACCCGGCTCGCATGATGGCGCGACTGAAGGAGCTACACGGTTCGCGGAAGACGGAAGGCTATTGGGACGACCAGCGAGCGAGTGAAGCGATCATGCTGGTGTTTTGGCTGGAGGACCGTGGCTACATCAAGAACGACAGCGTCAACGGTGTGATCGCCATGTTCGACCTCGGTGGCCAAACCATCTCGTACGACCGTGACCCGTCTGCCCCGAGACAGATCATCGAGATCATGAAAACTGGGGCAGGTCCCGCATGCATGATCTTCATGCCCGACACAGACGCACTGCCTCACTTGAATTGATTGCAGCGGTGAAGCGTCCGCACGGCTAACTGAACGCGGGCTGGCATCTTTCTTGGCCGCTAGGCGGCACCATATTCGACGAGCCTTTCGCTCGCCCACAGCACTGACGGAGATGGTCTCCGGAGCAAGTGGACGAGATGCGCATGTCCAACAATCAGCAGGAGACAAGAACATGAGTCGTTTCAAAAAGGCACCGAAGAGCAAGGGCTTCCTCGGTCAGTACCGGACCAGCATCAACAAGAAGCACCTTCCCGCGCTCTCTGCGATGGGCGTTACGGTCGTAGACAAGGACGGCAAGCTACACGTTTGTGACTTGCCGTTGTGGTTATGGCTCAGCGATCTCTGCGCCGAGAACAACGTCCATCTCGGAGACGTGATGGAACAGTTCGGACAGAAGATCTCGTTCTTCTGTGCCGACATCGCCAAGACCCCGGAGGGTAGGCGTGCGTTGCAAACGCTGTCTTCCTACTGGGCGAAGACTGCCAGCGAATTCTACAAGTCCTGGGAGCCGCATGCTGCCCGTGGCGAGGCCATTCTCCGCGAGATGGAGAAGCAAGCGAAGGCGCAAGCAAAGGGGCAGAAGAAGCGAGCGGCGTGACCTGGAGAGGGCGTCTCGATTGGTTCGAGGCGCCCCATCTTCCTCAACTATCCACCACCGAAAGGAACGAGCCCGTGACACTCCATCGTGACAGCGAAGACAACGTGCGCTTCCTGCCGTTCGTTCAACGCCCAGACGGCGCCACTACGAACGGGAAGGATGAACGCACCGGGACCCACGAGCTGGAGGAGCCCACGGAGTCAGAGCCCCCTTCCGTCGTTCACAACGAGCTGGTTGCCGGCGTAATGAAGAACGTGGATGGGGACCTGAAGGCGCCAGCGATCCTCGTGAAGAACACCCTGGCCAGCCTTGTCGCGGCATTCACCGGGCTCGACTCGTGGAAAGGCGTGCTTGCCTGGAACGAGTTCAACAACCGGATCATGTTCCGCAGGGAAGCCCCCTTCAAGGACATCTCCCGCTTTGGGGACACCCTGCGTGACGAAGACATCGCCCGCATGCGCCTGGGGTTCGAGACTGAGTTCGGCGAGAAGGTCTCCAAGGCCAACATCCTCGATGCCGTCCGCATTGTCGCTTGGCAGAACCGCTTTCACCCGCTCCAGGAGTACGTCTCTTCGTTGCAGTGGGACGGCGTGTCTCGTGTGGACACGTGGCTGGAGGACTTCTGCGCCGTTCGGCCGTCCTCGCCCGAGCACCAACGGTTGATCAGGGCCGTGTCCCGCAAGTGGTTGGTCTCTTGCGTGGCGCGTGCTCTCCAGCCCGGTTGCAAGGTGGACTGCATGCTGATCCTGGAAGGGAAGCAAGGCATCGGCAAAAGCACCGCTCTCGCCGCTTTGGCTGGCGAGAACTTCTTCTGCGACAGTCTCATCGACTTTGGCGGCAAGGACGCATGCCAAACCATCCAGGGCGTGTGGATCTACGAGCTGTCGGAGATGACCGCCATCCTTCGATCCGACAGCTCCTCGGCCAAAGCGTTCCTCACGCGCCCCACCGACAAGTTCCGGGCTCCGTATGCCAGAGCCCCGATGACCGTTCCTCGCTCGGTCGTCTTCTGCGGGACCATCAACCACGGGGGCTACCTGAAGGACCACAGCGGCAATCGTCGCTTCTGGATGGTCCGTTGTGAGGACGACATCAACGTGGAAGGGATCCGTGCCGTCCGAGATCAACTCTGGGCCGAAGCTCGGGTTCTCTTTGACAACGGCGAGTCCTGGCATCTCTCGCCCGAGGAGGAAGCTCTGATGAAGGAGCAGCACGAAGACCGCCTGGAGATCGAACCCTGGGACGAACTGATCTCGAAGTGGGTCACCCAACACGGCGACCAACCCTTTGCCGTTGATCACGTTCTCGAAGGAGCACTTGGCATCCGGGCGGCCAGCCGCAATCCGAACGTCACGCAACGGGTCCACCACATCTTGGAACGACTTGGTTTCGAACGGAAGCGTCGGAGCTTCGAGAAAGGTGGAGGACGAGTCTACCGCTACGTCCGGTGCTTCACTGCCCCAGTGCCCTACTGCGAGCCCGTTGATCTTGAGGCGTGCGAAAGTGAGCTGGATCCGTAGCAGACACCTTGCATCGAGCAGTGGCGAGTCTTACGCGCGCCCGCAATCCTCATCTACGTACGCCGCTCTCCAAGTAGTCGTCGCTGTTCAATTATATAAAAACATCGAGCACTTGCGGTCGTGTCTCAAAAACTTACCTTCCACCCAAGCAAGACGATGGTGGCGCGGTGCCACAGGAGGCTTGATGAATGCAACCTAAAGAAAGTGACTCAACAATGGATAACAAGAATCAATTACTCAACACGGGCTCAGCCCAGATCTCCAAGATCGAATTCGCACAAGTAGAAGAGGGGGTCATCGTGCGCATCACCTGCTCCTGCGGATTCAAGCGTCCCTTTAGGGAAGCTGTATCGACCCACGTGGTCTACGGTGACGGCGCACCCAAGGGCCAAAGCAGCCGTGCCATTCAAGAAGCCATCTCCGAACTGCGTCAGCAGCATCGAGGCACCAAGATCCTGCTGGACCCGGACGCGCTCCTGCAACCATTGAGTCCACTCGGCGGTTGGACCTACGGATGGGAGCAAGCGCTGCTCCGAGGAAGGCTTGGCCTCAACCACCTGGGTGACATGCAGCTTGATGAGGGGGACTTCGATGCCCTCAAGACCCTAGAAGAAGCGGACAGCAAGTGGATCCTGGCCCACTCCTTCTCCGGGACTCCGACCGACCAGAACGGGTCACCGAGCGGCACACCTCGAACGAAAGGAAGCCTGAACACCAACGGCGTCAACGCATAGCGGCAAACGATCCCGAAGCGACACGATAAGGCGGTTTCTCAGGCGAAAGCTTGGGGGCCGCTTTTTCATTTTTGTGTGCGGACCACCGAGCACTCTCGCTCGCTCCGCAACGGAAGAAAGGAATCGACAATGAGTACCAAGAAACGAATCGCTCATACCCGACCGAACGAGGTCGGCAAGATCATCCATGCGCTCAACGGAGGTCCGATGACCTTGCGTAGGCTCATGGCAACTACCGGAATTCCAGAGTCGCACCTGCTGTTCGTGCTTCCGGCACTTGAGTCGGAGGAAACGATTGAGCGAGGCTACGTCAAGAGCGCGAGCGACCCCGAGGAGCTTCGCTACTGGCTTACCTGGGACGCTCCCGACCTTGGCCATGTGACCGAAGAAGACCCTGCGGAGAGCGAAGGCAACGATGCTGCCGTCTCTGAGGACACCGACCCTGTCCCTGAGGACGTGAACGAAGAGACCCCAGCCAATCAGGACGCTCGCGAGAAGGTGGAGGCGGGTCATGGGTGAGCACTCGGGCATCGAATGGACGGACCACACCTTCAACTGCTGGTGGGGATGTGCTCGCGTCAGCCCAGCCTGCGAGCACTGCTATGCCGAGCAACTTGCCAAGCGTTACGGCAAGCGCGTGTGGGGCGCTCACGCCGACCGTCGTTTCTTCGGGGATGCCCACTGGGGCGAGCCCCTCAAGTGGAACCGAAAGGCTGCGGCGAAAGGGGAACGTCACCGGGTCTTCTGCGGATCCATGTGCGATGTCTTCGAGGATCGGCGAGACCTCGACTCTCATCGGGAACGCCTCTGGAAGCTCGTAGAAAGCACGCAGAGCCTCGACTGGCTCCTATTGAGCAAGCGGCCCGAGAACATCGGGACGATGGTTTCCTGGAGCAAGGAATGGCCGTCCAACGTCTGGCTCGGAACCACGGTGGAGGATCAGAAGCGGGCGGATGAACGTATCCCTCATCTGGCGGAGCATCCTGCGGTGGTCCGATTCCTGAGCGTGGAACCGCTTCTTGGCCCTCTTGATCTTCGTCCCTTCCTGGCGGACATCGACTGGGTCATCTTGGGCGGTGAGTCGGGATCTGGCGCACGTCCCATGCAGATCGATTGGGCACGTTCCGTGCGCGACCAAGCCATCGAGTTCGGAGTCCCCCTGCACTTCAAGCAGTGGGGCAATCACGCCCAGGTCGGAGGCATGGGTGAGCAGCTCGTCAAGCTGCGCTCCAAGAACGAGCGCGTGTTCGACAGCAGGACCTGGGATCAATTCCCGGAACGGAAGGAGGTGTAGACGACATGCAGATGCGGCGACCGGAAGGGTGCACACTTCCGCAACCCGCTCACGATTGGGCTCGTCTCATCGCTCGATGCTGGAGGTGTTCGGCCAGACGAATCCGTCCTTCGGCCTTCATTGCGGCGGCTCTCCTCATGGCTCGCGTGTCCATCTTGGGCGAGTCCATGGCAAACGGCTCCTTGTCGGCAGCTCGAAGGCCCAAGTCGAGCAGGATGCTGACCGCGTCTTCCTCCTCAAGGTGGGGATGCGCGTGCAGGAACTCGTTGATGGCCTGCTGCTGGAGAGGATCCACTGCCAGGCCAATGTAGTTTTCTGCATGGCTGGCAACAGTTCGCCTTTCTGCTTCCATCTGCGTTCGAGTTGGCTGGTCGGGTTTCTCTTTTGCCCTCCGCAAGCCCAGCTCCAACAAGGCGGACCAAACGGTCTTCTCATTCAGCTCGGGATGGGTACGAAGGAACTCGTCCAAGTGCTCTCGCAGCTCACCCAAGGCTGCCTCGCTCTCCTGTTTCTCCTTGCGCTTCTTGAAGCTGACCGAAGGAGCTGGGAATGGGCGAGCACTGGCCGTTGAATCTGGGAGCACGATTCCCTTCTGGACCAGATCCTTTTCCATCTCCTGACCGAGCATGGCTAGCATCCCCTTTGCCAGGACGAGATTGATCAGTTCTTGCTCGCTCTCGATCTTCGGATAGCGCTCACGAAGAAGAGCGAACGATGTGCGCTGGAATTCGGCAAGGTCAATTGTGATGCTGGATGGGAATGAATCTCTTGGCATGGTGTCACCTTCACATGGTTGGAGGCAGACCGCCTGCTCGACCCTCGGCTCTCGGATGTCCAAGAACAGGTGACTTCGAAGGTGACGAGGCAGACGGTCGGTCCTCACCCACATGCTCCGGTATTGCCATGGGCCGTCACGCCTCGTCTTTCTCGATGGCATCGTCAGCATCCTGCGCCAGGTCGTAGCAGCAGCTCCCAAAGTCGCCCTCAATGACGAAGCCACAATACTCGTTGACCTCATCAACCAGCTCCCCGCACCATCCGCATCGAAGGGGAGGATCGAGATCGAATCCCTCAGCTCTAAGTTGTGCCTCCAATATCTCACACGTCAGCTCTTGTTCAATACTCGTCATCGTATCTCCTTGGTCATAGGTCGGTGAACTCCAGGACTGTGGTGACGCCCAATTCGCGGGCACGCCTTTCGACAGCATCCTTCAGGAGTTCTTGAGCCCTGGCCTTTCTGTCCTTGGCCTTGAACGAGATGGTGGCACCGTCATGTTGGAAGAGGCAGATCCCGAACTGCTGGGAGCGACCATGCTTCATGGCCACCTCGAATATGGGGGAAATGATCTCCATCTCAATGCTCCGGATGACAGAGGCTGCTACGGCGCCTTCCCAGCGTCGGGTCTTCTTCGTCAGAGGATCCTTACTCAGGTCGAGCGCTTGCCATTGGTCCCATACGTCAAAGGCACCACCGGCTTCTCGGATCTTCAGGAACCACGTCTTTCGGAGTACCAGCAGCTCCTGGATGATCGGATGACTCAAGAGCTTGACCAATCCGTGCTTGTTCAGCACCTCGGTGAGGTTGGTCACGCTCTTGCCGAAGCAGATGGAATACATGGCCTCCTTGAAGACTTTCTTGATGGTCTTGGGCGGGTCCTCAAAGAGGCCGTGAGTGTGCTGGTAGAAGGAGCGCCAGATGCTTTCACCGGACTGAATGAACGCCTCCGAGATGGGGGCGTTCAGCCTGGCCGCTAGAATGGCGAACTGGCTCGATCTGAGGTCGCACTCCACCCACCCACTCGATAGAGCCTTTCTGACCTCACTTCTGAGACCGACTATCGAAGCGCCTCGTGGGGACAGGCGGCAAGTTCGCTCATTCGAGGAAGGAAGGTAGTAGACCCTCGGATTGCGGTGAACGTTGGCCAGGATCTGGAACTGGATCTGCTGGGTTGTGGCTGGCAACTGAGCGATGGCCTGTTCGATCTTCTCCTGGTTTAGAGCTACCCGCTTGATGAACAAGTGCCCTACGTTGAGACGACGCAAGTAGTCCAGGATCTTGGCTTGGGTCTCGTTCAGCGAGAACTGAGCCAGCTCCGTCTCGTAATGAACTGTGTCCTGTTTGCGCTCGGTATAGATCGAATGGGACGAGATGGGCTGACCCGAGACCAGATCCACTTGATCGTCATGAGGAGAGACACACTCCTTGTGGAGCATCGTCAGCATCTCCTGGTCGAATCCACGATGCAGAACTTCCCTGGCCTTGCCATGCCAGGATTCGGTAGAAGCGAAGGTGGGCTCCGTCCAGGCCATCGCTGGGATCACGTCTCTCTGGAACTCCAGCAAAAACTGCTTGCCGTTGAAATTGCGGTCCCATGCCTTGAGGCAGCAGTCCACGGCGATCATCTTGGTGGGGATCACCAGTTGGTCGGTGGCCTCATCAAAGAAGTCTCCGAAGCACAAATAGCGAAAGAATCGAAGGTAGGCAGGGTTGGTCGCCAAGCCGGGATACTTATTCAGAATGAATGCACGGAACGATGGGCTGATGGACTTTCTCATGTAGGTATGTCTCCTTGGTTACAGGAGGAGATATGCCCACGTGATATTCGTTCGTTTTACGAATCGACAGGCGTGCAATTGTTTTCAATTCCACGAGTCGAACCGCGCACGTCTGTTGGCAGTTGGACCACCCATCGATAGGGTCCGTCCCCTGCTGCTACTGGTATGTGCTATCGCTCCAGGATGACCTACGAAGGCCGTTCTCGACCTGGTCGGTGCTCAGGGCGGCCGCGCGGAACGGAACGTAATAAATTGCCTCGTAGTCCTTTTTCGGAGGCCTTTCATGAAAGGTCGTAACTCAAGCCTGCTCAGAGAGGCGAGTAAGACTCTCTTGGAGGGATGACTACCTGGAGGCGGGCGATGGTGTGTCGTAGGTCTATAGATAGGTCAGGTTGACCTTGATCAGGCCAGACGTAGCGAATGGATGGAGTGGTACGTATAAGTGCAATAATATTGTGATATGATTGATCGTTATCTATCAATGAAACGGAATCATGGATGACTTCTAATGACACAAGGAGACATCCGATGATGATTGTAGGAACAGCTAATACGCCACCATTGAAGTGGCAAGAAGACAAGAGACTCAAGGACGACCACAAGGTGTGGCTGATCACCGATGCCAAGACCTACACCAGCGGAATGTACGGATGCTCCAAGGAGCAGCGCTTCTATCGTGTTGGTGGCTTGGACCTGGCAACCAACTGCCTGGGGTACTTCAAGTTCTCGACGGATGATGTTCGAGCCATGCTGAAGTCCGGCATCGACCCTGCCCCGTGGAAATCTGCGCGGCAGTTCGGAGTCGGGCTGACTCGCCACTGCCATGGCAGCCAAAAGGAAGGCCGCTTCCGAGAATCGGTCTGCTTGATCGAGCTTGATCCTGCCTTGCTCACCCAAGGGCCAGCTCTACGAGCGTACTTCGAAGAGAGGCTGTCGTTCCACGGCAACGTGGACCCGGGCATGTGGAGCGAGATGGTTGCTTGGGCCGCACGCGAGAACAGGATCGAAACCGCAGCTCTCTTGATGGTCGGCTGGTTTGCGGCCGGCGACCTGAAGAAGGTGGTGGGGCTGGACGAAAATGTCACCACCACCCTTTCCCGTCTGGTGAGGGAGGGACTTCTGACTCCTAACGGAGAGAAGAGGAGGTTGGCCCGCTACATGGTTGCGCCTCCGAAGATCGTGGAGCGCGTGGATTGGGTCGAATGATCCAAAGCAACAGATCTGTTGGCAGCGGCAACGCAGGTGATAGACGGTGCCACCAGCCA
>OBEQ010610637.1_pt1 | contig 30157 bp, 34 predicted proteins | sample 1670901 | NCBI WGS metagenome assembly OBEQ01 (sample SAMEA104232315, study PRJEB22302) | groundwater metagenome | biome: forest; feature: aquifer; material: groundwater | place: USA | collected 2011-08-07 | depth 5.4 m
CTCTACATAATAGGTAAAAGACGACGCTGACTTATTTTGCTCCAAAGCTAAAATCATCGAATAACGTGATACTGTCAGCCTTGGTCCAAACACCGACGGTGCCAGACTCTTTGAACGTGTCGTCAGTAGCTTCAATAGCGACCTTACCGTCAAAGGTGACTTTAAAATGGTTGCCCGCAAAATCTACCCTCAGCGTGTGCCATTGGTTGGGAGCAACTTTCATATCCACATTCTTAAACGAACGACGGTTGCCTTTGACGGTGTGATAGATCGTCACGTTGTCTTCCAACGCATTGGCGCGGGTGATGTAGTAGTTGTCGTCATCCTGCCAGCGCCAGACAATGCCGCCAGCCTGATCTTCACTACCGCCAATCGGCTTAAACTTGACTTCGACGTAACCATTTTTTAGCGAAACATCTTTTTTCACGCACCAAGGGTATTTGCCGCTGCCTGATTGCTTCAGGACATTTGGCTGACTCGGAGCTGTCGTGTCAATTTCCACCGACCACTTCGGCGAACCCTCCCCGGTCACACCGCCGACCCAGCCAGCAGGAAGCTGACCCATGGAAGTTTTGTCAAAATCAATGGAAGTTTGATTGGGAGTATCTGATTCAGCAAATGCCATCATGCAAAATAAAAGCACCCCGGTAAAGCTTGAAATAATCAAAACCTCTGCCTTCTTCATATAGAAATCTCTTTCTCAGAAATGACTTGTTTGCAATAGGCATGCGGGCAAAAAATCGTTAATGACTCAAAGAACGACTTAATTTAGGCCACCCAGAGTTAATATTTCTTAGCTTTTCCTAAACAGAGAATAGAGAAACTCCTGAGTTGTATCAAAGGAAGTCCGGTGAATCTCAGTAAAGTGTTGCTCCAGTCGAAAGTGTCTTCCGAGCTCCTTCTGCAGGCTATCTGCCGAATAGCGGAGAATTTCAAGCCCACTACATTTTAGAGGACCTTGCGGTCCGAAAGTCGCCATGAGAACATGCCCCACTGTTTTAAGGGAAGTGCTTAGTGAATTAATATATTTTAATCTGTCTTCAGGCTTTGTCAGAAAATGAAACAGCGCTCGATCATGCCAAAGATCATAGTGGTTAGGTTTAAGTTTAACTGTGGTGATGTCGGCTTCAAGCCACCGGATGGAATTTGCGTTATCTCCCATGCGGTGTTTCGAAACGTTAAGTGCTTCTCCGGAAATATCCAAAACCGTTATATTCTTAAAACCCATGCCCAGCAAATCATCCGGTAAGGTCGACGCGCCACCACCCACATCCATAATCTCGGCATCCTTCGGTAATCCCAAACTGGAAATGATCTCCAATGATTTTTCAAAGCGGGGCTTATACCAGCTCACGCCCTTCTCAGATTTTGTTTTGTAGATGTTTTCCCAATGAGATTTTTGATTATGCATCGTAATGATTTTGTCGTTTTCCTTAATAACCTCGCAGCCGATCCATAAGACAAGAAACTTTTCTTCTACGGGTTTTTAAGAATTAACAGGAACCCTGTTATCCTTGTCATCGTATGTGTAGCGCGGCTTTCCGTTATCCTTATGAATACGGATTGCGGCAACTTCCAGTTTCTCATTGTTGTCCTGAATATCGAAATCAAGATCCAGGAGATCACCCGTTTTCTTATCTTTCATATCGGTGCAAGAATAATAATAACTCCCTGTTTTTCCCACCCTCTGGTGAACTTGCACAAGTTCCAATCTCCGAGGTTCATTGGTACGCTCGTCAATCACCATAAATGCACCGTGATTTTTTTCCTGTGTTTTGATATAGCTCGCAATCATTCCACGAAGATCCGTGGGTGTGGGTCCAGCAAAGAGAGACCCTGCGAAAAATACCAGAGCACCAGCCAATATGAAACATGAAATCACTTTTTTCATTGCACTTCCTCCTTTTATTTAACTAGATTCTTATAAGAAAACTTCATTTGAGCAGGGTTTTCTACGGCCTTGCCGTCCGCTTACACATAAGGATAGAAGAAAATATTCACCGGCTCGCCTTTCTGGCGTGGCACAAGCTCAATGTCACGGCCCATGCTAATTAAAAACTTGTTCACGTCAAAGCGGGCAAAATAAGACGCATGTTTCTCAGGATGTTTCCAAGCCTCAGAGGCATCCACCGGATTCCAGGTCCTATTTTCATCAGAAAACTCTGCCCAGCAATGATATCCAGGAATAGTTCCTTCGGGATCCGTTGGAACTTGAAACCCTATTTTAAAACGTGCAGGGATTTCCGCCGCATAGGCTACGGAGATAAAAAGAGAGTGAAAATCTGTGCAGTTTCCTTTGCCGATTTTGCAAGCTCTTTGCGTATCACCTCTCCCCCATCCCGGAGTGGTTTTGTCATATTGCATATGCGTGACCACATAGTCATAAATCGCTTTTGCTTTATCAAAGAAAGATGCCTTTCCGGGAACAACAGACTTGGCAATTTCCCTGATGCGATTGTCTACCGACATCAGACGGCTTGGCTTAAGATATAATGCGGTTTTTTTTTGAGCTACTTCCTTTTTAAAATAATTCTCGCTTGTCACAGCATGGTACTGAACGCTGAAAGGAATTGAGAAGCCGGCCTTTTCGGTTTTAAAGTAAATCATTTCATTTCCATAAATAGGTTCTTGAAAGATTTGGTATTTCACCGGCAGATTTATCTTTCTTTCTAAAATTTTCTGGCCTTCGCGGGAGCTGGCCAAAGGGATCCACACTTCGGTCTCCTTCGCATTGACCGGTATTTGAATTTCGCCTTGATAAATTAATTCAAATTCCCTTTTTTCAATACCGCTTTCCGACACGTCTTGAGCAAAGACGCACGTGCCGAACACCACAATCAAGGCAGAAACAAGAAAGAGTATTTTCTGAAAGTGTTTTTGCGGCCAAAAGCCACACGCCCCCAAAACCCCAATGAGCACTGTCAAACGCATCGCACTGGGGTCTTGGGGGGTTGTCACAACTAAATCCTTTAAAGCGAGCATTGTTCCTGGGCCATTTTCTCCAATTTCTTGGCAAGCTCAGGATTCGATGATTTCACCAACGCCGCCGCTTCTTTTAAAGTTGCAGCGTCATCCTTCGTCCCTTTAAGGACGGTTCCACCGTTTTCCTGAATCGTCGAACCCCCGTGTTCAGCGGTAAAAACGGAACCCGTCTTCAAAGTAAAAACTCCAAAAACCATCAGAAATACCATTGTAATCGGTACCAGCTTTTTCATCTTGTTATCTCCTTTTGTTTATTATTTTACCGTGTTTACGAAAACCAAGTATTTAATTATTTCTTCACAAATATCTCCGAATCATCTCATCCAACCGGAGATAGTCCTCATCCCCCTTAACATACTGGCCACCCGGATGAATATGCCTGATAATACCTTTGCGGCCTACCAGAAAACTCACCGAAGTCCACTGGCGATCATGCCCTTCAATCCACCATTGCTTTAAGGTTTTCCAGTCGTAGTCAATCGCCACAGGAAACTTAAAACCGAATTTCTCTGCGTACTTTTGTACTTCTTGTGAATCAAGCGGACTCGGAGATTTATGGTGATAAAATCCAATGACCTCCAACCCTTGATTATGATATTTTTCATAAAATTCATTCAAGGCTGGAGCTGACGCAACGCAGTAAGGACAGCCCGAAGCAGTCCAGAATCGGACAAGAATGACTTTGCCTTTCAGGTCACGTAATCGTAACGGCGCGGAATTCATCCAATCTTTGACGTCCCACTACCGCACTTTCGTTCCGATAAGTTCATTCCCTTCTTTGACATACGTCTGTCCATTGGATAAATCTGGATTTTTCGCCATACCGCAGACAAGCGGAAGAATCGCCAGAACAAAAATGGTTGCAAATTTGCTTTCGGTCATTTTTGATTATCCAGAAGTTCTTTGAATTTTAACAACTCTGTTGTCGGAAAATTGCACACATAATTTTTACACACATAAGCGGTTGCAAGACCGTTTACTGTTTCCTCGGATTTCACAAATGGGGAAAGCTTTTCAATTCTATCTTTTTCTTCACTCGAATTTGGATGAAAAGCAACTACCTTGTTTGGAAGAAACCGGTTGAACACTTCCTGGATCATCAATTTTGTATTCCCATCCGTTGAGTCGCCGGCGATCACAATCTCTTGGGACGGCCCAATGGCAAAATCGAGCGCCATGAGCATCTGGGGAAATGCCGATGGGGAGCGAGCGATCTGGGTGGAAAAAGCATTGAGATTTTCATTCGCCTTCTCTTCAAGTCTCTGGTCAAGTGTTAAACGCCCGATCCTAAGAAGTGAAAGCGTTGCAACGGAATTTCCTGAAGGAATAGCACCGTCGTAGAGTTCCTTTGTTTGAGCAATTAGATTTTCTGAATCACTGCCGCGAAAGTAAAACCCCCCGTTTTTCTCGTCCCAAAACAGACGAACCATTTCCTTTGCAAAAAACTGAGCTTCTTCAAGGTAATGGGGATTAAACGTGACTTCATACAAATCAAAAAGACCGTGGGTAAAAAATGCGTAATCTTCTATGAATCCGGGAATGACGACTTCGCCGTCCCGGTAGCGATGCATGAGACGCCCGTCTTTTCGCTTCATTTTCTCAAGTAAAAAATCTGCCGCTTTCTTTGCGGCTTCCATGTAACGAGGTTCATTCAGCACACGCGAACCAAACGCAAGGCTTGAAATCATGAGCCCGTTCCAATCGGTGAGTACCTTGTCGTCCAGATGAGGACGCAAACGTTTTGAGCGAATACCAAATAAAATTTTCTTTGAATCATCCAGAGTGGTTTTGATTTGATCGGGTGTCTTCTGAAATTTTGTGGCGGCTTCATCTACTGAATGCACGACATGCAAAATACTCTTGTTTCCAAACTCAATCTGTGGGTCATGCCCGACATTGCCATCAGGTTTTACGTCATAAATGTAATTGAAGATTCCAGCTCGTTCTGGTCCCAGCGCTTTCTCAATTTCATCTTTTGACCAAATGTAAAATGCGCCTTCTGATTTTTGATTGGGCTGGGAAGGATCGGGCGCGCTGTCGGCATCTTCAGCAGAATAAAACGCTCCGCCGGAACCTGACATATCGCGCAACACATACTCAAAAATCTCACGGGTGACACGCGCGTATTCTTCTTTCTTGGTGATTTGATAGGCTTCCAAATAAGTATTGGCTAAGATCGCTTGATCATAAAGCATCTTCTCAAAATGTGGAACATGCCAGCGGCTATCCGTTGAATAACGATGGAAACCGCCTCCGACATGGTCATACAGACCACCTTTTGCCGTTTCTTGAAGCGTTTTCTCAACCATCTTAAGAGCTTCCATATCACCTGAACGCTTCCAATAACGCAAAAGAAAAGAAAGAAGATGACTTCTCGGAAATTTAGGCGCACCGCCAAAGCCACCATAAGTTGAATCATAATTTGATCTCAGTTGCTCATAGGCAAGTTTCAACGTGTTTGCATCCAAATTCTCGCTTGCTGCCGCATGGGATTCAGCTGCCGCTTGAATTCCTTGTGTCATTTGCTCGCTCGATTGGAAAATCTGACTTCTGTTACTTTTCCACTGTTCGCTCATAGACCGCAAAATCGTAACCAAGCCGGGCCTGCCCCATTTGTCGTTAGGCGGAAAGTAAGTTCCGCCGTAAAATGGTTTAAGCTCAGGAGTGAGAAAAACAGTCATCGGCCAGCCGCCGGAACCCGTCATCGCCATCACCGCTTGCATGTAAATATTATCGACGTCTGGCCGTTCTTCCCGGTCCACTTTGATGGACACAAAATTCTCGTTCATGATTTTTGCGATAGCGGGGTTTGAGAATGATTCGTCCTCCATGACATGACACCAGTGGCAGGTGGAGTAACCGACGGAAAGAAAGATTGGCTTATCTTCTTTTTTTGCTTTCTGAATCGCTTCTTCGCCCCAAGAATACCAATCAACGGGATTGTGTGCATGCTGCAAAAGATAAGGGCTTTTTTCATGGATCAAGCGATTGGTATAAGGTTCAGTAAAAGTTTTTCTCGTTTGTTCGGTTTCCTTTGTCGAGCTTACAACCGGCTTCAACGGACGGCTTCGTACTTTTCGTTCCCAGGAAGCCAAAGAGATCAGTATGATAAAAATAAAAACGCCGAATACGACTTGAACAATTATTTTTCTTAACATTACGTAGTTTCCTTTTTTCTATACCCAAACCGACCAACAAACTTAATTCACTTCATTAATTTGCACCATTCGGTCAAACAAATCCCCGAGATAGGATTTGCCGTTTGACGAAAGGTCCGAAACAACGACTTGATTGATGCGCCTTTTTTCATCTTTCACTGGGTCCTGCCCAATCCGCTCTGCCCAAGTTGAATGAATCACGTAAAACTTTCGGTCAACTTCTCCAATGTAAAGCATCAAGTGGTGTGGCATTCGGAGAAGTGTAATAGCGGGAGTTGCCATGTTATCGAGAATGCTGATTTTTTGTTCCGCTCCTTTGTAAGGACTAAATGATCCGAGAGGCGTTCCCACCATCGCTTGCTGTTTTGAATCACGGGGCATATCAACGCCGAGACTTAAAAACACATCTTGCGTAAATCCGGAGCAATCTCGCCCGTTATACATGCCGCCCCATCCGTATCTTGCGCCAAGTAATTTAAATGCTTGACGGATAATATTGGCTTGGGTAAAAGTCGGATAATCTTTTGTAACATCGCTTGTTGCTTTGATATAACCTTTCCCAAAATTAACGTTTCCATCTGTTTCTCGAAGCGGCACGGAAACAGTGTAAGCGCTTGAGTTCTGATCGATCAGTGGTAGCATTGTACCCATGCTTGCCTGCTGAAGCTCGCTTGCACACAACTCATCTGAGCAAATGAGTGCACTTTCTCCCGTCACCACTAAAAAGGATTCGGATTCAACTTTCTTCTGAAGTGCTTGTTTGCTTGAGAAAATGGCAATATCTTTTGACATGACCCAGCCTCGGACATATGGTGCTTGAATGTAGTACCACTGGCCGTCTGATGTTTCATGATAGATGGCAACTGGCGTCCAAAGCTTAATCAACGTAAACTGAAGTTGGTCAAATTCAATATCACCAATCCCTTCCACCATCTTAACCCATGTTGGAAGTGCACGAATAGAGGTTGCCTTTATGGCCGCACCCCATTTCACTTTGACCCTGGTAGGAATAGATTCTAATTCAAGAAGCGTCTTGATTTCGTTTTCAAAGAAATTTTTGGAGATCACTTTTCCTTTTTCGTCAAAAAGCTTTCTGCCCATCACGGTCTCGTAAGCGCTCCTAACTGCATTTTGGATATCGAGTCCCTGCATGAATGCTTCGATTTTAAAAACATCTTTCTGTTCTGGAACCATTTGCCTGATTTCTTGATTGAACGCTTCAATTTCTTTTTTGGTTTTTAGAATCTGATCCGCGTGCGGCAGATGTTTAACCCAGTATTCAGGTGAAAGTTGTTCTTGTGTAATGCTGGTCAAAATCAAAGGCCCTTTAGGCAAAGGAGGCAGATCATCAGATGCGGCAACAGCACGAAATGAAATCATTACACAAAACAAAATACCGAAGACGATTGTTAGTTGCCATTTGTAGATATTTTTTTGAAAACCTGAAACAAGTATCATGATGAAACACCAAGGATATTGATAGATTACTGGAGCAAATTAAAAGACACGCTTTGCGGTTCTTACCAAATGTGCGACGGCAAGAATCAAATGCGGAGATTTGAAACTAATTGGAAGAGCGGAACGTTTCCGGGCGGCGATCCATCGAGTGGAGGGAGTAGTCCGTTGACTGCTGAATGTTCGTTATGCAGGAATAGATTTGATCGTACGGACAATACGCTGGATGTATCTTTTGCATGTTCGACGCTCAAAACTCTAATAGTCGACGCAATATCGTAAGCATCTTTTAAGGATGCGCACGGATGATGCAGCTTTCTAATTTGATGAGACTGCGACGCAAGTGAAGACCCTTTGAGTAGTTGGGTATCGGGATCCGGATGGCAATGATCCCACGCTGAAGTAACTAAAATGAAAAGGAAAAAAGCAACCAATCCCGTCGCTATCTGTTTTCTATGCATGGTTTAGTATAATTCGATGTTGAAAGGCTTTCAATCTTATAAATTTTTTTCTTTTCATTGGGAGTAACTGAGCTATCTCATCTTTTCTTCTGTCGTGAAGGACATTTGACTGTCCCATAGGAACAGAAAACACAACAGTCTCCTTTCTTTGGCCGGAGGGTTTTCTTGCAACTCTTGCACGGATAGAAAAACATGCATTGATCCATTGACATATCTTGCTCGGATTCAAAACCGCAATGGGGACATTTGATGACAGATTTAAGAATCATATCCAATCTGAATACCGTTTCATTTTTCACCAAGACATGACTAATGACGTATTATATTCCTGATCAAAGAGAAATGAAGACGGATATCAACGTGGCTAAAAACAAAAAAACCGTAGCGGGTTTACTCAGCTACGGCTTTTTTTAATTGTTCCGGAGATCATTCGTGATCTATTGGACGAATCGGCCCTTGTTTATTGGACGAATCGTCCCTTATTCAGGCCTTTGCGACGACCTTTGGGGAGGGCACTTTTCCTAAGTCCTTCATTTTATTACCGATAAAAACGCCAAGATCAACGCAGCGGTTCGAATAACCCCACTCGTTGTTGTATTAGAACATTTATCAGGACGTTGCAAATCGTCCGCGTTTTTGTTGCAAATCGTCCGCTCCTGTCTACTGGACACTTCACATACCATTTAGAGAATTTTAAATTCCAAAAATGATATTTCTTATTGATGTATAAGAAGTTATATGAATTTAGAATAAGCAGATTTTAAACAAAAATGGATGCTAGAGGACTTGAACCTCTAACCCCTTGGATGTAAACCAAGTGCTCTAACCAATTGAGCTAAGCGTCCGCGTTTATGAAATCTATCATCCGCTTCAGCTTGCCGTAGCTGCGGCGGTTAAAACTCATCCTGAGCCTCGGAAGCGACTTGATTTCCGGCTCATCATATTCCACGGAAAGCGGACCGGTGCGCTCAATTTTACCTTGACTTAAGATAGAAGAAAAGCGGCGATTAAGCTCGCGCAGGAGCTTATCTGAAACGGGTTGATTTAAGCGGATAACCGTATCGTCTCCCGCGTAACGAATCGAATGATAAACACGATAGAAATGAAGCACAACATCACGGGCATCCCTCGGATTTTTCACAAGCGATACCAAGTGATAATCGTCGGGATCAATCATTTTGCCTTTGAGCAGGCATTTTTCGACAAACTTCAGCCACTCTTTCCAATAATTTCCGCTGGGCGTATCGACAAGCACGATTGGCCGCGGAGAATTCTTTCCCGTTTGTGAGAGGGTGAGTGATTCCATTCCTTCATCGTGCGTTCCAAATCCCCCGGGATAAAGTACCGTTGCGTCAGATTCTTTGATAAATGAAAGTTTGCGCGTAAAAAAATACTTAAAATGAATTAACTTCCGGTCACCTTTAATGACCGGGTTCACCTCCTGCTCAAAAGGTAAACGAATGTTTAATCCAAAACTACTGGCGCTTCCGGCGCCTTCGTGCCCCGCGCGCATGATTCCGGTGGAGCCGCCCGTAATCACCATCCAATTGCTTTTCGCCATTAATTTTCCGAATTCTCTGGCGGATTTATAAATAGCAGTATTTTCTTTGGTTCGTGCCGATCCAAAAACTGCCACTTTTCGAATTTGGCGATACGGCTCAAAAATATGAAACGCGTAGCGTAACTCTTTCAATGTCGTATTCAATACTTTCAGGTCGCCGCGTGTAAATTTCTCCCGTCCAATCTTTGCAACGGTTGTCAGCAGTTGATTGAGCAAATCTGGATTCTTGATGTCCCCCGTCATTCGCACAAGCCGCTCGATCGTGCGGTCAACCGGACGAATTCCGACTTGGTAATCTTTTTTTACGTTCATGGGGTTCCTTATTTTATATGCTTTACTATATCGGCGTTTTTAAATTGGTCTAAAATAAAAAAGCCCGAGAATTATCTCGGGCACAAAAAACCTGCTCTACTTCGCGACGTCCTTTACGGCGTCGCTTCGTAGAAGCATTCTGTTTCGCTCAAGCACTTGATGTCTTGAGCTTCCCTCCTTCGCCGAAGGCTACGGATAGACTTCTGCGAAGCTTTAGTGAAGCAAAGCGCAGAAATGGTTGAGCGAAACAGAATGGAGCTGGAGGGAATTTTCCGAATCAGAGATAATTGGAGACTTGTACCATTGCAATAATAACTCGATTGCTCCGTCACCTTCGCTATACTTAATATCGGCTCGTTTTAAAAATATGTCACGTATTTTCAGGCGCTCAAGTTGGTCGGTCGATTCAAGCGCTTTAACCGCTCCTTTTATATTTGCGACAAACTCATCGGCTTCTTTTTCGATATCGACCGAGAAACCACTTTGGCCAGATTCGATTAATTTTTGACGCTCGCTCTCAAGCATCTTCTTCTTGGCGTTCAGTTCCGAGACCTCATTTTCGGGTATCGACTTTTCAAATTTCGTATAGGCCTCAATAATTCGGCCAATCCGCTTATCGGTTGCTTTCAATTCCTTTTCGATTTCCATGAGGCGATTGGGACGGTTTTGAATGTAGTCCTTGAACTGCTCTTTGAACCGCGCTTTCACCAATTTTACGTCTTGGAATTGTTCAATTCGGTTTTTTATCCCCTCCATTACAAGCGAATCCACAGCATTGCGTTTTATCATGGGTCGATTTGATTTCGGATGCGTTCCCTTGCGGATATCGCCAGAACAACAGTAATATCCATAATGCTCGCGTCGACCTGTGGATAGAGTTTTCCAATATTCGCGCCCATGGAAACGATTGCCACATTGACAATGAAGCACGCTTACCATGAAGTACTTCATGCGGTTCGGTCTGCGCCATTTTGCGCTAGAGTATTTGGAGAATCTTTCCTGTACCTTCTCAAAAGTTTTTACGTCAACAATGACAGGCATGGCGGCATCTTTTAAAATCCACTCCCCTTGTGGTTTTTGCCTGTCGATATAAACTCCATTTCCTTTTTTGAATTCTTCAATCCGCGACCTTTCCTTTCCAATTTCAATCGTTCCGGTATCTTTTAATGTCCAATCAAAACAATCAACGCGTGCGCGTTTATTCCAACGATACTTGCCTATGTAAACCGGATTTCTTAAGACTGCCCGGATAGATTCGCCCGGCCATTTGCCGTCGGGATTCTGATTCGACTGACCATTGCGCCGCCGCGCGGCAAAACTGGATGGGATTCCTTTTTGGTTTAGATATAACGCAATTCTTTTGTGTCCATAACCCTGCAAAGACTTGTTGAAAATATCTTTTACAACTTTCGCTTCAACTTCCTCAATGACAAGATTTGTTTTTCCATCTCCATTCTTAATTGCCCTATATCCATAAGGCGGGATACCGCCGAGCCAACTTCCCATTTTTGCTTTTCGAACCATTCCTTGCACAACCTTCCGGGCAAGGTCGCGCGAAAAATTAGCGGCCATGCGACGAAACATGTCCTTATATCCCTCTTCAGCTTCACTTCCGTCATTGCGCAAATTGGAATAGTGAAGCTCGATACCCAAATCGTCAAAGATAACTTCGTAGCGCCACGCTTCCCTAACATTTCTCATGAAGCGTTCATATTCACCGAACAGAATAATTTTGAATTGCCCTGTTGAAGATTGAGCGTCTTTTACCATGCGGAGAAATTCTTTGCGCTTCCGCATCGATTTTCCCGAGACAGCTTCCTCGTACCACTTAGAAATGGTTATGCCATTCTTCTTCGCGTAATCCAAAATCGCGGCTTTTTGTCTATCGAAACTACCTTCTTGACGTTCAATGCCATTTTCATCTTCACCTGAAGTTGATTTTCTGACATAGGCAACGACTTTCTTCATGGTTGTGGCTCCTCGCGTAATATTAATGAATCTTGAACATTTAAATCAATAAAATCTGGAGTAGGTTTTCCGTCATCAATCATTTTGTCAATAAACTTGCTCAACCGCTTTGGATTATTAATTATTTTCTCACAACCATTTTGCGTCAAAAATTCCAAAACCTTACCACGATTTTTTTCATCGAAGGAAACGTGAAGTTTTGATTTCTTTGATATCGCTTGTCCAATGCCTTCATAAAAATTTGTAGCTTTTTTGTCAGAATCATTCAGAAAGTCGGAAAGTCTATTGACGGCTCGCTGATACTGTTTAGGATTTGAGCTGATTTGTTTCTTCGAATCGCGAAACGCCAAAACGAGCTCTTCTTTATAATCGGAGCCTGCCGCGGATTTCATGGTTTGGCCTTTTCTTTTGCATGTATTATTGCATTATCAATATCACGGTTTTCTGAGTTCAGTAAAATCTCTTGAATTTGAGTTGGCTTAAACTTGATTTGCAACTCTAAAAAAGTTCTAAACACACCTTTCGCTTCAGATGACCGACCTCTCATTTCCATAAAACAAGCCAAATCGTACATATAAATGGGCAATGGACAAAATTCGTAAGCTTTTTTGATTGATACAATTGCTTTATCAATCAATTCATTTCGTTTATCTCTATAGGAATCAAAGTCAGACTCCATTACTTTCATCTTGGCATAATGAAATAGCCCCTGCGCAGTTACTCCATTCTCAAACTCTTCAGCAACCTCACTTTTCACAAACATTTCTTTCCCCGGACGTTTGCCATAAGCAAATTGTTTTATTACTGCCTGCTTTTCATCATCAGTTAAGACAATGGGCAATTTTCTGTTTTCAGCTCTTTTGTCCTCAGGCGAACTTCTTTTTTTAAAAAATGACCACATAACTTATTTTATCTCCTGAGATGTTGCCAAAACCAATCTTTCTATCTCTTTTTTCTTTAAAATATCAAGCACTGCATCAATAATCGTCATGGGAAAAGAGAAATCAATGTTAACTTTTCCAGTGATAATTTCGGCGATATTATCGACCAACATGTTAATCATTGCTTTGCTCCTCTCCCCGCTTCCAATTTTTTCAAATATGGATGTGTCATCTTTTGGGTCTAGAAGTAGTACTTTGCAGGTAGAATATTCCGTTTCCGCATTATTGAGATTTTCATAAAAATCATTTTTTATCCCGTCTTTTAAATTTTCCGGCCAGTGACCAAACAATGTTTCGATTGTAGTATTGATAGCTAAGGGAGCGAGCTCATCCTGTAGTTTATCCCTTTTTTCCTGTCCCAACTGTGTAAAAGCCGACCTAATTGTAAGATGAAGGAAAAAATACATAAATTCAAAAAGGACTCGAATATATTTTGAGTTCACTTCCTTGCTATCCCCTTTGAACTTTACTTCTAAGTCTTTTTTCAGTGGTTCTGCACACAAAAGTGAACTCTGAAAAATTTTCTTAGAGAGCTCTGACTCATTTCTTTTAAAGCTATTCTGCCAACTCATGCTATTTAGCAATTCTTTTAAGGGTTTTCCACATTTCCAACACTTCGTAAACGCCGGATTATTTTTTTCGTGACAAGACGGACATTCAATAGACTTTATGCTCATAGAACCTCCGAGGTGTAGCCAAGTTTTTTCATTTTTTTATTGAATCCCGCAGTTCGGCGCGAATAAATCCGACCGCATCATCAAAGTTATACCTCATACCATGAAACCGACTTATCCCGGATTGCCCTAGTAAAACCTTGAATCTTCCAAACACTTGTTCGCTTGGGTCGCATACCCAAATTCGTTTTATTCGTGCCCTACCCAACGATGTGCCTAAAGCGTAAAGATGTCTAAAGAATTGGTCGGTTTCTGGCAATGAATAGCCAATAATAAAAATATTTTCCGCGGTGGCTAACTCATGCGCCGCGGCTTGCCAAACAAGCTTGAGTTCGTTCTGATGCGCTCCTTTGTTCCAAGTGGGTGGAACAATCATTGGCTCCGATGAAGTTTTTTCACCACAATGTTTAAAGTTTGCAAGATATGAAGCGACATGAAAAGGCACGGATTTTGATTCATCATCCCAAAAATTCCAGTTATACTTCTGGAAATAATCGCTGAGATTCCACGGAACCACTTGGTTGCATCCTTGACACTTAATCCAGTTTAATGAACCGTGAAGTTTTAAATATTTAATGCCGTCCCCTCCACCTTCTTGTCCGAGACAGTAATTTACAGGTAAGCGATTGTGATGCAACGCGTAGTCTAGACAAAGGTCATAATTGAAGGTGATAATTGAAACACTTTGCGCACGACCATTACTTCTAAGGTCTCTGATGAGCGATACAAATTCTTCGTATGGGTTTGGAGGTCTTACATGACGCTTGGAAGCAGGAAACGAAATTTTTGCTTCCAAAGTAGCAACAATTGTTTTTATCATTGCAATAGGAAGTCGATTTAATTTGCCTTGGTCAAGTTTTCCAAGTTGCCCTAAAAGTTTTGCCATTTCAAATGCGGCAAAAACAGATTCGATGTTGTCTAAGTCGAGATTGGCGTACGTTGTTGTAGCGCGAAGTTCATGGCATCCATCAAAAACAAGTTGAAAATCTTCGTTTGCGTTTGGAACCACATTGTTTTTATGAAGATTTTCCGCAACGTCCAAGAACTCCTTCATTAGTGGCGCGCCCGCTTTTTGTGAAGCACCCGCACCTAAAATAAAAACAGTTTCACTCATTTAATCGTCGCTCCAATTCGATTAATCAACGGTTCACCGTTTAAAAAAATGACTCATTTGATATTCAAGTCTCAAAACCCCACTTGGATGTATAAAATAAAAAACCAGTAGAGCAATTAAAACAAAATTTAGTATCACTGAAAACCAAATCAAGCTTACAAACTTCGTCTGTTTTTGTGTTATCGAAGGTTTGAGAGCAGTCGGCATACTTTGTTTGGGCTGTAAATTTGGTTGAGAAACAGCAACGGTGCTTGGTGGTTGAGCAAATCTTTGTGAATCAGTCGGAAACGTCACAGTTTCTTCTTTTGGACTTGAGGTCGCAATCGCATAAATAATAGCGGGAACAACCAAGAAAAGCAGAAGGATGAAGCATGTAAAACCATCGAATCGTTTCGTCACCCGCCGAAATGTTATGACTTCGTCATTTTGGAAAGAAACCGCCCAACCTTGAGAGCTCATTCCAGTAATTAATTTCTGAAAAGTAATAAAGTTAACTGACTTTAACTTGTATTTTTTACTAATCCAATTACGCGTGTCTTCTTCCGATTCACCCGAAGACGTTCTGACCCAACTGTAACCACAATTTTGGTACGTTGATTCGTAATAAAAAACTTTTACGGCAGGTGTTTGAGTTTCCGGTTTCAAGTCCCGGCCACAAAATCGGCAGACAATGGCTTCACGCTTAATTGTTTCAGCACAAAATGGACATTTCTTGGTGTCTTGGGTTGTTGTAATGGTTTCGGTCATCTCCCCACCGTCGATGATAATTGATGCATTACTTTTTCCAGACAGCTTGTGGCCGTCTCAAGATTTATAAATACCAGACGCCCTTCATCCCCATTGACCAATTCAAGATAACGACTCTCCATTTCCTTTGCTTTCCGCTCGCCTTCTGGAAACGAGCCGTTTTCCTTCACGAAAACTGTCAACCGTGAATCCTTTTTAGAAATCGCTTCTTGGAGCAGGAAACGCGTTGCCAAATCAGTATTCGGCAATGAATAGCCAATAAAAAAGATTTCGTCCGCTCCCGCGAGCCAATCTCTTGCATCTTCCCATTGAACCGCGATGGTTTCGTTGAAGAAAAAATTATTCTTATCCAAAACAGGCGGGATGATAAGCGGCTCTAATCCTTTTTTGTTTAGCTCAATCTCATTTTGTTGCGCGTCGTCAGATTCTTCGAGAGCGCCGTAAAAAGTTTGGCTTCCCAGATTATTCCCAAATTTGGACGTGTACCAATTGACCGAACCGTGAAGTTTAACCAGTTTTAACGAAGCTTGTCTTTCGTGACTGAAAAGGGTTGCTCTGCGGCTTCTGACATTGCGGATTGGTACTTGGTAAATGTCCTCTAATCCAATATTTTTTTGAACTGCTTCAAGCAAACCCCTGATGTGGGGATAATCTAGAGAAACTGTGCCGGAGATAAACTTTGGATTTTCCTTTTCATATTCATTCAATTGCTGAATGATTTTGTCTTGGTCGTACGCCCTGTTTGGTAATGTAATCGATAATACTTTAGCGTCCGCATCCCAATTAAATTCCGGAACGCTTATACCATCCGCACTTGGCATGTCTGTCTGAATCTCAATAATTAATCGATTCAGACATTTAAAATTTAAACTGGGACGTGATGCTACGACACTTTTGACCTGATTGTGTTTCATGCAAAGCGATTCGACCAACGTATCATAATTGAACGTAATAACAGGTGATTCCCATTTGTGCCAGAATCTTATCAACTCCTCCGCGTTTTTATTTTGCAAAGCGCCGCTCTTTTTTTCTTTCTCATATTTCTTAATCAAGACATCCGAAATAAGTTTCACGATGTAATGATACGCCGCTTTGAACTGACTCTTGTCTTTGTCGCTCCGCCACGGATATTCTTGTGACAAATAAGTCAAAAGATATTCTATGTTCTCTCGTACTGCCAGAGGCGCGTATTGCATGATGAATGCTCTTATTTGGTCATCCCCCGCTCCCGCTTCAACATTCATCATAACTTCATAGGTTAATTCTTCTAACGACGGATACCCGGCAATGTCACGGGAAAACCCGGAACCTAATACGAAAACCATCTTTTTCATTTTGAGTTAAAACCTTTCAACTATTCAAACTAAAAAAAATTATCGATTCGCTTTAAACGCTTGAATTTCCGAACGATGAATCAAGTAAAAATTCCCAATCCGTTTGTAATCAGAAATCCGCTTTTCCTTCATCGCTTTGTGTACTGCTTGGACACTGATGCCAATGGTCTTTGCGAACTCAGAAACAAGTATGTAATTTTCCATTTTTGACATGCCTTATTCTATAACAAAGGTTTAAATGTTTCAACCATTATTTTTCCTCCACCAGATTTTCATTTTTCTCATAATAACTAAATCCATCCGGCGCGGACACATTCGCAAGCTGAACCAAGAAATTACAAAAGCATCTGCGGCAATAATCCAAACTTTGGTTGCCGCGGACGATTGAAACCTGAAGAACTGCGGCGCTATTATCGTCCCGAAATCCGGCAGGAAGTGTAAATTCGGGCACTGCTTCGCGGCATACGTCGCACAAAATTCCAACGCTCATGTTTTGGCCTCCTCGCATTGAATCAATTCCGTCAAAAAATATTTAAAACAGGCAAAACAAATTGGTGCGGATCGTTTTTCAATCGTGACGTGAATCTCAAAACAGAATCCACGCCTCGTTTTAAAACGGCGTGGAGGCCGCTTTGAAGAATTGCCGCAGTTCTCGCATCTCACAGTTGAATCAGAATTGAATTCGTCACCAAAGTCGCAACATCCGTTCCTAGCAATGAGGCTAAAGATTCGGCCTGAGCTTGATTGATTCTCCGCGTAAAGCTTGCCGGGCTTTGGCCGATTTCGTTTGTAAAATGAATTTGCGGAACGCCAACTGCGCTTGCAAGTCTCGGTAAAAGATTCCGGTCGATGCCATTCGCTCTCATATAAGAGCGAATATTGATCGTGCCATTTATTGCATAATCCGCCATAAAACCTCCTGTTGATGTTATTTTGCGAAGTCTTTAATCACTTGTCTTACTTGACCGTTTCAATCATCCAAAGAACTTGCTGAAGCACTTCAAGCTGGAAAATATTTTTCCGAACGCGAAAAAAGAGCCAGCGTTTTCCCGCATTTTGCCGCTTCAGGATTTCCCTCCTCAGCCATTCGGCAATTTTGTTCCGAACGTCCCGTCTGCCGCTCTGAAAATTGTCTTGAGCTATTTCCTTGATTTGCGGCAGGAAAATTTCCCAATCCGCCAGCATGACGGTTTTCGCATCAGCGGGAATTATCCTTCCCAAGCGGCTTTCAAGCCGTGAAAAATCCAGTTTCACAAAATGATTTCCTCATACGACCGGCACAATTTCCCGTTGTGAAACCGCCAAGATTTCTTGCGGGGCGTGAAGCCGCCGTTCGCCCAGAATTCTTCCAAGCGGTTCCGCATGTAAATCTCAGCTTCAACCGCAAGCAGGTAAACTTGTTCAGGTGTTGCGGCAATGCGGCCTTTTTCATTTCGTGGAAGCGGGGTGACAGCTCGCCTTAATTCAAGAAAGCGGAGTTCACGGTATGTGATCCCGAAGATTCGCTCAATATCGTGACTTCGCCAAATTTGAATATCGAAGCCATGATTGACGTAATGCAAACGTTGCTCACGCAAATGGCTCGGCAAAATCATGCTTGCCTCAATAAACCCGCGCCGCAACGACGCAATCCACAAATGACAGTGTCGGCGCGCCTCTCAACAGCTTTTCGACTTCCTGAAATTTCTTCTCATTCACCGAACTTTTAAGAGCCGAACAAATGTGAATATCTCCAAACTCCCTAGCCATAAAATTGGTTGGCCGCAATTTCAATAATTTAATCGCACGGGCACAGACAGTTTCCGGCGAATCGTTTGTGGAACGAATTCCCGCATAAGCTTGAACGGATAAAGAAAATTTGTTCATGAATAATTGAACCTCGACAGCTTCGTTTTCCTCCGCGGTGCCTTCGCGGGTCGGCGTGCTCAATCCGATTGAACTTTTAAAAAACTTCCCGTCCTCTGAGAAACCTTTTGCGGCTGGTTTCACAGACAGCGTGAAGCGTTTTCCGCGCTGATATTCCGGGTCTGCTGCGAACTTTTGAGCGTCATCCGCGTCTCGATCCGAACATTCCAGAATTTGGTCGGCACCATTTGAATAGACCTTCATGAACTGACGGCCATCAACGGAAAACGCGACGCCCCGTCGCATCGTTTTTGCCTTTTCGATTGCTTCCTGCGGAATGTCTTCGCTTGCGTTTGGCTCTTGTGAGAAATGTTGCTTGTTTGAAGCCGCTGATAGAATTTCTTTCTCAGCTTTGATTAAGCAATCTGAATAATCCCATGTAGGATTTTCTCTTTTCATTTTGTCTGCTAACGAGGCAACGTCATCGCCTCGCGTCGGCATTTCGACAAAACCCGCGCCTGCTTTGAAAACTTTCGTTGTTCCCATGTTTGATTTCCTTTCGTGTTTGATTGTCGGTTGTGATGAAAACTTTTGAGGCGTCAGCCGCTCATCCAGAGCTTCGCTAAACGCCAAAACCATTTTTTCGAGGACGAGGCGTGATGGTTCCATCGCGTCCTTGAAGGTTTGAGCGCGGGCAATTTTTTCGTCAAAAAAAGACGCAATTTCTTTAACCGTGCGTTCCGCGCTATCAGCCGAATCGAAGCGGTAAAATCCATTGTAGCGGTCATTTTTGAAAGCGCGGGCGGCATCGTCGAAGAATTTCTGCCGTTGCTTCTCAATGGAGCGGAGGTCGATCGAAACCGGAACGCCAAGCGAGTGAAGCATTTCGATTCTCTCTTTGATCTGTCCAATCGTCCTGTCGAACTGTTTAATAATCAGCCCGGCAAAATGCTTTGGGTCGTTGACGAGTTTTAACATCTGCTCATCAGTTTGTTTTTTCAGTTCAAATAAAGTCATTTTCTTCTCCTCTGTGGTTTTAAATTAATCCAAATTGTTTCATGTCATCGCGAAGCGGGTCTTCCTCGTCGCGGCGGTTATGTCTTTCAATTTCCGCCGCGGTCAAGTCGCTTGGTGGATTCGTGTAATAAATATGCCGCGGCCTTTTCGGATCAGCTTGTGGCGCGGTGTAGCCGAGCGCGATATTGAGCTGTTCGGCAGCGGAAATTTCTTTTGAGAAAAAAAAGGCGTTGGCGCCGAGATCGAAGCCGGATTGCATGCCCGCCGTGATCGCCAATGCCAAAGCGGTCGCAATGTCCGAGTAATGGCCTTTTCTCCGCTCATGGTCGAATTTCAAACCAAGCGGCGTCTCAACAAGCTGTAATTGCAACAGCTCATTCTTCATGACTGAATTTTCAAACATTCGAAGCTTGGCGAAATGGATTGAATCGTAAAGATTCCGGGCAAGCAGATTCCAAGACGCCTGATTGAAAATGAATTCCGTCATGGGAACGGCGTCACGTAACTTTTCCGCCGTGTTCTGCATTTGATACGGATCGGTCAGGCAGCTTCCGAGTTGGAAACGCGATGCGAGAGTCAAAAGATAATTTTCAACGACTTCGAACTTTACTGGATGCTCCCGGCTTCCTTTTGTGAACCAAACGTCATCGAGAATAATGAAATCGCCCTCTTGATGAACCGTCACGCAAGCGGATCGGTCATTTTTCCTGCCATAGTCAAAACCGCAAAAATAAGTGATACCTTCTTTGCCGTGTTCGACAGGCTTTAAATTTGAATCAATACAAGTTTCGAGTTCATTCAGGCTGATGAAGTTTCCCGATTGCGGGACATCGAGATTCTCAAAAAGCCGGGCGTAAACAAGCGGCGGCAAAAAACGCTTTTGTTCTTCGAGATTCTTTTGATTCAACCAAGACGCCGGATAATCAGCTTCAAAAACATGCCATTCGTTTGATTCTTTGATTTTTGGTAAGATTTCGATCAACACTTTGGAGAACGCCGCAATTGCATTAGAGAGAACGATCAGGACTGAATCAGCTTTCTTGGCAATCGTCGTATAGATGCTGTAAAAAAGCGTCTGATGGTTGTCTGTGCTCCATGATGAAAATTCGTCAATCACGATGATGTCATACAGGCCGCCAAATGATGAAACGCCATCGGCTGACATGATTTTGATTGAACTGCCGCCAAAGGATATTTCGAACTTGTTGATTTTAATGCCAATGACGCGCAACAGCTCGGAACGGTCAATGAAATTCCGAACTTCATCGAGCATGATGGCCGCTTGCTCAAGGTCGGATGAAAAGATTGCGATTTTGATTTTTCGTTTCGCAAGCAAGATTTGTGACAGACAATAAAAAGCAATCCCGCTTGTCTTATCCCATCCGCGACCCAAACGAAACAGGAAATACTTTCTCACTTTGGCGAGCAAAGGAACGTACATTTGCTCAATCTGAACGTGATGCACAATGTCGCCGAACGGCCTGCTGTCAGGCATGATTCGGTTTGATTTAATGAAGCCGATCGGGTCTTCTCTGAATTCAGAGAGCAAACTATCAATTCGTTTCGATGCCATTACGGCTCCTGAATTTGTCCGGGATTCCCGGTAAGTCGATTGGCAAATTGTCTGCTTTGCCATCAATCAAAACGTTTAAACTGCGTTCAAACGACGAAAGCCATCCAAGATATTGTTTTGAAAGGAGGCCTATAAGCTCGCCATTTGCGGCTATCAGCTCGCGCCGTCTAATCTCTCGGCTCATAACAATCATGACGCCGTATCGTTCGCACAAAAGGTCTAAGGCGACCTTTTTTGAGCCTTTTGGCTCCTCGCCAAGCTCTTCGATTAATGCGCGGCGGAAAATGCGGACAAGGCGCTCAATGTACGATGTCCAGCGACCTGATTTTTTCAGACTGGTTTCAGTTTTCATTTAACACCTGTGGAAACCCCAAAGAGCGGCGGTGACTAAGGCCGCCGCTTGGTTTGGGATTCGCCGCTCTGCGCGGCCTCTGGTTTGCCCGTGATTGGGCGAAGTGTTTGGATGAGTACCCGCACGCCCCTCGACCGTCTGAACCTTGAAGGGGGAAGACAGACGGCTTCGGAGCGATTGGGTTGTGCCGCTTGGACGACGGCGCAAGAAAACAGGCCGCCAACGTCCGATTTCATGCAGTAGGGATGTACTGCAATCAACCGAATCGTTAGCGGGGTGTTTCTGCCGATTAATGCGGCAATGTTCTGCAAGTGGTAATTCGGTTGAGCGTGTTTCTTTTAAGGAGGCGTTACAGAACGGCTCCGAGGCGCGGCTATTGCAAGTATCGGATTGGATAGCGTAAAAAGACGCGGCGGTGGCACATTCACACCTCTCAAAGTTAGACCATAAGACAGGAGGGACAACATCAACTACTTCTATTTTGAATTTACCAATCTTCTCGCGCGATATAAGACGTTTCTGTCCCTCGTCTCTCATGCTTACCTCTTTTTCATGAACTTGTACCCTGTCGGCCTTCCACCTTTTTCAGGCATCACTTCAAGCTCGAATAGGCGTTTTAGTTCAGGCTCGATTTGATGGATTTTTTTACCCAAAGCATTTGGTGTTGAATAGAAGAAATCCAACTTTTCGATTTTTGCAATCTCTTGAAAAGAAAATAACAACTCTTTGGCCGTCACATGGAGCCCAATATTTGAACCTCCGGCAATGGATTCTTTATCGAGCCACTTGTCGAGGAATAGGCAAAGATTGTCATTTTGTAACGAATACTCACTCCGTAACCCCTCCAATTTTTCAAGTGTTGCCTCGATTTCTTCCGGGTTTGCACAAATTCGCTTCGCAAAATTCTCAAAATCTTGGAGCCTAAATTTACCGGGAGGAATGGTTTCATCCTTTTTCAGACATCGAATGATTCCGTTCAGATTAAGAAGAATCTCGCCCCAAATCTTAGGCGATGCCTCGCGAATCTCATTTTCAATTTCAGTTTCGCTTTTGAACTTGTTTAACCTGTCCAATTGAATGATTAAAAGACGGTCGGCGATATCGTCGCGTCTCAATTTCGGGTCAATTGCATTGAGAAAAAGAAACGAGGTTAGCTTAATTACGATTTGAGTGCAGGTTGTATGTAACTCTCGCAATTTAGTCTCGCCGCCTGTTGCGATGATAGCCACCATATCCATTAGCCACTTTGCTTTTTCTTCAAGATTATCCAGAACGATTAAATAATTGTGTGCGCAGGTCGTAATAAAATCGCGTTCATCATTTCGAAAACGCGTAACATTGAATGTTTTTCCAAAAAGAATTCGACCGATGTTGCGGCATAAATCAGTTTTGCCGCTTCCTTTAGACCCCGTAACAACAACGACAGGTTTTGTGGGGTGCAATGATTCAAAAAAGATAACGTAAATCATGAGCAGTAGCAGGCTCTTTTGTTCATCCTCAGTCAGAGCGCCAACAAACTGTAATCCGCCAGTCAAAGTGTTGAGTAGCGGCGAATCAACTACCCAATCAGGCGCGCCAAATCGAAATCCCTTGTCACAGAAATAACAATTTTTCGATTCTGCCTCTTCATAAATGATAGGTTCTGATTTTTCAGAGTTGATAAAGAAAACTCCGCTCGCGCCATTATCAAGCACCTGAATTGATTCGCCGTCTAACATCAAAACTTGTCCGTTACGTCGGTCGATGAACAGTCTGTTTTGCAATTTGTCATAAAAGGCAAAACGAAAAACTTGAGATTCTTGGCCTCGGAATTCAATTTCTTTTTCAATTTCGTTCAGAACATATTTAAACTCGGAATTGATTCCAAAATTTTCATTAATAAATGAACGGAATTCTCGATTGTCGCCCACTATGTAAACCTGACGTGTTGCCTTGTCGAAAAGATAGCGGAAGGAATTGGATTTTATAAGCGTTGCCGAGTCTTTGAATGTCCGAATAACGACTCCGGAAATCATCTGAAGCTCTCGGAATTGAGGAAGTTTCGGCGTCAGTCTAATTTTCTGAATTTCTTCCGCCGGGGTCAATTTGTCCGGCTGATACGCTTTCGACTCGAATTCGTTCACGTCGGTCACGCTTTCTGCTTCGCCCATTCCAACACCTCTTTTTTATGCCGCCGCGCTATGGCATGAATTCGCTCGCGTTCGATCTCTATTTTTACAAACTCACCGTCGACCCATTTTTCCCATTGATACCAATTAACTTCTCTTTCATCGAGAGAAACAGCATTCATAAGCCAGACAACTTGACGCGAGAAATATTCCAAATGTTCTTCGCGTTCTTCAAGTCGTTGCAACAAAGCGGTCGCGTCCTTTTCGATTTCTGAGAACGCTTCTGAAATTTGTTTTGAAATCAAAATACTTTGTGGGTTACTCTGCTCAATTTTAATCCCAAGAATTTCCAAAGCACCTTTAAAGTCGGTGTGATTGAACTGCATAACGAAGTCGATAGCGCCTCCGCCAACATTGCAGACAAAACACCGCCATGACCTTTTGGCTTCGCTCACCATTAGAGACGGGTGCTTATCCTCATGGAATGGGCAGCGCGCCTTAAAATTCGCGCCTGCCTTACGGAGTTCAATTCGCGAACCGATGATTTCGACGATTTGTGATTTGAGGCGGTCAATTTCGATAGGGTCAATCATCGCGGTTCATATCCTTTTCGCCTCAAATAATCTTGAAAGAAAAATTGAAAGATATCTTCCTGCAGATTCTCCGTATTGAGCGGTTCGTCACATTCAATTTCAGTAACGATGATTCTTTGCTCCTTCGGAGGACGTCCCTTAGGCATGGGTAGACTCCGCACGTTTGATTATGAGTTCGGGATTTTCAAGCCTCAGGATTTTGGCGAGAAGCCAAACTGCGCGAGCATTAAGCGGGTATTTCCCAGCAAGATATTGAAAAAATTGAGCGCCTGAGACGGCTAGCTGTTTGGCGACTTGGCCTTGACGCAATTTTCTGCGTCGAAGAATAAGGCGGGTTATTTCACCATCAAGGAAAAACTTTTGAGAACCAGAAAAGCAAAAAGCCGAATCTTTTTTCACGTAAGCACCTTGCGTTACGTGTTTTAGATTCGGCTTTCGTGATTCAACTTACGCTACATCAACGTGCAACGAATTGTGAACCCTTTGTCCAATCGCAATCGTACTCGATTGCTGTGCGGATATTGTTAACCGCACTCAAACACAAATTACAAAAAAATTTTACATCATTCTGACTTGTTTTAATTATACCAAAGAAAAATTTTTTTGCAACTCAGCCAAACAAAAAGCCCGAAGATTTTTATCTTCGGGCTTTTATCACACTGGAACAAGTTCGCAGTTTCGGTACAGGTATCGTTCCACTTCTACCTGTTCTACGTTCAAATTATGGAGCTGGCGGGAATTGCACCCGCGTCCAGAGAAACTTCGACGAGCGGCACTACATGCTTAGTTCTCGTTTGAATTTAACAGCTACAATCCCCAAGAACAGGAATTTCAGCCGCGAGCTTTTGAGAATCTTTCACGCCAAATTCCAAAAGCAGAATTTGGAGCTATCCTTGTGTCGTCATCTCAGGAAGCCCAAGGCTAAACACTCCCGAGACGTCGCTGAACCTAAATTAGGCAGCGAATGGAAGAACGCCCAAGTTCAGGTTCCCAATGGGTCCCGCGGCTCGGTCGTTCCAGCTGAGTTTGTCAGCATTATGTTTTGTGACGTTTTTTAGGAGGCCTCGCCACCACCTCCGCATGCTCCAACTCACCGGACATTTCCTGTCGAGTCTAGTCAGCCCCAATCAACCTATAATGAAAAAACAACATAAATTGAAGATTGGGACAGCACCAATTCATCAACTAATACTTTAATGAAAATTGATACAGCCCCGACTAACATTATTAATAAAATACTATCATTAATTGGAAAGTTGGGACAGTCCTGATTTCCAATAAACTTTTTAATGAATATCAGGGCAGCCCCAAATTGAAGATTGGGACGCACCAATCTCAGTACTTAAAAATCATCGGTGAATTTTTATCAAAGATCAGATTCGTAAATTATTGGGATTTTGCAATTCTCGTTTGTTTAATTGCTTTATCAATTTCCCGTTTTTGAATATTCTCTTTTAAAGCTTGGCGCTTGTCGTAAGCTTTTTTCTTCTTTGCAAGCGCAATTTGTAATTTTACAAAATTACGCTTAAAATAAACTCGAAGCAGCACACAAACAAACCCCTTTTGACTAATTTGTGCAGTTAGTCGTTCAATTTCCCGCGCTTTCAACAGCAACTTTCGCGTCCTGATCGGTTCGGGAACAACCGAATGGGCAAATCGATACGCCGCGATATGCAAATTAACAACCCAAACTTCCCCGTTCATCACACGAACATATGCATCTTTTAAATTAATGAGGCCATCACGAATTGACTTAACTTCAGAACCTTTCAACTCAATTCCGGCTTCATACTTATCAAAGAGAAAATAGTCATGCCATGCTTTTCGGTTTTCTGCGGCGACTTGTTCGCTCATTAAAAAGATTATATATAGATTCGGACGACTTGTCCAGACAGCCCTAGCTTACATTTAAAATCATTCATGCAGTCAACGCAGCCAGAATTTGATTGACGACCCGTAAAGGGCTATTATACTTGTGGTTACAATTTATTTTGCTGGAGTGGCGGAACTGGCAGGCTGGCTTTCATTGAAAAAATAAAACTCTTATTTTAAGAAGCCAGCACAGTCCTTAACTTCAATGAAATAAATATCGGATATTAAGGGCAGCACTGACTTTCATTCAATTTAATAGAATAATTTCAATAAGGTAGTCAGTGCAGCCCCTGAGCCATTCATGAAAAATATTTATGCGACAGTGGCGGAACTGGCAGACGCGCACGATTCAGGGTCGTGTGGGTAATACCGTGGGGGTTCAAGTCCCTCCTGTCGCATTACAATTTTAAGAAAGCTCAGGGGCAGCCATAGCTAACAATTTAATTTTATCGGAAGCCATGACAGCACCAACCAACTATGAATTAATTCATGGAAGGTTGGTACAGTCCTCATTCTCAATAAAGTAATTAATGAAAATGAGGACAGTTCCGACTTTCCTATTTGACTAAATGGTTGATTAATGAGAGTCGGGACAGACGCGCACGATTCAGGTTCGTGTGGGGAAACCCGTGCAGGTTCAATTCCTGTCTCCAGCAAATTACAAATCTCACTGGAGTGGAATTATTGGTTCAGGTGAGAAGCCGTGCAGGTTCAATTCCTGTCTCCAGCATTATTCTTGTGATTGAGCCGCATGAGGATTTTTTGAACTTCGCCTTTGATTTGCTTATTTTCTTTATCCCATTGGTCAACATCCTTACTAAACTTCTTAAAAATTTTTGTTCGTTCCTGATCCAATGTGATATCAGACTTCTGCCCGGAAACATCTTGTGCGATACCAAGCGCTGCCCATATTTTGCCGTCAAATGTAATCGGCGCCGCTAAGACGTCGACCACTTTGGTAGACCCGCTCTGGCAGCGGATTCGGAACCGGGAATGTTCGGAGTAACAACCTTTCATGGTTTGGTAAAAGAAAAGGAAACCATCGCTCAGGTCATCCAGTGTAAAAAGAAGCCGGAAATGCCGGCCAAGAACTTCCTTTTTTGAATAGCCCGTGAGTCTCTCCGCGCTTTGGTTGAAAAAAATAAAACATCCTTTTGTATCTGTGATGAATGCCGGAAATTGGAATTTTTCGAAAAAAGTGGTGCAATAAGTTCTGGCTGAGCTGGAATGATCCGCCAGTCTTTTGTATGTTTTTAACAGTAGCTCGTGATATGTTTTTGAGGTATTCTTCATGGTAATATGGCTCTGATTTAAAGAGTACCACATGAATAAATGAATTGCAAAAAAGTCAAATATAAGCAGATCGATATGTTCATTTGACCTTGCAAACATTCTGAAATAAAATACGTCATCGCTTACCATGAATAGACTGAGACATTTGGCTTTTGCGTCAGATACCTGCATTCGATGGATCACTCTCGTTCCTATTTTTATACTCGTGGCTTACTTGGCGTCGGTTGCGGTTCATTTAAAAATTGACTATCATGATTCCTATTTTGTCTTATTAAATGCCCGCTGCATCGCAACCAAAAATTCACTCGGCTATACCGGTTACCGCCCCATTATTTTACCGATCCTTTTGTCACCCTTTCTATACTTGGAGAAATTAATTTCAAATTCGGAATTTATTTTTGCGGCGTGCCACTTGGCAATGGTTGGATTTTTTACACTTCTTCTCTGGGTCACTTACCGCTTTTTTCGGCTTCAATTTGAAACCAAAACCGCACTTTTAGGAATCTTCTTCTTTGCATTTAATGCCTTGTTGATCCACAGCGCACCTTACTGCAAGGAAGATGTCGTTTCTCTCTTATTTGTCACGAGTGGATTTTACTTATATTTAAAAAGTAACCGCACCAAAAAGTTGAAGTATTATTTTCTATCAGGATGTTTGATCGCACTTGCAATCGGAGCACGATTCAACAATCCGGTTTTGTTTTCCGTGATCGCTTTGTATGAACTTTTGAGCGGACAAACCCGTTTTTGCACATCGCTAAGAAAGTTATTTCTGGAGGGTGAGCGCGTCTCATTTAAAATATTTGTATTTTTAATTTTCCCAATTTTGTTATTTATCCTGATTTTATCGCTTCATTACAGCACGCTTGGTCTTTCGACTTTTCGCGGCGCTTTCCATAAATATCTGACCGAACCGCTGGTTGTGATGGCCAATATTGTGCGAACTGAATATTACGTTACGCCGGCCAAAAATATGATTTTTTTGGTGAAGTCCTGTGGTTGGCCCGTGATTGCTTGCGCCTTCATTGGAATCCTTTCCAATTTAAAGAAACTTCAATCAACCACTTTGTTTTGTTTTTTATGGTTTCTTGTTTTTTTTATTTTCCAAACGTTTATGATTCACCACAAGGAAGCGCGATTTCTAATTCCTCTCTTTCCTCCGCTTTACTTTTTTGCAGTCAGAGGTGGAGAAGCGATCATCCACTTGGCTGAGCGTTTCTATTCAAAGTCTTTATCCCCTCAAATTCTCCGTGCGCTTGTGGTTATCCTTTTCTTCGCGGTCCCAGCAAAAAAAGCAATTGCGGAATGCATTCAATGGAGAGACCCGGTCTATCGAGTTAATTTTGCAAAAGAAATCAGCATGTATTCATCTGGATTGGCAAAAAATAACCCAGTCTATTGGGTTGGGCATTTTTATCCCGTCCACCCGAAACGCTATATTTTTGACATGGAAGATGTCACATTTTATATCTATCACTTTTACGTAAACGCGATCGCATTTTATACAAAAAATTACAACATCCGAACCTTAAACAACGCCCAATTTCTCTTGCCCACTTTGGAAAGCCAGCCTTTGTGGGTAGGGCCCAATGCGGGTGGAATGTTAAACGACGGCGATGTCCTGATTGTGAATGCGGAAAAGGATTCGTACAACACGCAGTCGCTTCCAAACAAACTGAATCCGGTTTTTGTGGAACGCGCCAGAAAGTTGATATTTGAACCCATGGATCCGCCAAACGTAAACCTGCGGCACTATCAATCGAACTCCGCCAAAAATACTTCTTTAATAACGGAAATTGTGCCGGGTGGATTTCTCATTTCTGGACAGGGGATTCCGGATGGACGGTATGAAATTTATTTAGAACTGGAAAATCCCAACGTAGCGGTTTCGGCCGGATTAGCGGATGCTAACGGTGGGAGCATTCAATTCCTCAATAAGAATTTTCCTGAGAATATCAAAATCAAACGTTTGTTTCTTTTCTATTTTGATTCGGTCAAACGGTTTTCGCTGCCCAAATAATCTATTTTTAGGTGCGTTCCGTGCGGGCTTTCTTCTTTTTGAAGCGCTCAAAAATAATCCGCCACAAAAATTTAAAGCCGTCTTTTACAATGCGGGATTTTACTTCACCGCCCTGTCTTCTCAGTTCCAGACTGGGAACTTCAGTAATGGGGCGGCCGAGCTTGAGCGTATTCGAAAGAAGTTCGATTTCAATTTCATAACCGTTTGAGGAATATTCAAAACTCTGGTAAATGTCTGCGCTAAATGCTTTAAAACCGTTGAGTGCGTCTGACAAATATCTTCCGTGGAGCATTCCAAAAAGCCATGTTAAAAAAAGATTTCCCGTAGCGCGCAAGCGCGAAAATTCTTCACTTCCGCCATAAATTCGAGAGGCGATCACGAGTCCGTTTGTTTTCCTCTGTTCTTCAACCAATTTGGGAATATCGGAAGCCTGATGAGAACCGTCGCCGTCCATCATCACGATGGTTCTTCCCCTTGACAGATCAAATCCCGCTCGAAGCGCACCCCCTTTTCCCTGAGAATTGTGAGAGTCAATCAAAATAACTTTGTGAGCTTCTGCAAATTTCCGGATAATTTTTGTGGTTTGATCTTTCGAGTGGTCGTTCACCACGATGACTTCACAGTGCTCTTTCATTTTGTGAACGGTTTCGACAATGCCTTCCAAAAGAGAGCCGATGACTTTCTCTTCATTGTAAACCGGTATCACAATACTGACTTCAAGTGTGTCCATTTGATTCATGAGTGGCTAACGACTCATTGCTTCCATGTAAACCGGTA
>OBEQ011416162.1_pt1 | contig 30150 bp, 19 predicted proteins | sample 1670901 | NCBI WGS metagenome assembly OBEQ01 (sample SAMEA104232315, study PRJEB22302) | groundwater metagenome | biome: forest; feature: aquifer; material: groundwater | place: USA | collected 2011-08-07 | depth 5.4 m
AACGGGGCGCGGGCACGTTGGGGCCCACCGGCCCGACACTGACGAAGGTACCGCTGGACAGCTTGAAATCCTCGGCGATGCGGCCGTCGAACATCAGGCCCCGGGCAGGGTCGGATGGGTCGACGAAGGTCACCGCGTCGCCGCTGCAATAGAAACCTTCGTCGTCGAAGGCCTCTGCCGTTTGTTCGGGTGCGCGCCAATAACCCGGCATCACGTTCGGTCCGCGAAAGCGGATCTCGGTCTTGTCGCCCAGCGGCACGAGCTTGACTTCGACCGCAGGCGCCGGCAGGCCGATCCAGCCGGCCTTGACGTCGGTGCCCACGGCGAAGGTGCAGCTCGGCGCGGTCTCGGTCATGCCGAGTCCGGTGATGACCCGGATGCGTTTGCCGATCGCTCGTTCGGCATGCCGGTCGAGCCGGTCCCAGACCGCCTGCGCGAGGCCGGCGCCGGCGAACATGAAAGCCTTGACGCGGCGGTACAGCGACTCGCGCAGCGCGTCGTCGTGGTCCATCGCGACCGAGATCTCTTCGAAGCCCTTGGGCACGTTGAAGTAGATCGTCGGCGAGATCTCGCGCAGGTTGCGCAGCGTCTCGGCGATGCCCTTGGGCGTGGGCTTGCCGTCGTCGATGTACAGCGTGCCGCCGTTGTAGAGCGCGATGCCGACGTTGTGGTTGCCCCCGAACGTGTGGTTCCACGGCAGCCAGTCGACCAGCACCGGCGGCTCGTCGGCAAGGAACGCCATGCACTGACGCAGCATCTGCTGGTTGGCCGTCAGCATGCGGTTGGTGTTGATCACACCTTTGGGATCCTTGGTCGATCCCGAGGTGAAGAGGAACTTGACGATCGTGTCCGGACCGGTGGCGGCGTGCGCCGCGTCGGCCTCTTCGCCAGGCTCGGTGGCGAGCAAGACGGCGAACGGCGTTGTCGAGCGGCCTTCGAGTTCGCCCGAGGTCAGCACCACCTCGACATGCGGCGCGACCACCGCGTCGATGGCCCGCGCGAAGGCAGTACTGCTCGCGAATACCAGTCCCGGCGTCGTCGTCGCGAAGATGTGGCGCAGTTTGGCGTGGTCAGTCGACAGCAGCGAATAGGCCGACGAGACCGGGGTGTAGGGGATGCCCACCCACATCGCAGCCAGTGCCAGCGTCAGATGCTCGAGGTCGTTCTCGGACAGGATGGCGATTGGACGATCCGCCGTCAGCCCGCGCTGCACCAGCGCGCGGCCGACCCGCCGGACGCGGTCGAGCATCTGCGCGTACGAGATGCGCTCCCACTCGCCGTCGGCGTCTCGGCGAGCGACGAAAGTACGGTCAGAGGCCTCGCGCGCCCAGTGTTCGAGCCGGTCGGCCAGGCGCTGCGGATGGTCCTGCAGCGACTCTGTCGAACGCATGACGATCGTGCCGTCGGATCTGGTTTCGATCGATGCCGAAACGCAGCCCCAGACGCGCGCGTCGCGGTACGTCGCCACGTCGCTCACGACTTGCGCACCTTCTCCGCGCGGCCATCGAGAAAGGCACGCACCCGTTCCTTGGCGGCTTCATCGCCCTGCGCAATCGCCGCCATCAACGATTCGACAAACAGGCCATCCGACTGCGACAGGTCGGCGATGCGCGGCAATGCATGCATCACTGCGAAATTGGACAACGGTGCGTTCTTGGCAATCCGGTGCGCCAGCTCGAAGGCTTTGGCCAACCCTTCGCCGTCGCCGACCAGGTACTGCGAGATGCCGAGCTGCTGGCCCTCGGCGGCATCGAGCACGCGGCCGGTCATCATCATGTCGGTCATGCGCGAGACGCCGATCAGGCGCGGAATCCGTGCCGAACCGCCACCGCCGACGAACAGCCCGCGCTGGCCTTCGGGCAGACCGTAGAACGCGCTGGGCTCCGCGATGCGGATGTGCGTCGAGCTGGCGAGCTCGAGGCCGCCGCCGACGACGGCGCCGTGAAGCACCGAAACCACCGGGACACGCCCGAACTGCACCTGCTCGAAGGCCGCGTGCCACATGCGCGAATGCACCACGCCTTCGGCGACGTTGCGCTCGCGGACTTCGGACAGATCCAGGCCGGCGCAGAAATGCTCGCCTTCACCGCTGACGACGACGGCCCGCGTCGCTTCTGGAAGGTTGATGAAGGCGGTGTGCAGGGCAGCGATCAGGGCATCGCTGATCGCGTTTCGCTTGGCCGGCCGGTTCAGGCGCAGATGCGTGACCGGGCCGTCATGCTCGATGCGCAGCAGGTCGGTTGCGACTTGCGAGGAATTTGCGGGCGGAGTTTTCGTGTGCATAGTGGTTCCGTGTACTTGGTTCGCTTGCACGAGGGGGCTGTCAGAACGGTTGCCGCTCGGCCTTCGCATCTCGCGCCTCGGTTGCTGGTCGCGGTTGGTCACGACAAAAATTGATCGAACGTATAAAGTGTCGTATACGATCGATCAAACGTGGGTCGGTGAAAACCCTGAGTCGCGAGGAGGAAGGAAGCCCGTTGTGACTTGGTTCACGCGCAAAGCTGAGCCTCACGCAGGAGCGGGACAAGCCCGCCGCGGCAGCGCGCAGCGAGTGCGATGTCCCTTCAGCGGCTGCTTGCGCGCCGGCGCGGCGAGCCGAGCTCCGGGGGGCTCCTGGTCGGCGGCACGTTCAAGCCGGCCTCGAGGAAGGCGATCACCTCTTCGAGCCCCTCGTTTGAAGTCGCGTACGAATCTCTCGCGGCGTACGAACTGCCCGATCCCCGCCGGGGCGAACCCGGACTACAAGAAGGGGTCCGCGGGCCAGCAAGGGTTTGACGTGGTCTTGCATCGAACGCAGCGGGAGTAATCTATTGCATTAGCCTGTGCAGACGCTGCATGCGGAGAACTCAGAGTTGCTGGTTGCCCGATTGCCCCTGTCCCAATCCGTTCGCGGTTTCGCCTGGCTGGTCCTCGTTGGGGTTGCTTATGCCCTGCTGAGCTTGTTGACCCCTTCCTTCCCGTCACCGTTTGGCCCTGCCGCGCCGATCGCGCTGGCCGCGGGGGTGGCACTCGCCGCAGCGGCCACATGGGGATGGAGCACCTTGCCCGCGCTGGCCCTGGGTGCCTGGGGTGCACAGGCCTTTGGCATGAACCGCTCGGCGCTGACGACGGTTGTTGTCGTGCTGGTCCACGCGAGCGTTGGTGCAAGCCTCATGGGGCGGTCGAGTCGCCGCCGCGAGCTCGTGCTGGACACGACGGCGGACATCTTGCGCCATCTGCTGCTGCCCGCCTGCGTGGCCGGCGCAGGTGGTGCGGTTGCTGTGGCGGCGTTGACTGCTGCGCAGGGCAACGCCGGCTACGTTGCGGCAGCCCGCTTCGGTTCGGACGTTTTTGGCATGCTCACGATGGCCCCGATCGTGCTCGCGCTGATCGGCCTGCCGCGTTCGAGCTGGGCACCGCGCAGACTGACCCTTGCACTGCCGATGGCTGTGGCGACGGCGCTGCTGTTGGCGGCGTTCGCGATGATTGCGCGCTGGGACATGCAGCGGGTTCAGGACGCCTTTGAACGTGAGGCCCAAGCCGTCGACGCCAAGGTCGAGGCGCAGCTCACCCGTTCGCTCGATGCGATCGACGCCATGCACGGCGCCATGGCCGTGACGGGGGGAAACCTGTCGCGCCGGGCGTTCGACACCGTTGCCAACGCTTGGCTCGACCGCACGCCCGTCGCGCTGGCTATCGGCTGGAACCAGCGCGTACCCAGAGACCAGGCGGCGCTGTTCGAGCAACGTGTGCGTCAAGAGGGCGAGGTCGGCTATCGGATCTACAACCGTGACGGCGGCGTGTCGGCGGCGGTGTTGGCGAAGGACCGCGACATGTTCGTCATGCGGCACCTGGCGAGGCAGCGAGTGGAAGAGCCCCGGCGCAGCGCCGCACTGGGCATCAACGTGCTGTCGATCCCGGAAGCGCGCGAGACGGCGCTGCGCGCCTTGGCCGGCGACGTGGCGGTGGCATCGCCGGTGTTCCGGCTGACACAGCAGGACAGCGAGGGCGTGCGCCTGGTCGTCTATCGCCCGCTTCGCCTGGCTGATGGCAGCGTGGCCGGTTTACTCTACGCTGCTGTCTTCCTCGATCGGTTGCTCGAACCGGTTCTGGCACAGATACCGCGACGCCTGCAGGTGTGCATCGTGGACAGCGATGTCAACGCAAAGCAGCGCCGTCTCACGGCGTCCCCGGGATGTGAATCTCAGGCGCCTACCTCCGAGGACCTGCGGTACCGGACGCAGATCGAGTTCGCCGGGCGGCACTGGGAGTTGGACGTTGCTCAGCCGATGACCGACGCGGTGCGCGCGGGTGGCTTCTGGAACGTGTGGCTGTTCGCGTTGCCGGGCTCGGTCGGCGCCGCCGTGTTGGGTGCACTCTTTCTGGTCAACACCGGCCGCGTGCGGCGCGTCGAAACCGAAGTGGAACGGCGCGCCGCGGAACTGCAGCGGGAAGTCGCCGAACGCAAGCTGGCTGAACAGGAGGTGCAGGCCAGCGAAAGCGAGCGCCTCGGCATCTTCAACACGGTGACCGTCGGACTGGTCAGGATCCAGATCGGGGGCGTCATTCGAAACGCGAACCCGGCGTATTGCGAACTGACCGGGTACACGCTCGACGAGTTGCGCGGCATGCACATCGACGACATCACGCCCGAGCCGGATCGCAAGCTGGACGAGGAGGTCGTCAAGATGATCGTGCGAGGCCACCCTGACGTGGTCCACTTCGACAAACACTACCGGACCAAGCGGGGCGAAATCGTGCCGATTTCGGCGACGGTGAGGGTGGTGCGCGACGCCGAGGGCAAGCCCCTGTACACGGTCGGTGCAGTCCAGGACCTGCGGCACTCCCTGCGCTTGCGCGAAGCCGAGCGGGTGCGCGACCAGGCCCAGACGGCCAACCGCGCCAAGAGCGAGTTCGTCGCCCGCATGAGTCACGAACTGCGCACGCCGCTGAACGCCATCCTCGGGTTCGCGCAGCTCCTCGAGAGCCGCGTGGGCGCCGGCTTGTCACCCGCACATCACAAGTGGTTGGAACAGATCCAGAAGGCCGGGTGGCACCTGCTGGCGATGATCAACGACGTGCTCGACCTGTCGCGTGTCGAGGCCGACACTTTGAAGTTGAATCTGCAGCGAATCGACCTTCAAGAGATCGTCGGGGCATCGATGGCGATGGTCCAGGATGGGGCCTCGCGTCGCGGCATCACATTGTCGAGCGAACTGGGTACCGGAGCAACGGCAGTGATCGGCGACCCGGTGCGTGTTCAGCAGGTCCTGGTCAACCTCCTGTCGAACGCGGTCAAGTACAACCGCGACGAAGGGCGAATCGATGTGCGCAGTCGCCCGCTGGCCGGTTCTCTTGTGGAGATCGAGGTGGTCGATACCGGGCTGGGCATGGACGAGGCCCAGCTCGCCGCGCTGTTTCAGCCTTTCAATCGGCTCGGCCGCGAGCGGTCCGGCATCGAGGGAACCGGCATCGGGCTCACCATCGCGAAGCGCCTGGCCGAAATGATGGGCGGGGCGCTGCGTGCACACGGCGTGCAGGGGCAAGGGTCGGTGTTCGCTCTGGTTCTGCCCGGATCGGTCGATGCCGGCGCGGAGGCCGCACCAGCCAGCGCCGCGCCGCCAGCAGCGGCCGCAGACTACCCGGCCTGCCAGGTGCTCTACATCGAGGACGACGCGACCAACGTCGAGCTCATGCGGGGCATGCTCGGCCATCGCCCGCAGATCGCGTTCGCGGTGGCGAGGACCGGCCTCGAGGGGATCGAGCTCGCCACGAGTCAGCATCCTCGACTGATCCTGCTCGATGTCGATCTACCGGACGTCGACGGCTTGGAAGTGTTGAGACGATTGAAGTCGGACGCGCGGGTGTCGCACGTGCCCGTGATCGTGGTGTCTTCCCATGCAATGGGGCACGTGGTGCAGGCCGCGCTGGCGAGGGGTGCGGCGGACTTCCTGCCCAAGCCCTTGGATCTTGCTGCGTTGCTGGTCGCGATCGACGTGCAGTTGGCCTCGGCCCCAAGCCCTCCTGAGCACGCCGACAGTCTTCATTGACCCTTGGCGGCGGCGCGATGCCGCTTTGGCGGGCGTCGTCCGGCGAAGGCGTTGCTGCCATCGCGTGGCGTAGGCCGAACGGCGCGTCGTTGGCAACGGCCAGTTTCGCCGGCGTCGTGCGCGCGGTCTCGAACCCGGAGGGCGAGAAGTAGCGGCCTAAGGGCCGGCTGATCCGGGCTTTGCGAGCCGCCTGCATTTGCCATGATGAGCGGATACGGCACGTGCCCTGCGCACTCGCCATCGCGTCCAGGGAGCCAAGTAGTGCAATACCCGAGCGGCGCCGGGATAGCCGCCCGGCCCAGTCCGCATGTCACCGCCTTTGCGTCGCGCGCCGAATCATGAGCGTGGTGAGCCATACCCTCGTCCGGCTGGACCGCTCGAATCCTGAAGCGCACGCCCACGACGCCGCTGACGAGGTGCTGCACGCCAGCGATCGCACCCGCGTCGTGCGCCGGCACATGCCCGACGGCCGCGGCAGCGTTGTCCTCAAGCAGCTGCTGGGCCTCGGCGCTGCGCGACGCATGCGCCACGAGGTGGCGATGCTCGATCGGCTGGCCGCAGTGCAAGGTGTCCCGAAACTGGCGAAGGCCATGACGCTGCCGGACACCGTGGTCCTGCGCGACGACCACGCCGAGGCGCTGTCGCACCGGCTCGACAAGCAGGGCTTCGACATGGCCGAGCTGCTCGCGTTCGCGCTGGAGCTCACCGAGGTCATCGCCCGCGTCCACCAGGCAGGTGTTCTGCACCGCGACATCAACCCGTCCAACATCGCGCTCGCCGGGCCCCAGCGGCGTGCGATGCTGATCGACTTCAACCTCGCAAGCACCTTCGCCGAACAGCCGGGCTTCGTCCACCATCGCGAAATCGTCGGGACGCTGGCCTACCTGGCGCCCGAACAGACCGGCCGTACCGGCCGCCCGGTCGACCGGCGTGCCGATCTCTATGCCTGGGGCGCGACGCTCTATGAGCTGGCCACCGGCCGGCTGCCCTTCGCGGCCGATGACCCGCTGCAGCTGATCCACGATCAGCTCGCGCGCATGCCGGCACCGCCGAGCGAGCTCAACGCCGGTCTTCCGCAAGGCCTGTCGGACATCGTCATGCGCTTGCTCGAGAAGGAGCCCGACCGGCGCTACCAAAGCGCCGAAGGCCTGGCGCACGACCTGCAACGGCTGCGCGAGCGGCTGGCATGCGGCGACGCCTCGCCTCTCGCCTTGGGCGAGCGAGACTTCGCGCTGCGCCTGACGCCGCCATCGCGGCTGATCGGCCGCGATTCGGAGATCCGCACGCTGCATGGCACGTTCGAAGCCGCGGTGCAGGACTGCGTGCGCGGCCTGTGGATTGCCGGCGCGCCGGGCGTGGGCAAGACGGCGCTGATCGGCGAGCTGCGGCCCATGGTGACGGCGCGCTGCGGCTGGTATGTGTCCGGCAAGTCGAACCAGTACGGGCATGACACGCTCGGCGGCGCCGTGCTTCAGGCCTTGCGCGGCCTCGGTCGCCTGCTGCTGGCCGAGCCCGACGCGGAGCTGGCCGTGCAATGTGAGCGCCTGGCGGGGTCGCTGGGCCCCAACGCGGGGCTGCTCACCTCGGTGCTGCCGGAATTCGCGACCCTCCTGGGGCCCCAAGCGGGCTCACCGCCGAGCGATCCACTCGAAACCGAGGTCAGGCTGCGCCAGGGGGCGCTGGACCTGCTGCGCGCCGTCGTCTCGCCGGCGCGCCCGCTGGTGCTCGTGCTTGATGACCTGCAATGGGCCGGCCGCAGCGAGACGGCATTCATCGATGCGGTGCTGACAGCCACGGACCTGCGCGGCCTGCTGCTGGTCGGCATCTACCGCGAAGACGAGGTAGACGCCGCTCACCCGCTGGACGCCGCGCTGCAGCGCTGGGCGCAGTTGGATACAGCGCCCACCCACGTGCGCCTGCTCGGCTTGGCGCCGACCGACCTGACACAGCTGGTCCGCGAGATGCTTCACCTGCCGCAGGCCGATGCGGCGCCACTGGCGGACCTGCTCGCCGAGCGGACCGCGGGCAACCCGTACGACACGGTCGAGCTGATCAACGCGCTGCGGCGCGACGGTGCCCTCGCACTCGAGGGACCGTGCTGGCGCTGGGACGCACAAGCGATCCGCCGCTTCGTCGGTGAAGGCGACGTGGTCGATCTGCTGGCGGCGCGCATCGCAAGCTTGCCATCCGGGTCACGGCAACTGCTGCGCAGCATGGCCGTGCTCGGCGGCGAACTCACGCTCGGCATGCTGGAGCTCGCGTGCGACGTGCCGGCGGCGGAATTGGAGCAATGCCTTCAGCCGGCACTCGAGGACGGCTTGCTGGTGCTCGATCGCGCGGGCCGCAGCGACGCCGACTGCCCGCTGCGCTTTCGGCACGACCGGGTCCAGCAGGCCGCCCGCGAAGGGCTGGACGCAGGCACGCGCGACAGCCTGCAACTGGCGATCGCACGGCGCTTGTCGGCCCGGCCCGAGTTTGCCTTCAAGGCCGCCGAGCAGTACCTGGCCGTGGCCTCACTGCTGCGCGACCGGCACGAACAAGCGCGTGCCATTCAGCTCTTTCGCGACGCCGCGCGGCAGGCCGGGTTGACCGGCAAACATGCCGCGGCCGAGCATTTCCTGGCGACAGCGTTGCGCCTGCTGCAGGGCGGCGTGTCGCCGCCGGACGCGGCGCTGGTCCGGGCGCTGCACACTGCGCACCACGCGGCGCTGTACGCTTTGGGGCGCCTGGCCGAAGCCGACGCAGTCTATGCGTCGATTCAAGCGCTCAGCGACGACCCGCTGGCGCTGGCCGAAGCGACATCCGTCCAGATCAGCAGTCTGTGCCATCGCTCCAGGCAGCGCGATGCGGTGACGCTCGGCCTTTCGCTGCTCGACCGGCTCGGACTGCGCATGCCGCAAGAAGATCTCGCGGCGGCCGTTGACGCTCAGCTCGATCGCATGTGCCACTGGGTTGCACAGGACCCGCGGGTCGACGATCTGCGCTCGCCGCACGACGACGATGTGCGGGTTCGGCTGGCGGCCCGGCTGATGAATCGCATGCTGCCCGCCGCCCTCTCGTGCAACCCGATGATCGGTGCGTGGCTCACCCTCCAAAGCCAGCGGCTGTGGGCCGAGCATGGCCCCAACGCTGCATTGGTGGCGACTCTCGGCGGCAGCTCGAATCTGATGATCACCCTGCGCGACGACCACCGCACCGGCTATCTCGCGGCACGCCGTGCCGTGGCAACCGGCGAACACCGGGCCTGGGAGGTGGATACGGCGCAGGCGCGATTCGCTTTCGCGGCCTTCGGTGTGCACTGGTTCGAGCCGCTGGAACAAGGGCTGCGCCAAGTCCAGCTGGCGCGTGAAGGCCTGTTGCGCGGCGGTGACCTGCAATTCGCCGCCTTGAGCTACAACGCGTCGGTGGCCGCGCTGTGCGATTGCGCGCCGACGCTCGACGGCTGCGCCGAAGAAGTCGAGGCCGCCCTCGGTTTTGCCGCCCGCACCGGCAATGACTACCTCAGCGCCTGCATGCTTCCGAGCCGGCAATGGCTGCGCGCGCTGCGGGGCCAGACGGGGGCAGCGGGCAGCCTGAACGACGCATCGTTCGACGAAGCGGCGCATCTGGCGCACGTCGCCACCAAGCCGGTGGCGGCGATGCTGTTTCATGTGAACCGCGCCATGGTCGCCGCCGTCTTCGACGACACGTCAGCGCTGCAGCGACACGCCGCCGCGGCGCTGCCGCTGTTGCCGCATGCGCGCGGCTTCTATCGCGCTGCGCTGGTGCAGCTGATGCAAGGTCTGGCCTTGGCGCAGCGTGTCGCCGGCAGTGAGCCCGAACAGCGCACTGCCGTGCTGGCGGAGTTGGACCAGACGCGTGGCTGGCTGGCGCGGCGCGCCGTCGACGCGCCCGGCAACTTCCTGCACCTGTCGCGGCTGCTCGATGCCGAGCGCGCACGGGCCGTCGGCGACTTGCCCGGTGCCTTGCGCGCGTACGACGCCGCGCTGTGCGATGCGGCATCCATCTCGCGCCCCTGGCACCGGGCCTTGATCGCCGAGCGGGCAGGGCGCTTTCATCTCGAACAAGGCCTGGAACACACCGGACGCGACTTGCTGTTGCAGGCGCGGCGCTTGTACGACGCCTGGGGGGCGAGCGCCAAGGTGTGCGACCTGGACCGCCGACACCCCGGTCTGTGCGGCGACTCCGGGTCTCGCAGCGCCACGCCTGCATCGCGTCGCAGCAGCGGCGTCTCCGCCGACGCGATGGACCTGTTGGGCATCTTGCGTGCATCGCAGGTACTCAGTTCGGAGACTCGCCTGGATCGCCTGCAGAGTCGTGTCATCGAGTTGCTTGGCGAGATGACCGGCGCCACGGCGGTGCAGATCGCGCTGCGGAACGACGAAACCGATGCCTGGTTCCTGTCGGCGCAGGGGCAGGATGCGGGCTTGTCGACTCCGGTCCAGGTGGCGGCGGACCAAGGCCTGTTGCCGTTGTCGGTGCTGCGTTTCGCGCAGCGCACCCGCGAACCGCTGTTGGTGCCGGACGCATTGGGCGACGACCGCTTCGCACGCGACCCCTACTTCGCGACGCTCGAACATGTCTCGCTGCTGGCCGTGCCGGTTCTCGGCCAGGAAGGCCTGAACGCCGTGGTGCTGCTGGAGAACCGGCTGGGCCGCGGCGCGTTCTCGACCCACCGGCTCGATGCGGTCATGCTGATCGCCGGACAACTCACGGTCTCGTTGCAGAACGCTCGGCTCTATGCATCGCTGGAGCGGAAGGTGGCCGAGCGCACCGAGGCGCTTGAAGCGGCCAAGCGCCGGCTCGAAGCGCTGAGCATCACCGATCCGCTCACCGGGCTCGCCAATCGGCGTCGATTCGCCGAGGTGCTCGAAGCCGAATGGAAGCGCGCGCTGCGCCCCCGCAGTTCGCTCGGCGTGGCAATGATCGACATCGACCACTTCAAGCTCTACAACGATCACTACGGTCACCTGGCCGGCGATGAGTGTCTGAGGCGAGTGGCTGCGTCACTAAGTGCGAGCCTGCGCGAAGGCACGGACCTGGTGGCACGTTATGGCGGCGAGGAGTTCGTCATGGTCCTGCCGAGCGCTGACCCCGCGGCGGCGTGGCAGGTGGCCGAGCGCGCGCGCGCCGCCGTCGCCGCGCTGCAAGAGCCGCATGAAACGGCAAGCCACGGTATCGTGACCGTCAGCATCGGCGTGGCGTCGACCGTGCCCTCGGCACAGGGCGATGCGCAGCAGTTCCTCGGCGTGGCCGACGCGGCGCTCTACGCTTCAAAGCGCAATGGCCGAAATCAAGTGACCGGCGCGCCGATCTGAGGCAGCGCCGAAACAAGCCCTCGCGTGACGGCCCCACATCGCGTAATCGTCGAGACTTATACAATCGTTCAAACGGCGTGATTTTTGACCGCGGCGGACCGCGGCTTGGTGCCGATAACGGTCCAGTCGGCATCGGAGGTGGTCTCCGGATGGCCCGGACCTTCATTTCGAAGAGGCGCGCCCATGTCCTTGTCTTTGCTCAATCGAATCTCGGTCGGCCGGCGGATGGCTCTTGGTTTCGCCAGCCTTACCGCGCTCCTGATCGCCGTCGCTGGACTCAGCACGATCGAATTGCGAGGCATGGCGACGCGTGTCGCGCAGATCGTCGAAGTGAACGACCCCAAGAGCGAGCTGGCGCATGGAATGCTCGACGCCATCAGCGAGCTTGCCGTTCGCGCTCGTTCTGTCGCGCTGCTCACCGACCCGAAGGAGATCGAGCAGGAAGTCAAACTGCTGAACGCTGCCGAGCAGCGCTACGTTGCCGCTGAGAAGGCGTTGAGCGAACACGCGTCTTCCGGCGCCGCCACGCCTGAGGAGCGACGGCTCAACGAGGAGATCGCCGCACTCAGCAAGCGCACCTTGCCTCTTCTGCGGCGTGCCGCAAAGGAAGGGCAGGAAGGTGCCAATATCGAGGCCACCACCACCTTGATGCAACACGTGCGCCCGGGCGAAGCCCTGTGGCGCGACAAGGTGACGCAGCTGATTTCCCTAGAGACAAGCCTGAACGCGTCGGCCAACGCCGCGGCGCAAGCGGCTCAGCGTCGTTCGGGCTTGCTCATGAGTGCGCTGATCGGGGTGGCGCTTCTCGCCGGTGTCGGCCTCGGGTGGACGATCACCCTGAGCGTCAAGCGAGGCATCGATGGCGCCATCGGTGTCGCCGAACGCATTGCCGAGGGCGACCTGAGTTCTGCCGTGGAGGCGAGCGGCAATGACGAAATCAGTCGACTGCTCCAAGCGGTGGCACGCATGCAGCAGCGCCTGCGCGCGCTGGTGGGCGAGATTCGCGAATCGGCCCAGAGCATCCAATTGGCCAGCTCGGAGGTGGCGGCGGGCAATGCCGACCTGAGCCGCCGCACCGAGCAGGCCGCCAGCAACCTGCAGCGCACGGCCAGCTCGATGGAACAGATCACCGGAACCCTCAAGCACTCGGCCGATTCGGCGCGCATCGCGAACCAGCTGGCCAGTTCCGCCGCGAGCGTGGCCTTGCGAGGCGGCGAGGTCGTTGCCCAGGTTGTCTCCACCATGGACGAGATCACGGCCAGTTCCAACAAGATTGCCGACATCATCGGCGTTATCGACGGGATCGCGTTCCAGACCAACATCCTCGCGCTCAACGCGGCGGTCGAGGCCGCGCGCGCAGGCGAACAGGGGCGCGGTTTCGCGGTGGTGGCCGGCGAGGTACGCAACCTCGCGCAGCGAAGCGCCGAAGCAGCCAAGGAAATCAAGGGTTTGATCGACACCAGCGTCGACAGGGTGGAAGCCGGGTCGCGGCTGGTCGGCGACGCCGGCGCCACCATGCGCGAGATCGTGGTCAGCGTGCAGCGCGTGACGGACGTGATCGGCGAGATCACCTCGTCGTCCTCGGAACAGAGCCGGGACATCAACCACATCAATTCTGCCGTCACCGAGCTCGATCATATGACCCAGCAGAACTCAGCCCTTGTCGAGCAGTCGGCCGCCGCGGCCGAGAGCCTCAAGGGCCAGGCGCTCAGGCTGGCGGAGGTGGTATCGACGTTCCGGTTGCAGGGGTCGTTGGAGGATGACGCTTTCAATTCGGCGGCTTGTTCAGCGTTGCCTTAGAGGGCCCTGGAAGCGAGAGCACTGGTCTCCGACAGCCACCCGCGCAGGCTCTGCAACAACGCGTCTGCCTGGTCGGCGTGCACCCAGTGGCCGGCATCGGCAATGCGCTGCAGGCGCGCGTTGGGAAACAGTTGTTCGATGCTCGATTGCGACTCCGGCCGCACGCAGTCCGAGTCCGCCCCCGCGATGAACAGCGCCGGCCCGGCGTACGACTGCTGCAGCAGCCACCGCGGGAAGCCGCAGAGGTCCTGCATGCACACCGCCGTCGCCAGCAGGTTCGACCGCCAGTCGAAGCGCCCGTCGTGTTGGCGAATCGCGTCCATGAGCAGGTCCATCGGTGTGTCGCCGCTGAGTTGCTTGATCAGCGTCTGCCGGACTTCCCTGCCGCTGGTCGCGGCGGCCAGGTCCAGGCCGCGCATCGCATTCATGTAGGGCGAGAACTGGTCCGAGTAAGGCTCGGGCGCGACATCGATCACCGCGACACCGTCTACCGCGTGCGCGTGTTCGAGGGCCAGCGCCATGGCGGTCTTGCCGCCCATGCCGTGGCCGACGATGATCGGCCGCTCCAGTTGCTCGCTTTGGACCAAACCCAGCACATCGAGTGCCATGTCGGTGTACGACATCGATTCGGCCCACGGCGAGGCGCCATGGTTGCGCGCGTCGGGCAGGTAGACGCGGTGCGAGGCGCTCAGCGCCCGGGCGATCTGGTTCCAGTTGCGACCGGACCCGAACAGATCGTGCAGGATCACCACGGGCGCACCGTCGCCGACGGCGTCGAATGCGAGCTGATTGGGCATTGCGGCGCCGGTCTACTCGGCAGTCGTCCGTCGGATCGCGGTCACTCCTTGTAGGACTCGATGTTGAAGCTCATCTTCACCTCGTCCGAGACCGGGCCGATAAAGGTCTTCATGCCGAATTCGCTGCGCTTGAACTGGGTCACCGCGTCGGCGCCGCACATGTCCTTCTTCGTGAACGGGTGGGGTGCGCATTTGAACGCCGTCACCGTGAGCTTGACCGGCTTGCTCACTCCCAGCAGCGTCAGCGTGCCATCGACGCTTTCGAGTGCGTCGCCATTGAAGTTGAACTTGGTCGACTTGTAGGTGGCCTCGGGGAACTCCGCCACGTTGAAGAAGTCTGCCGAGCGCAGATGCTCGTCGCGCGAGCGCGGGCCGTACATCTTCTCGGCGACACTGCCCGGAGCGTGCTTGGCATCGCCCGTCGTCACCGAGGCCGTGTCGACCTTGACTTCGAGCGCGCCTGTCTTTGCGGCGCGATCCAGCGTGATCTTGCCGCTCATGCGGTCGAAGCGGCCCTGCAGCGTCGACATGCCCAGGTGCCCGAGCGAGAAGTTCGGGAACGAGTGAACGCTGTCGATGACGTAGGTTTCGGGTGCGGCCAGGGCAGTCAGGGGAAGCATGCCGAGAACCAGCGCGGTTTTCAATCGAGACATCGAACTCTCCAACGTTGAGGGAAGGGTTGCGGCGAGTGCCGCAGGAACTAGGTGGACGAAGCAGTTGCGCCGCCCCAGGCCAGGCCGATCGCAATCGCGGCCGGGACCAGTGCAGCAAGGCTGGCTGTGATGGCGCTCAGCCACACGGACTGCTGTCGTTGCGGCAGCGCGCGCACGGCCCACGGCACTGCAAGGAGCGGCAGCAGGGTGTACCAGCGCAGCTCGCCGGTGAATACCGACAGCAGGCCGACCAGGCCTGCCACCACACTGGCGGGCCAGGCGAGCGTCCAGCCGCAGGCTGCGCGGCGGCCCATGATCATCTGCACCAGCAGCGTTGCGCCTGCGCCGGCAGCGATCGCAACCCCCACCTGCGCGAGCAGCGCGGAAGCGCCCAACACTGCGAGGGCGGCGACGCCGAGGCCCAGCGCAAGCGCCGACGCCGCGGCATGAACCGTGTCGTCGCGCACGGCTTGGTTCGACTCGACCAGCGCGGCCATGAACACCGCTGCGGCGAGTCCGGCCGTCAAGGCTGCGCCGGTTTCCTGCTGCTGCAGCACACGAAGAACGACCCACACCCCTGCCAGGGCGGCGGCGCCCGCCAGCGCGGCACGAACGCGCGGCGTCGGCAGCACGCGGCCCAGCTCGAGAGGCAGCACCAGGAGCGTTGCCGCGATGCCCGCCAGCACCATCTTGCGCACCGAAGTCAGGGACTCGAACGAAAGGCCGATGGCCAGCATGATCACCGTGACGAAGGCGCCACCGATGGCCAATCCGATGAGGCGGCGGCGCTTCAGCAGCGCGGCCAGGATCAGAGCCACCACGAACGGTGCGGCGGCGGCTTGCACGGCAGGGTGGCTGATCCAGTCGTTCATGCGTGTCTCCAGATGCTTGCGATGAAGAATTATACGTACGTATATCGCAATTCTACATCTGTATAAGCATTGGGCCGTGCCGGTCTCAGCGCGTCACGCGGCCGCGGCTCAGGATCCCGAGATCGACGTAGTGAGTGCCATGATGGCTCGTTCCGTCATACTGCAGCCGGAAGCCGCCGACGTCGAACGCACCGAGTCGGTCGAGCGTGGCGGCAATCGATGCGCCGCTGGGTTCCGCAGCGCCCGACGACAACGCGCGCACAATGATCTGCATGCTGAGGAAGCCCTCCAGCCCGAACAGCGTCGGCTGGCTGCCGGGCGTGCGTTGCAGTGCGGCGCGGTACTGAGCAACGAGCGCGAGGCGGTGGTCATCGAGCCGCGGCATGACTTGCGAGAACACCATGCCGTCGGCGCGCGCACCAAGCGCCCGATGCATGTGCAGCGGCTGCTGCAACGACAGGCCGTAGATCGACGACGCGCTCAACCCGCCGTCGAGAAGGTGTCGCGTGAACTCGATCGCCCCTTGGCCCCCTCCCGCCAGTAGGACGGCGCGTGGCTTGGCATCGAGTATCCGAGCGGCCGTAGCGGCGGAATTGGACCCCGCCGGGTCGAACAAGGCGGTCGCAGCGGTCACGAGGCGATGTGCAGCGCTCGCCTCTGCGAAGAGCTGGGCGATGCCGCGGCCGGTGGGGTTGTCCATCGCGGCCACCGCGACCCGCCGCATGTCGATGGTGTCGAGGTGGCGTGCGATGTAACGCACTTCGTCGCCGAAGCTGGCGATGTTGAAGAATACGTAGCGCCGGTAGGCGCGCTGGGCATCGGCTCCGCTGCGAGCCCCGATGAGCGGGACGGCAGTGCGCTCTGCCCACGGAGCGAGCGCGTCGATGTTCGGGGTGCCCAGCGGGGCGACGAGCGCCACCGCGCGGTGCTCATCGCGCAGACGCTGTGCGTTGGCCAAGCTGCGCTTCGGGTCGTAGGCGTCGTCGAGCGACACCACTTGAATCGCACGCCCTCCGATGCCGCCAGCCGTGTTGACGGCCAGCGCCGCGGCGTCAATGGCCGCCTTCATCTCGACAGCGGTATCCGCGAAGATGCCGCTCGCAGGATAGGTGTGGCCGATCACGATGGGCCGCGTGTCGCCCGCCCGGGCGACCCCGGAGGCAGATGCGAGGAGGGCGCCGCCTTGCATCAGGAAGCGCCGACGGTTCGAAGCGCCGAATGGGTTCATGGTGACCACCTCCGCAGAAAAAGGCGGCGCCCGTGAGGCGCCGCAAGCTCTCGCTCTCTCTTCGATCGGTTGCCTAGCGTCAGAAGCGGTGACGCACGCCGATGCCGACGCTGGTGCCGCTGGCTTGCACGAGGTGGGGCGGCGCTGGCAGGCTGTTGGTCGTCGTCTTGTCGTTCATCGCCATGGCATAGAGGTCGGTGCGCTTGGACAGGAAATAGTCGTAGCCCACCGTGAGCACTTTGCGCTCGACGTTGCCGCCGGCGACGGTGGCGGGAACCGGACCCACTGCGTCACTGGTCTTGCGCGATGCATAGCCCGCCAGCAGGCTGCCGGCGCCGATCGGCACCGACGCGCTGATGTCCCAGATCTTGTAGCTGATGCTGAGTGGCGTCGTTTCGGTGCCGTTGTTCTGGATGCGGCCGATGTGGGCGTACAGCCTCACGACGTCGAAGTTGTACGAACCGGCGAGCTGCCACGCCTTGGTGTTGTTGGGTGAGGTGCCTTCAGCGAACGTCAGCGGGTTCTTCTTCACGTCCTGCCATGCGATCGATGCGGACCAGGGACCTTGCGTGTAGCCGGCACGAGCCCCGGTGTTGTGTCCTCCCTGGCCCTCGGACAGATTGCGCGAGAGGGTGAAGGCGAAGCCCGACAGGTTGGGGCTGTCATAGGTCACCAGGTTGTTCCACGCCGTGCCGCCCGTCAACGGGCTGCCGATGAAGGTCAGCAGGACCAGCGGCCCGAACACCGTCGAGTCGCCGAAGGCGTTCGAGGTGATCGAGTTCAGGAACAGAGGCGTCGAGGTGTTGCCCAGACGAACGCGGCCGAGTGTCGTGCTGGTCAGGCCGACCCACGACTGGCGCGACCAGAACGGATCGGCGGCGACGTTGACCGGCGCGCCGATGGCATCGCTTCGACCTGGCGCCCCGGTGTCGGGGCGGATGAAGCTCGACAGCTCGAAGGACGCGGACAAGCCGCCGCCCAGGTCCTCGGTCCCGCGAAACCCGAGGTGGCTGGTCGACATGCCGCCGCCATCGACCCTGTAGATCGACTTGTCCTGACCGTTGACGCCAGTGTTGGCGCCGGTGAAGCGTCCGGCGGTCAGGTCGATGAGGCCGTACACCTGCACACCGGAACTCTGTGCTTGGGCAGCGCTTGCCAGGGCGATCAGCGCAGCGGCAGCAAGAGGGGTTCGAATCATGGGATGTCTCCTGTTTGAGGGATGAGCAGATCCGCGGGGCCGGCTCCCCCGAGCCGCTCCGTGGAGGAAAGAAGAGAGGTGGAACGGGCGCCTGGCCCGGCTATGGACTCATGCCGTGCTCGCCAGCAAGGCAGCGTCGAAGATGGCCACCGCGCGGGTCCAGCCCGCCGAGGCGCCGCGGATCTTCACGGGAAAGCAGCTGACGTAGAAGCCGTGTGGTGGCAGCGCTTCGAGGTTGTGCAGCTTCTCGAGATGGCAGTAGCCGATGTCGCGCCCGGCCTTGTGGCCCTCCCAGATCAGGCCGGCGTCACGTGACTCGGCGTACTTCTTCGCCGTGTAGGCGAAGGGCGCATCCCAGCTCCAGGCGTCGGTGCCGGTCAGGCGGACGCCACTTTCCAACAGGAGCATCGTTGCCTCGTAGCCCATGCCGCAGCCGGCGCGGGTGTATTCGGGCGAGCCGTAGGCGCTGCCGGCGCGCGTGTTGACGAGCACGATTTCCAGCGGCTTGAGGTGGTGGCCGATGCGCGCCAGCTCGGCCCTGACATCGTGCGGCTGCACCACGTAGCCGTCGGGCAGGTGGCGGAAGTCGAGCTTCACGCCGGGCTGGAAGCACCAGTTCAAGTCGACTTCGTCGATGGTGATGGCGCGCTGGCCGTGGTCCATCGTCGAGGCGAAATGGTAGGGCGCGTCGAGGTGCGTGCCGTTGTGCGTGTTGAGCTGCACGTCTTCCACGGCCCACGACTCACCGTCGGGGAGGTCCTCTTTCTTGAGGCCGGGGAAGAACTGCGCCAGGTCCGGGTAGCTCATCTGGTGGTCGATGTAGCTGATCTTGGGCCCGAGGCCCGGCGGGTCGGATTGCACGTCGTTTTCGAGGTGCATCGAGATGTCGATGAAGTGTCGTGCCATGGCGGGTGTCATTGAGGTTGTTTCCAGCGGAGAACGCGGCGCTCGGCGGCCGTCAGCAAGGCATTGCTCGCGAGGCCGATCAGGCCGAGCAATGCCACGCCGGCAAACAGGTCGGCAGCGCGGAACGATCGCGCGGCGAGCAGGATCGTGGTGCCCAGGCCTTCCTGCGAGGCGAGCATCTCGCCCACGATGGCGAGGATCAGCGCGATCGTCAGCGATATGCGCATGCCGGCCAGAGCGTCGGGCAGCGCATTGGGCAGTCCGATCTTGAGAATGAACGCGACGCGCGACAAACGCAGGACGCGCCCGACCTCATGCAGCCGTGGCTCCACCGACGCGAAGCCATGAATGGTCGCCAGCAGCACCGGCCACACCGCGCCGAAGGTGATCACGACCAGCACCATGGCCGGCGACAAGCCGATGAACGCGATGGCCACCGGCACGATGGCCGAAGCGGGCAGCGGGCGCATCAGTTCCAGCGTCGGGGCCAGCCAGGCGCGCAGCGCGGGCGAGGTGCCAATCAGCGCGCCGAGCGCGATGCCTGCCAGCGAGGCCAGCGCCCACCCGTAGACCATGCGCTCGATGGTGCCGAGCGCCAGCATCGGCAAGTCGCCTTGCGTGAAGCCGCCCACCAGTGCGTGCCAGGTGGCGCCCGGGCTCGGCAGGAACACCGGCGACACCCAGTGAAGCGCGCAAACGGCGGCCCAGAGCGCAACCAGCGCGGTCGTCACGCCGATCGCACCGGGACTCAGTGTCTGCGGAAGCTTCATGTGCTTGTTCCCGGCGCCCGCGTGTGAGGGAAGCAGCGGCGCTCGAGCGCCAACAGCCCGGCTGACAAGGCCCAGCCCAGCGCACCCACCCACAGCAGCAGCGCGAACATCAGGTCGGGGCGCAGGTTCTGCTGTGCGCTCATCAGGCCAAAGCCCAGGCCTTGAGGATTGGCGGCGATCTCCACCGTGACCGCGACGACGAGCGCGATGCCCACGCCGAGCCGGAACGCGACGAAGACACGCGGCGCGGCGGCCGGCAACACGATCTTCGCGATGCGTTCGGGAGCGGCGAAACCGAGCACCTGTGCCACCTCGAACAAGCGCGGTTCGACCTGGCGCAGCGCGGCTTGTGTCAGCAGCATCAGCGGCCAGAAGCAGGTGAAGGCCACGACGACGATTTCCATGCGGAAACCGAAGCCGAAGACCAGCATCGCAACCGGAATCAGCGCTACCGACGGAACCGGTCGCAGAAGTTCGACCGATAGCAGCGACCAGCGGTGCGCGCGACGCGACAACCCGAACCACAGACCGACCAGCAGACCGAGCCCGCCGCCGAGGGCGAGTCCCCCCATGGCCGAACCCAGCGTCTGCAGCGACGCCGTGAGTACGGTGCCGTCGCGCAGCGCTTCCCACAGTGCCCCGGCGATGTCGCTCGGGCGAGCGAGCGCGTCGCTTTCGGTGTGGTTCACGCGCATGGCCACTTCGGCGACGGCCAGCAGCACGAGCGGCAGCACGAGGCCGCGCAGGTCGAAGCGCGACGGTTTCATCAGTGCGTGTCCTTCACGTGCTCGAAGGCCAGCCGGCGCAGGCGCAGGAACTCGGGTTCCTCGGGTGTGCTGAGCTGGTCGCGCGGGCGCGGGAGATTGACTTCGAAGCGCTGCGCGAGGCTGGGCCGCTCGCCCGGGTTGGCGCGCAAGGCGAGCACCGTATCGCCGAGGTAGATGGCTTCCTCGAGATCGTGCGTGATGAACAGCACCGTCGTGCCGGCGTCGGCCACCAACTGCAGCATTTCGTCCTGGAGCGTCTGGCGCGTCATCGCATCGAGGGCGCCGAAGGGCTCGTCCATCAACAGCACGGCCGGCTCCTGCGCCAGGCAGCGCGCGATCTGCAGCCGCTGCTGCATGCCGCCGGACAGCTGCCCCGGGTACTTGTCGGCATGCGCCGCGAGGCCCACCTTGGCGAGCAGGGCATGGATGCGGTCGGCGCGCTCGGCCTTCGGCACCTTGGCCGCTTCGAGGGCCAGGCTGACATTGCCGGCCACCGTGCGCCAGGGCAGCAGAGCCTTTGCATAGTCCTGGAACACGATGGCCACGTCGTGCGCCGGACCGATGACCGGCGAGCCACCGCGTCGGACTTCTCCGGCGCTCGGTTTGACAAGGCCGGTCAGCAGACGCAAGAGTGTCGTCTTGCCGCAGCCAGAGGGGCCGATCACGCAAACGAACTCACCGCGTTTCATCGCAAAACTGAGCTCGTTGATGACCCGGCGCGACCCGAAGTCGAGCGCGACGCGGTCGAACACGATCAGCGGCGACGCGTCCACGGGTTCCACGACGGCAAGAGTGGGACGAGGGCGAGCACCCATGCGAGGCTCACTTGGCGAGCAGCGACGAGAGCACCACAGGCTTCTTCAACATGTCCTGCGCGGTCATCGTCTCGCTCCAGAAGCGCATGTGCGCATCGCTGACGTTGGCGACGAGCTGAGGCCAGGGCGTGGCCTTGAGGACCGGCTCGGGCACCTTGAAGTACTTGCCCAGGTCCGCATACGCTTCGTCGCGATGGCTGTTGGCGAACGCGACGGCGTCGGCGATCGCGTCGCGGAAGGCCTTGACGGCTGCGCCATTGCTCGTCGCCCACTGGCGGGTGGCGACGTAGGTCACGGTCGCGAAGCCGTTGGGCATCGCGCTGGAGAAGCCCGGAACGATCTCGCCGACCTTCGTCTGCACGATGCGGGCGACGAAGGGTTCCGCGGTCACGGCGGCGTCGATGCTGCCGCCTTGCAGCACGCCATGGATCTGCGGCAGCGGCACCTCGATGAAGCTGACCTTCTTCGCATCGACACCGTTGTCGGCCAGCCAGCGGCGCACCAGCACGTGCAACGTGCCGTTGAGGCCGGGAACGCCGAACTTCTTGCCCACCAGGTCTTGCGCGGACTTGATGTTCGAACCGGCCTTGCCGACGATGCTGACGTATCCCTTGGTGTTGTCGTAGGTGCTGCCGGTGGCGACCGCCACCAGATCGAGCCCGCTGTCCACCGCCTGGAGGAACACCGGCGGCGTGGTGCCCCCGATCTGGATTGAATCGGATACCAGCGCCGGCGGGACGTTGGAGGTCAGGGGCAGTTGCTTGAGCGTGACATCGAGCTTGTGCTTGTCGAAGAAGCCGCGCTCCTTTGCGATGAAAGCGGCTGCGAAGTCGGGCACCGAGGTGTAGCCGAGGACGACTTTCGTTTGCGCGAAGGCGGTGCCGCTGAAGAGCAATGCGCCGAGTGTGAGCCAGCGCAGCGGGCGCGAAATTGTCATGGAGGTGTCTCCTGTTGAATGAACGTTCAGTGGGTCGCGCCGCTGCAGGCAGCGCGGATACCCTTGGTGAGGAGCTGCACGAGCAGGGGGCCCGCGCTGTCGCCGTCGCCGGCGCGGTTCTCGCCCAGCGACAGGCGCTCGACGCGGACGTCGATCACGTGATGCAGCAGCGCGCCGAGTGCGAACTGATAGCACCAGGCGACCTGCCCGCGGGTGGCGTCGGGCAGCGCGGCACACATCGCGTCGATGAAGGCGCGCGCCAGCGGATCGAACAGCTCACGGATGATCGGCTCGTCTTCCTCAAGGCGGTCGGTGATGCCGCGCGCCATCAGGTGCAGGAAGTTGCGGCCGTTGGGGTCGTCAGCGACCCTGAGCACCGGCAGCACGAAGGCCTTGACGATTTCCTCGAGCAGCTTCCCCTTTGGAGCGCTGCGCTGCGCTTCGGCCAAGGCCTTCAGGCGCTCCTGGATGTACCCAGCCCGCTGTCGATAGATCTCGTGGTACAGCTCGACCTTGGGACCGTAGTAGTAGCCGATCAGCGCCAGCTGCACGCCGGCTTCGTCGGCGATGTCGCGGATCGACACGCCATGGAAGCCTCGCTGTGCAAACAGCCGCTCGGCCGCGAGCAGGATGTCTTGCTTGCGGTTGGGCGCCGCTTCCCGTGTCTCGGACTCGTTGTTGGCGCGCCGGGCTGCGGCACGCTTGGCGGGGGAAGTGCTCATCGGCATGCCCCACAGGAACGGCAGGTGATAGTCTGCATGATTTTGAATATACGATCGTATAACGTTGATAGACACTCGTATAAACCCTGCCTTCAGGCGGCAGGCGTGAATTGGGCACGCCTGCGTCCTTGGCGCTTGCCGCCTGTGCGTCCTGCAGGAACGAGTGGGCCGGATTGCTTCGGATCGCCAACGTATCTTCGCACTCGGCAGGCGCCCAACGCGGAAACGCCCGGGCGCGCCGAGGCCGGCAGTTCCGTGAGACCGAGATGGGTGGGCGACTCGGGTCTGGCCTTGGCGCGAGCGCAGTGCGCGTCGGTGTGGCGCCCTCAGCGCGCGACGTTGACGGTGAAGCTGGCCTGGCCGATGCGGTTCGCGGTGGTCAGGAAGCCTACCCGTGCTGGCGATGCCTCGGGCGGCACCGGCAGCTTGTCGACTTTCAGCGCGTGCAGCGTGAAGACATAGCGGTGTGCCGGGGCGCCCTTCGGTGGGCACGGGCCGCCATAGGCCGCCTGGCCGCCGTCACCGCGCGCCTCCACTGCGCCCATTGGCAACATGCCGCCTTGGCCGATGGCCGGTGGGAGGCTGGTCGTGCCGGCCGGGATGTTGTAGACCACCCAGTGCCACCAGCCGCTGCCGGTGGGTGCATCCGGGTCGTACATCGTCAGCACGTAGCTCCGCGTGCCTTCGGGCGCACCGCTCCAGCTCAACTGCGGCGACCTGTTGCCGCCGGTGCAGCCGAAAGTGTTGAGCATGTTCACTTCGGGGTAGGGCTTGCCCGTGGCGATGTCGGCGCTTTGCAGCATGAAGCTGCCCAGGCCCGTGGCCGGGGGCGTTGCGCAAGCGACCAGTGTTGCGGACGCGGCGAGGCCAAGAATGCGTGGCAGGCTGGAAATCAAGGGCACCTCAGTCATGTGTGTTGTATCCCGGCGCGTGCGAAGTGGCGGCGTCGGCGCGCCGTCAGTGAGGGATCGCGGGCAACACCGTGCCGCGGCACTCGCCGAAGCCGATACGCGCTGCGCCGGGCTTTTCACCCCAGGCGCGCTGCACGACCGTGTCGCCGTCCTCCAGGAAGCTGCGTGTTTCGCCATTCGGCAGGGCTACCGGTCGCCTGCCGGCGTGGCTGAGTTCGAGCAGACAGCCCTGTTCGCCCTCCATCGGTCCCGACTGCGTGCCAGTGCCCAGCAGGTCGCCCGGGTTCAGGTTGCAGCCGCCTTCGGTGTGGTGGGCAAGCATCTGCGCCATCGACCAGTAGCAGTGCCTGAAATTGCTGCGGCTCAGGCGCATCTCGGTGGCGCCGCTCCGGGCGGTTTGCAGCCACACTTCGAGCTGCAAGTCGAATGCGGGGTTGGGGTTGGTGCCTTGCAGGTTCGCCAGGGTCGGCGGGTCTCCCGCCTCGCGCGGGAGCGCGCAGCGGAACGGCGCCAGCGCCTCCAGCGTCACGATCCACGGCGACACTGTCGACAGGAAGTTCTTTGCCAGGAACGGGCCCAGCGGCATCGACTCCCAGCCCTGCACGTCGCGCGCGGACCAGTCGTTGAACAGGCTCACGCCGAAGATGTGGCCTTCGGCATCGTCGGTGGCGATCGGGGCGCCGCGCGGGTTGCCGGGGCCGATCCAGAAGGCGAGTTCCATCTCGTAGTCGAGCCGCTGCGTCGGGCCGAATGCCGGTTGGGTGCTGCCGGGAGGGCGCGTCTGTCCGAGCGGGCGGTGGAGGCTTGCGCCGCTGACCTCGATCGACGACGCACGGCCGTGGTAAGCAATGGGCAGCCACTTGAAGTTGGGCAGCGGCGGCGCGTCGGGCTGGAAGATGCGCCCGGCGTTGACCATGTGGTGGTAGGACGTGAAGAAGTCGGTGTAGTCGCCGATCCGCGCCGGCAGTGCGTGCTCGGCCTCGGCTTGCGGCACCAGGCAGTCGCGCAAGCGCACGGCCTCGGGCGCGCCGTCCCGCAGCAGGCGCGACAACGCGGCGCGCAGGCCGCGCCAGGCAGACGGCCCCATGGCCATCAGGGCGTTGAGCGCGTCGGCTCCGCAGGCCGCTGCTGCGGCCTTGACCGACGGCGCAAACACGTCGAGCGCGCAAGCCGCCGCCATGTCGAGAATCTGGTCCCCGATGGCCACGCCGCCGCGGAAGCGCTCGTTCGTTCCCTTGCGGCGGAACACGCCGTGCGGCAGGTTCTGAATGGGGAAGTCAGTACCGACCGTGTTGGCGGACGCGACCCAGCTCCTGAGGGCCGGGTCGTGGGTAGAGTTGATCGTCATAGTGTCGCAGGTCGAGGGTGACAGAGGCCATTGGCCGCGCGGTGATGGTTTCGTGCGGGCACGTCCTCGCCAGCCGCGTGTGCGAAGGCCCCGGGGGGTTCAGGATGGCATCGATCTCCATCGGCCGGCGGCGCCGAACGAGTCGTCCACCTGCGCAACCGCGATGCGCTCGAGGCGGATCAGACTCAGGAGTTTGACGCCAAATCATACGATCGTATAGTATAAATATACACTCGTATAAACCCTGTCCACATGCGGCCGTTGTCCACCTACATTCGCGCATGGAGCAACGCAGTTCCGTAATGCCTCACCGTCTCCCACGGCGTGGGCAAGACCGCCGCGTTGCGCAAGCTCACCCGCGCCCTGAACCCGCACCGCTACCTGGTGCTGTACCAGGCCGAGACCGACTTCGGGCGCGTGGACCTGTACCGCGGCCTGGCCCGCGCGCTCGGAGTCGAGCCCAGCTACCGCCGCGCCCAGCTGTGGCGCGACATCAAACAGCGCGTGCACGAGCTCGCCGACAGCAAGCAGGTCACCCCGATCTGGATCATCGACGAGGCACAGAACCTGGCCGCCGACTTCTTCCGCGACTTCCCTGGGTTCTTGAACTTCGCCTTCGACTCGCGCGACCTCATCAGCGTGTGGCTGGTGGGGCATCCGGCGCTCACGCATACCCTCGAGCGTGCCGCCCATGCGGCGCTTGCAAGCCGCATCCAGGTGCGCGTGGCCCTCAAGCCCGTGGTCGAGCGCGAACGCTTCGCACAGCTCATCACCCATGCGCTCAAGAGCGCCGGCTGCCAGCACACGCTGCTGGCCGACTCCGGCATGGAGATCCTGCGTCAGGCCTTCAAGGGGCTGCCCCGTCAGGCCGGGCGCATCCTGTGCACCGCCATGCGCCTGGCCGTGCCGCGCGGACTGAACCATCTGCCCCCACGCCCAACGCGAAGCAACAGCGAGCGCTCAACCTCCTCCAGCAGATCCGGTTGTAGGCAGCAGCCAGAACCCCGATCTGACGCCAAGTGCCTGTCGTGCATAGGCAAACTCGCTCGACGGCTGTAAGAAACTCCGCGTTAGAGGCAAGAACGCAAGAACGGCATCTCGCTACGCTGGGCACTCGATGTACCGGTCATACACATGACGGCTGCGTCCCGCGATCTTCGCCTCGTAGAGCGCTGCGTCTGCCCTCTTGAGCGCTTCCTCAAGGCCGGTCGCTCCAGGCTCGAAATGACTCACCCCCATGCTGAAGCTCAGTCGATACTCCGGCGGCAGGCCGGGAGCTTGCACTTTCTCTACCGCGTTCAGGATGCGGCGAAATAGGGCGGAGATGTCACGTTCGCTGCTTCCATCTCCGATGAGAAGGAACTCTTCGCCGCCCCATCGCCCAAGCACATCGCTGCCGCGAAGGCAAGACCTGCAGGTCTCGTAGAACGCTCTCAGAACGACGTCCCCCACGTCGTGCCCGAAAAGGTCGTTGACCTGCTTGAAATGGTCTATGTCCAGGATTGCGATCATGGTGCGGCCGCCGTGCCGTCGCGGTTGCAGCAACGCCAACATACTGCGACGGTTTGGCGCGCCGGTCAGTTCGTCGCGCAACGCCAAGTTGGCGAAGCGTCGCTTCTGCCTGATCTGCAGCCACAGGGACGCCACGATGCCGATCAAAACCGCGCCTGCCAAGACCAAGATCGTTGCAAAGTTCGCACGCCGTGCTTCAGCTTCCAGTTGCTGCGCCCGCAAGAGGGCATTCTCCGCGTCCTTGCGTACGACTTCGAAGCGGATTTTCTGCGACTCGAGTTCCTGCCGGTTGTTCGCTTGCACGGCCGCTCGCTGCTTCTCGGCCATCGCCTTGGTCTCCTCGTAGGCAACCCGATAGTTTGCACTGCGGGCCGCGATGCCGGCGGCCGTGGCGTGGTACATCGCGGCAAGTCTCGCGATGTCTTGCTTCTCGACAATCTGCTTGGCGCGTGCCAGCGCTCGCCGGGCTTCGTCGCCATCGTCGAGGGTGGAGTAGGCTTCTGCCAGACCCAGCAGCGTGAATGACACCAGCAGTGTGTCGTTGTCCCTTTCCAGCCGGGGAAGCGCACGCTGGAACGCCGCCAGCGCCTCCCGCGGGCGTCCCATCGCCAGCAGAACGGAACCCGTTCGTTGGTCCAGCCAGCCTGTCTCCGACGGCCGCACGCCGCCGGTGACGAGTGCGCGCGCCGCGTTCAGGTGCCGAAGCGCCGCTTGCATGTCCCCCCGTCGCTGCGCCGTCAAGGCCGATCCCTGCAGGAGTTGCAACAGCAACCCGCGCTCGTTTGGAGCATTCACCAATTGCCGGGCTTCAGCGAGGTAGTTGTCTGCCGTTGCCAGGTCTTCGCTCGTGGCAGTCTCGGGCGCGCGCAGCGACGCGGCCATGTCATCGAGCGTCAATGCGATGCAGACTCGGTTCTTCTGCGCCACGAACGCCTGATACGCGGGCCGCAACAGCTCGATGGCTTCGCCGCTTCGGGTCAGGCGGTTCTGTATTTTCGCGTTGATGACATAGACGTAGGGCAGCACCGCGTGGAGCTCGTTCGCCTGCGCATCCTCGAGCGCCCGCCGGGCGATCAGCTCGCCGGACAAATCACCCTTGAACGCAAGGCTCTTGCCTCTTGCCGCCGCCAGGAGGACGGCGGTTTCGTCGTCCTTCAGTTCGCCTGCCAGCGAAATGGCGTTCGCGAGGCTGGCGTCGTCGTCGCCGACCAGCAGGGCGAGATTGCGCCGAGCGGCCAATTCTCGCCGCTTGTCGCCCGCGGCGCGCGCCGTGATGACCTGCTCACGCAGGCTGGCCGTCACGGTGTGGTCGTCTCGAGCGAACGCCTCGTATAACCGTGCCAGATCTTCGGACAGGGATGACTGTGCCGCCTGGCATGGCGCAGTCCCGAGAGTGAGCGCGCCGAAGACGATCGCCGTCCAGCAGCGCCAAAGTGCGGCCCAACGAAACGTGGATGACGCGTGAAGGAGTGGACTCATTTTCGCCTGCCGAACTGCGCGCATTCTCGGCAATCGGCCGCCGCGAGAATTTCTGAAGGCAATACTCACGAGGAGGCCTACGGGCGGGGCTGAACCATCAGGTTCGCTGGAGGCGATGACACAATTGCGTCGCTCCTTGGCTCGATACAGCGACTGATCGGCGATGTTGATCAAGTCCTGCAGGCTCGCCCGCTCCTCACCGGCTCTCACGTCCGCAACGCCGGCGCTGACCGTGACGACGGGCAGGTGAGGCGCCAGCGGATTCTCCTGAACCGCGCGCCTGATGCGGTCCACCAGATGCCACGCCTCGCGCCGTCCGGTTTCGGGCATGGCGAGCAGGAATTCTTCTCCTCCCCATCTCGCCAACAAATCGGGCTGGCGCTTCAGCGCGTGGACGCACGCGGCCAGGACTTCATCTCCCTTCGCGTGCCCGAAGCGGTCATTGACCGCCTTGAAATGGTCCAGGTCCATGAGCGCGACGGACAGCGGTCGACGGTATCGCAAGGTTCGCTCCCACTCGCGCGCCAGCAGGGGCCAGGCGCCTCGACGGTTCAACGCCCCCGTCAGGGGATCGGTCGTACTGAGGTGGAGGATCTTTTCGCGCAGTCGCTCCTGCAAGGTCAACATGAGGCTGAGAGTCAACAGCAGAGCCGCCGCAAAGTCGACGATCAGGCCTCGAACTGGCGGAAGGCTTGGCCCCCCTGACACCAAGGGAACTGGGTGCTGACCGAGATGGATCGCGGACATCGTGTTGAGTATCGCGAGCCCGAGGAGGGTCGCCGCGAGCATCCTGGTGCCCCTGTAGCGCCACAGGATAGGACGAATGACAACTGCCTGGCAGAGTGACGCCGAAGCGATGAAACCCAGCAGCCAGATCATGCGCCTGGCATCGGTACCGAGGCTGGCGCTGACAGTGAAGTAGACCAGCGGGGCGGCCAGGATGACCGCGACCAGCGTCTGCCAACTGCACGTGCGCCCGGCAAGGCGCGCCAGCCCCGCGCCGTGCAAGGCTACTGCCAGGGCGATGGCGGACGTTCCCCCGTAAAACGCGACCGCAGGAGTGATGAATTCAAAGCCGGAATAGTGCGTTCCGAGCACGCCCGGCTGCAGGAGCGTGAGCACACGGTAACCGGTGAGTGCGACATCGCCGGCGATCCAGAGGTGAAGCGCACCTCGCTCTTCAACCAAGCCCGCGTGGAATACCACCAACAAGATGACGATCACCACTCCGACGAGTGCGCTCGTGAGGATGAAGGCGGCAGGCTCGGCGAGCAACATGGCGGCGGGCCGGCTTTGCCGGCTACGGGCTTCGTCGAGATTTTCGCTCACCCGCCACGGCGCGACGGTCCGATGGTCCTTGGCGATCGCCAAATCCGACACGGGCGGCGCCGGGTCGTCGCACCAGGCACGCAAGAACCCAGCACCGTGTCGCCATCGCGCAGACAGCGCCGCTGCTCCCTGTTTGCCAGGGCGACAAGGAATCACCCCATGGGTGCGTCGTAAGTGGTCGCGTTCTCGACCCAACCCTTCGCGATGAAGTCGCGCCGCGGCGGCGAGAAGATGTCGATCAGCAGGTGTTGCCCCGGCCCGACGCCCTCGCTGGTGTGGATCAGGTTGACCGGCACCATCATCAAGGAAGGCGACGCGACCTCGATGTGGCGGTCTTCGCGCCACAGATCCGCGTTCTTGCCCCAGCGTTCACGCAGATGGTGGATGAAGCGGCCCGATACGCCCAGCGAGGCCTGCTCCAGGTCGGCATGACTGTGAGGGCTGAGGCTGCGCCGGTCGCGCGCGCCCTCGTACTCGACCCAGTTGATGCTCATCGTGGCCGACTGGAGCATCTTGATCCGCGGGTTGCTGGCCGGGGCGTCGAAACCGTCGACCGGCAGCACGCAGATCGAACCCGCGTCGCGCCGGCACACGAACGCGGGCGTTGACGGCGTGATGCGCGAGTCGGCGACAGCAAAATGCGCTTCGTTCAGCGCCTGGCGCGCGCCCAGATCGACACGCTGGCTCCCGAGCGCCGCGCCCGCCGGGCCGGCGGCGCGCCCCCACGCCCGGCGGCCCGGCGGGCCGATGGACACCCCG
>OBEQ010915534.1_pt1 | contig 30114 bp, 24 predicted proteins | sample 1670901 | NCBI WGS metagenome assembly OBEQ01 (sample SAMEA104232315, study PRJEB22302) | groundwater metagenome | biome: forest; feature: aquifer; material: groundwater | place: USA | collected 2011-08-07 | depth 5.4 m
CATCCAGGACGAGTGCCTCTCTCGCATTCCCCGTTCGTTTTCTTCATAGCAAAAGGAGATACCGCAGTATCTTGAGTGGTACAACCAAAAAAGGCCGCATATGGGCCTCGCACTCAAAACACCGCTTCAAAAAATCGCCGAAGTGATTACAAGCTATTGCCCGCTAAACGATCGCGCAGTTTCTGCGTTGCCACTTTTCCCACCCCGCGGGAGTTCCCCGCCTGTAAAGGCGGTGCATGAGCAAGGTGGAGCGCTATGCCATAGCATAGCGCTCACCAAGCGAAGCTTGATCGGTAAAAAGTACCACGGCGGTGAAGCCGTGGGTATCTATATCCTAAGTCCTGAATTCTATTTTCTATATCGCGATTCCCACTTTCTTTTTCACCTCGTTCATTTTCCGCGCGGCGATTTTTTCCGCCCGCGCCGATCCCTTCTTGAGCATCGAGACGATGCGCGAGGGTGTTGCAAGAAGCGTTTTTTTCTTCGCGCGGAAGTTTGCAAAATGAGCGATCACGATGCGCGCGAGGTCCATTTTGAATTCGGAATAGGGCTTTCCCGCGTAGCGGCGTTCGAGGTGCGCGATCTTCTCTCCTGAAAGCGATGAATAGGTGGTGAGGAGGTTCGAGATCGCCGGTTTCTTCTCCCTATCGAACTTCACTTCGGCGCCCGAGTCGGTGACCGCGCGCCGCAGTTTGAGTTCGATCATAACGGGGGAGTCGTCAAGGAATAAACAGGTCTCCGGCCGCGACTTCGACATTTTTTTCGTCGGATCGCCCAAGCTCATCACGCGCGGCGCTTCCGTTAACAGAGGATGCGGCTCGATAAATGTTTTTCCAAAACGGGAGTTGAATTTCCGTACCAGCGTGCGGGTGAATTCCAAATGCTGGAGCTGGTCTTCGCCCACGGGCACATATTTCGCACCGTAGAGAATAATATCGGCGACCATAAGGACGGGGTAGGTGAGGAGCCCCGCGTTCACATTCTGCTTCTGATGCGCGGACTTATCCTTGAATTGCGTCATTCGGTAGAGCTCTCCGAGAGGAGTGAGCGTGGTGAGGATCCATGCGAGCTCGCTGTGCGCCGGAATCGCGGACTGGAGGAAAAGGGTGGATTTTTTGAGATCAAGGCCCGCCGCGATGAAGTCGGCGGCAAGCTCGAGTATCTGCTGTTTCTTTTTTTTCGGATCAAAATCCTCAGTGAGCGAATGGAGGTCCACGATGATGAAGTAGCACTCGTAGCGCCCCGAGTTTTGGAGCTCGACAAAGTGCTTCAAGGCGCCCAAATAGTTGCCGAGGTGAAGTCGGCCCGAGGGCTGGATGCCGGAGACAAGGATTGGTTTTTGCATATTGTAAAAAGGTACCATGAAATCAAGCGAAATCAAAAAGGAAAGCGGCCCCGAAGGGCCGCTAGCGCGCACGATTGTTGAGATGCAAAAGCAGTTTTCGTATTCCCACCCCCGCAACAATCACCTCAAAGGACATCATGGCAAGGAACACAAATACTTCCCACAGTTGAGGACGGACGCGCACCCGCGCGGGCGCGATCGGAACGAAGTTTTCGTCGAGGGAATCGTCGCCGCTTGCGTGGATATGCGCGCGAACTCCGGTAATTTCCCACATTCCTCGGAGCGTACTCGCATCCGTAGGGTGCTGTGCCGTAAGTCCGTACTGCCAATGCCGCATGATCAATTCGCGATCCGATCTTGGAGCACGGTAGCGGATATCGAAGCACGCCTCGGGGGCAAGTCCCTCGCCGGAAAATGTGGCGAGATAGGACTCGCCGGAAACAATATCGTCGCGATCAATCACGAGATCGAGAGTTCTTGGGTGCGTGGATGCGGAGAGGGATGTGACGAACAACACTATCCACAGGGGGGCCATAACGCTTTCACCTCCTTTCTTCTGAAATATCAACGAGCAGATCGTGGCACCATACTATCAAGAAGGCCTCCTTTTGCAAATGAGAAAAACTACCCCCTCGCGGTTGTTTCGGTGTCGAGAAAACTCACTCTGTTCTAAGTTCTAAATTTCAATGATAACTGGCAATATCACCCCGAACAAATCGCCTTCGGCGATTATACGGGGCAAGTCGGCCTTCATTATATTTCAATGATGACGGGAAGGATCATTGGTCTTCGTTTTGTCTTATTGTACAAGAACTGCCCGATCTGGTCGCGGACGATGGTTTTGAGGTAGTCGGGTTCCAGTTCTTTCGCTCCCTGCGTGCGCGTCACGAGCCCGCGGAGGCGCTTGCGCATCTCCTCGAGGAGGTTCTGGTGCTCCTTGAGGAAGATGAAGCCGCGCGAGATGATGTCGGGGTTTTTCAAGAGGCGCGCGTGGTCGCGGCTCACGGTGAGGATGATGACCACCATACCTTCCTGCGCGAGATTGCGGCGATCGCGGAGCACGACTTCTTCGACGTCGCCCACGCCCAAGCCGTCCACCATCACATAGGATGCCGGCACGCGCTCTTCGCTTATCGTGAAATTATCTTTGGTAAGGTGCGCCACCTGTCCGTTGTCCATCATTATGACGTGCGCCGGATTCATGCCTGTCGCCTTCGCGATTTTAATGAACGCCTTGCGTTTGAAATAGTAGCCGTGAATGGGAACAATGAATGCCGGTTTCACCAGCTTAAGCACGAGCTCCATATCGGTGCCGTTTGCATGGCCGCTCACGTGAATGTCGAGGAGCTTCGAGTTGTAGACCTCGTCTACCTGCCGCGAGATGTTGTCGGTCAAGGCCTGCACGCTCCGCTCATTGCCCGGAATGACGGATGACGAGAACACGACCGTGTCCGACGGTTTCAATTGCATCAGGCGGTGCTCGCCGTTCACGATGCGCATCAGTCCCGCATTCGGCTCGCCCTGCGCGCCCGTTGTGAGCACGAGAATTTTCTCATCCTTGTACTTCCCGATCTCTTCCATGGGGATGAGGAGATCCTTCTTTTCCTTGAAGTAGCCGAGATTTTTCGCGATCTCGAGGTTGGTTTTCATCGAGCGGCCGTTCACCGCGATCTTCCGCCCGAGTTTTTCGCAGATCTTGATGATTTCGAGAATGCGGTCGACGAGCGAAGAAAAGGTGGCGATGATCACGCGGCCCGGCGCGTTCTTGATGAGCGCTTCAATGTTCTCTTCAATCGTGCGCTCGGAAAGCGACTGTCCCTGAAATTCTGCGTTGGTGGAATCGAGGAACACGGTGTGTATTCCCATCGTGCCCAGTCGTTCGAATGTTTCGAGTTTTTGGGGTCTGCCGTCCTTGCCGATATCGAGGCGGAAGTCGCCGAAGCTTGCCATGTTGCCCGCAGGCGTTTCAAGTACAAAGCCAAGCGCCTCAGGGATCGTATGCTCGATCTCGAAAAACCTCGCCGCGAAGTGCTCGGAAATTTTTGCAGTCGAGCCGTCTTTCATCACCTGAAAGACGAGTTTCGGTGCATTCGTGAACTCTTCGTGCCGTTTTTCGACCATCGCCTTCGTGAACTGCGACGTGTAGATGATCGGATTGCCGAGCTTCTCGATGAGATAGTGGATGGCGGCGATGTGGTCGTAGTGGCCGTGAGTTAAAATGATGCCGCGAATGTGTTCCTTTTTGCTCTGGAGGTAGGTGACGTTCGGGATGATGTAGTCGATACCGGGCGTTTCTTCTTCCGGGAATTGGATGCCCACGTCCACCACCACGATCTCATTCTTATACTCAAAGAACGAGCAGTTGCGGCCGATCTCTTCGAGTCCTCCGAGTGCCGCAAAGCGCACGATGTCGTCATCGCCTTTTCTTTGTGCGCCTGTTTTCACGGCGAATTTACTTGCTCTGAGCTTGTCGAACGAGTCGGACCCTCTCGCGGCGAATTTTCCTCTGCGTCCGCCAGTCGGCGCGCCGAAGGAACCCGATCGTTGAGAGGCAAATTTTCCTCCTCGCCTCGCTTCGGCTTCAGCGAAGCGGGCCGGGCGGGCAGGCCCGCCGCGGCCTGCAGAGAGAGGCGCTCCCGGGCGGGCAGGAATCGCAGGCGGCTTCGGCCGCGGGCGCGGTAGTGGTTTTCGTTGCATATTATGTTCTAAAAAATTCTTGAAAGATTGTTTTGAGGTCTTCGACCGTGTGATACTCTTTGTTCATGAGACTCTTATTGCCGCTGATCATCGCGGAAAGTTTCTTGTCTGCGCTTGGGCGATAGATGCATAGCATTGGCTTGTGTAGCTCTTCCGCTTTCGCTACTTCGTAGCCAACTCCCAAGCTTGGCGTGGTTACTTCGGCGATCACCTTGTCGGCTTCATGAAGCCACGCCATGTCTCTTGTATATATAGTGCTGCTTTCCCTATCCTCTCCGCGTTCGGTCAGATTGCGGTCTGCCACATGCTCGGTGAGCACCCGCCCGTAGAAAGAGAGAAGTTTAGTAATATCACCGTATATATGTTTGTCTTCGCGCCCTCCACGTATTGAACCTGCAAAATATATTTTCATGCGTTGGTGCCGAGGGGGAGATTTGTCCGCCGGAGGCGGATCCTCCTCCGGAGGATACTTCTCCTATGAGATCGTACTTTATTTTTTACTCAGTGGGCGAGGAGGGGGTTGAACCCTCAAGCCTTGCGGCATACGCTCCTGAAGCGTACGTGTTTGCCGTTTCACCACTCGCCCGCAAACGGCACTTAAGATTCGGGTCACTTCAAATGTCGTTTGTAGAGGAATACCGTTTTCGACGAAAGAGTATCCTAGCACATCATCGGGGAATATGCAACTCCCTTACCGTGCCAGCTCTTTTTTGAGCTCATTGATGACGTGTATCTCCATGGGATCCACGCCGTGCTCGCGCGCGAGGAAATACGAGAACCAGTCGGCGAGCATGACGGCATTCCACGTTTTTTCAAGCAGGGTGTTGCCGCGGAGGGCGACGGTCACGGGCTTCACGCGGTAGCGGGAAAGGATTTTTTTAGTGATATCTATCTGGCGCGACAATGCCTTGCCAAACTCCCTCTCTTCGAGAAAAATCGCCGCAACGAGAAACTGCTTCCTCTCAAACCCCACGATCTCGTTGTGGTCTATCTCGGGAATGATGTTGTTGAACGCGGGAGTTTTTGCGTTTTCGTTGCAGCGTATCTTCCAAAGGTAGCCGATGAACTCGGCGGACGCGCGCGTGTAGATCACGACGAGGCGATTGCGCGCCGCGCGCGCAAGGCGCAGACCCTGCGCCCGGAAAGCCCCTGAGGAGAGATGCGTGAATGTGGGCGCGGGCCGCGGAATGAGTCGCGCGGCGCGGAGGATCGCGGCGATGCTGTAGAACATCCTTCCGGTTCCCTGGCGCGGCGCGAGACCGTCTGCATCAAAACGCACCAAGGGGATTTTCTTCTCCGTGGCGGTGTTGAGGAGCGCGCCGCCCGCCGTCACGATCGCAACGCGGCGCCGCGACGCGCCTTTGAGCCGCGCGAGGAGTCCGCGAAGGCTCGAGAGCGTCTCCGCGGTGTTCCCGGAAAACGAAACCACGATAAAAAGCGGACGCCGCATATGCTCCGGGTTCTTTGCGGGCAGGCCCGCCTGCCACTGCGAGGCACGAGCGGGCAGGCCGTAGTCCCTCCAGGTCACGAGGGGAACGGCAAGGCCGATCTCCTCGCGCACGTTGCGCACGATTTCCGCGGGGAGCGCGGAGCCGCCGATGCCGAGGAATACCACGCCGTCGAAGGAAGCGCCACGGAGCGCATCAAGCCGCGAGGGGAAAAGACCGCGGTATCCCAACTGGCGGGAAAATTGACTAGTGTGCCGTTCGAATTCTCCTCCGGACATGGTCATGGTCATCGTTATCGTTATCGTATCATGTACCGGTCACTCTCGTCCGCGTCGTTTTCACGTACCACTTGGGCAGAGTCAAGAAGCGGTCTTCCGGTTCGCCGATCGGCGCGGACGGGATGCCGGAGACGTCTTTGCGCGTGACGAGGAGATAATGGGGAGAAAAAAGAAATACCGCCGGCGCATCGCCCGCGATGATGCCGCGGAGCGCCTCGAGTTTTTGGTCAATGCCTTCGGGATCCCGCCGCACCTGTTCCATGAGTTGATCGGCGCGCTTTGAGCTGTAGAGGGAGAGATTGAGGCCCGGGTAAAAACGTTCGTTGGAATGCCAGAAGGGGTAGAGGTCGCGGGGCGGTATCACGACGTTCCCAAAGAGCAATGCTTGGTAATCGCGGGTTTTGAGGATTTTTTGGCTCACGTCGTTGGGCGAAACGAGCCGGAGGGCGAGCTTTACGCCGATGTCGCGCCATGCGTCTTCGAGCGACCCCGCCGTTTTTGCGAGGAGCGGGATGTCGGGCGCGGTGAGCGTGAACTCAAGCCGGATCGCCCCGCCTTTTACTTTTTTCTCCCGCACACCGTCTGCGCCCCGTTGCCACCCTGCGGCATCAAGAAGCGCATTCGCGGACGCAAAGGAAACCGTCGCACGTTCCGCGCGATGAGGAACCACCGGGTCGGAGGCGGGATCTCCGTGCCCATGGAGGATCTCTTTCACGAGGCGCGCGCGGTCCGTGGCGAGCCCGAGGGCGTTCCGCACATCGGGGTCTTTAAGCGCGAGGTTCTGGCTTTGGTTCAGGAAGACCGCGTAGTAGCTGGGGAGAGTGAATTCGGTGAGGCGGTACGGGCGGGCGAGGGGAGAGAGGAGCGCGTCGTCGAACGTGCCGAAGCCGTCGAGCGCACCGCTGTTGAACGCATCGATCAATTCGTTCTCATTTTGGAAAAAGAGAAAGCTTACCTCTGTGATGTAGGGCGGGGCCTGAGAGTAGTGGGGATTCGGCTCGAGATGGTACGCGGTGATGAATCCGTTCGATTTCCGGTCGTACTTTTTGAAACGGTACGGCCCGCTTCCCACGGGCGCCAACATATAATCAGAGAGATGCCAGTTCGTGGACGGCGTCTCGGCGAAAATATGCTTCGGGACGACGTAGAGGCGGCGCAGGTGCTCTTCGAAGAAGGGATAGGGGGCGACGAGCGTGAACTGTATCTCAAGCTCGCTCATCCGCTGGGCCGTCACGCCCTGCCAGCTGGAGAAAAAAGGAGAACGGCTTTCGGGGTCCTGGATGCGCTCGACGGTGAAGATGGCGTCGTCAGAGGTGAGCTTGGAACCGTCCGACCACAAAAGGCCTTCTTTGAGGCGCACGTTCCAGACGCGTTTCGCGGCGTCGCTCTCGACGCGCTCCGCGAGCTCTGCGAGGTTCGAGAACGTGAGCCGCACAAGGTCGGTATCTGGTTCCGCAACCGCGAAGACGGGATTCACCGCTTTCGGCTGGCCCACCACTCCTTCTCGATAGGCGCCGCCGGACGCGGGCACCACGCGCGTAGTGGTGACAACAAAAAAAACGCTCAACCCCACCGCGCTTCCCGCAACGAGAAGAGCCGAAATAGCCAACGCGATGCGCTCGCGCCGATTGAGGGCGGCGAAGATATGCCTTATTTTATCCACGAATGTAGGTTCTAAAAAATAAGCGCGCCGAGCGCGAGCGCCACGAACACCACCGCAAGCACGATAGTTCCTCCGAATATAGCCTTTTCAAGGCCCCGCCTTGTCTGATAAAAGGCGCTGTCGCCGCCCATGAGCCCCGAGATCCCCACGGAGCGTTCCTGGAGCAGAATGAGAATGACGATAAGAATGGAAACGATGACTTCTGCAATGGCGAGCATGGTAATAGGAGAGATGAGAAAAGAGAAATGAGGGAGTTGCAAAGGGGCCCTTGCCCTAGCCGGAGCGGACGTGGAGGAGCGCATTCACGATGCTCACGACGAAGGTCCCCAGCACGAGCGCGGTAATGGAATGAATGGTAAGTGCGGGGGAAAGAAAGTCAAGGATAGCGAGCACGGCAGCGTTCACGACGACAAGGCCGATGCCGAGGGTTAAGATGATCACGGGCCCTAGGAGAAGCTTCAAGAGCGGCTTTAGGGTGAGGTTCAGCGCCGCGAGGACCACCGCGAGGATCAGAAGATCTTGGGTGGTGCCGGTGATATCAAATCCCGGAATGAACCGCGCGGCAAGGTAGAGCGCCAACGCCTGCGCAATGATCGCGACGATGATCCGTAAGAGAACCTTCATGTAATGGTATTGTAGCATGGAAGGAGAGATGAATCTCTGGCCTGGTACCGCACCCGTGCAAGCCGCACAGGCAACCTTGAGGGCTCGTCGGTTTCAGAACCCATCTCAAAAGTATCTCCTGTCGCGAGAGCGGCGGAGCTATTTTTGAGGTGGGTTCTAGCTAGACAACTAAGTAGAAAGTCATTACTCTTAACTCTTATACAACAAAAACCTTTATGGCGTAAATGCCCGGGCGGCGTTCTTCGGCGAGGAGCAGAACACGCCATACAAATTATTCTGAATGAAAAAGCTCTTCTCAATCGGGAAGCCGTGGGATAGCGCTCCGTACCGGCAAGCGGGCCGCTTTTTGGTGGTCGGCGGGATAAGTACGGCGGTGAACTATGCGTTTTTTGCCGTTCTGTACTGGGCAGGCACCTCGTACATTGCGGCGAGCGCCGCAGGATATATCGTGGGAGTTATCGTCGGATATTTTTTGAATCGTTCATGGACGTTCATCCCCGCAACCGAGCGCCGATTCGTGGAGGCCGCGTCGTATGTGGGTGTCTATCTTTTCTCGCTCTTGCTGAGCCTTGCTGCCTTACGGATCGCGGTTGAAGCCGGTTCGATAAGCCCCCTCATCGGCAACGTTGTTGCTATCGTCGTTTCCACGATCTCAAACTTCTTCGGCCTCCGTTTCATTACCTTCAATTCGGTGTTTGCGAGCCGCGTAAAAAGGATCGCCATGTATTGCACCCCCGCTTTTTTTATAGTGCTGGGAATAAAAATAGTGGCAAGTGTCCTCTTTGCCTCGCATGTGGCAACCCACGGCTTCCTGCCCTTCGTGAACTATTTCCGTGACACGCTCCATAATCCCTATCAATACTTTGCTTTTCTTGGAGATAAGATATTTCCGTATCCCGCCGGAATGCTGTTTATCATTGGCTTGCCCTCGTTTCTTCTGCAACAGGTACTTTCCGTCCATATCCTTGGGAACGTCAATCTCCAGCTTTTTCTGATGCGTATTCCCGTGCTCATGGCGGACGTCTTCATCTACTTGGTGCTATGCCATCTCCTGCCGACAAAAGAGAAAAAAGTGTTCTGGCTTTATTTTGCGTCCCCCATCGTCTTCTATATCAACTATTTCCACGGCCAGCTCGACGTGATACCGACGGCGCTCCTTCTGCTTTCGATTGTGGGGCTTTTTCGCAAACGGGAAATTCCTGCATTCCTCGTGTTGGGGCTCGGCATCGCGACGAAGACCCATCTTCTTGCCGCAGTGCCCTTTTTCGTGCTCTACCTCTATCGCAACGGAACTCCCGCCGTGCGGATCATGAAACTCGTAGGGATCGCCCTCGCGGCGTTTCTCATCGTGAACCCCTACCTCTTCTCGTCGGGATTCCTATCCCTCGTATTCAATAATCCGGAACAGGCACGATTGTTCAATCTCTTTATCCCGTTCGGGTTTGCAGACCTCAAATTTTTCCTCGTGCCCGCAACGTTGCTCCTCGTGTTCTACAAATTAGCCTCATACCGCAAGCTGAACCGTGATGCTCTTTTTCTTACTCTCGGGCTGATCTACGCCGCGTTAATTGCGCTCGTCCCGCCGATGCCGGGATGGTTCTATTGGTCGCTGCCGTTCCTTGTGTTCTTCTTAGTAAAGTTCAAGAACGCTCCGCTCATAAGTTTTGGCGCCATGAATGCGTTCTATCTGCTCTACTTTGCGTTCGTGAGGAACTCCGATATCTTTGAAAGTTTTTCTCCCCTCTCTCGCTCGCTTGCGGGAATGTCTCATCCGTTCTTCCTGCTCCAGGGGATCGGCGTGAATGGCGCAACCGTGGAGAACATACTCTTCACCGCGCTTGAAGCATCTCTCCTTATGGTGGTCTTCTGGGTCTACAACGTCGGCATCGCAAGCAACGCTCCTCACGAAGGCATTATCAAACCCTTCGCGCTGGGCATTGCCGGAGATTCCGGCGTAGGAAAGACGACTATTGCGGAGGCCTTAGGCCGTGTGGTCGGAGAGCGCAATCTGGTGCGGCTCAATGGTGACGATGTCCATAAATGGGAACGAGGACACGAGAAGTGGCGCGTGCTGACCCATTTGGATCCGAAGAGCAATTATGTCCACATAGACCTCGACCAAATACGGGCATTCCTCCGGGGAGAAAGCATTGAACGGCCGATGTATGACCACAGGACGGGCACCTTCGGCGCGCCCGCACGCCTGGAGCCAAAGCGCTTCGTGGTGTTTGATGGCTTGATGCCGTTCGTGCTCGAGCACATGCGCACACTCTTTGCCTTAAAGGTATATGTTGAAGCGGACGAAGGTGTGCGGATTGGCTGGAAAACAAGTCGCGACAGGAGCGAACGCGGCTACCGCGAAGACGAAGTGAAGCAACAGATCGAGTCTCGGCGCGGCGATGCGGAGCGGTTCATCCACCCCCAGCGGCCGTTCGCCGACCTAGTCATACGCTATACGCAGGGCGCGGGGGGCGCCGTGGGCATGGAGTACCTTGTGAAAAATTCACTCTACATCGAAGACATCGTTGAGGCGCTCTCTGCGGAGCCGGGCCTTGCGGTTGACCACCGCTATCTCGACCTCCATCTCCAGCGCGTGAGTTTTTCAGGCGAGGTGAGCCGTGAGGCGATCGAGCGCATCGCGCACCAGCTCTTCCCTGATATGGTTGATTTCCTCGAGCATTATCCCGAGTTCGATGGCGGGTTCCGCGGGATCTCCCAGCTCTTCTTGGTGGGAATCTTGAAAATAACTAATAACCAATGACCAGTAACTTTTTTCGAGCCGCACGCGTATTGGGCTCCTCGCCCGCGTTCGTGCAGGGCGGCGGCGGGAATATTTCAGAAAAACGGGGGAGCGTGATGTTCGTGAAGGCGTCGGGTATCCGGCTTCGGGACATGGTTCCAGGTCGCGGCTACGCGGCAGTCGACTACAAGCCGGTCGCGGAATATCTCTTCCGCGAAGCGCGAAAGCCGCTCCGCGCGCGGAGCCATCCGGCGGAAGCGCGGCTCAACGCCGTCATCGATCAAGCAATAATTCCGGCGAAAAGTTTTGGCGCGCCCTCGATGGAGGCGGGGATGCACGCCGTCCTGCCGTCGCGGTACGTGTTCCATACGCACAGCGCCCTCGCGAATGTGCTGGGGTGCATGAAAGGCGGCGCGCGCATCGTGCGGGAACTCTTCGGCGACCGCGCCGCGCTCGTGCCCTACGTGAATCCCGGCCGCGAATTGGGAGTTTCGATTGCGCGGCTCGCCGCGGCTCGCCGCGCAACGCCCATCCTTATCCTCGCGAATCATGGGCTTCTGGCGCACCACGATGATTTGGAGAAGGCGCTCGGTCTCGTTCGTGAAACGGAAAAGAAAATTGCAGATTTTCTAGAAACCAAAGGCGCGTACGAACCATTTCGAGTTTCTTCGGCATCGGCCGATTTTTCGAAACATTTCATTCCTGATTCCGCGGTGTACGCAAAAGTGGACTTCACGAACCTTTCGCCCGAGAAGCGAATGGTAATCTCCGAAGTGGGCGCGCTCGCGCACTACGTGTCGCGCGCTATCCGTGCCCTTGGTGGCGAGCCGCGCTACGTGCCCCATGCTGACGCGCGCTTCATCGTCGGGATGGAGAAAGAAAAGCGGCGTATGGAAATAGCGAGAGAGGCGTAGAAAACATTTATGCTCATCATTGAACATCGCGTCAATACGATTCGCGGCCTCGCCGCAGTTCCTCCGGAACACGGCGTGGAGATCGACGTGCGCCACGACAATCGCACGGGCAGGTGCTATCTCAATCACAATGTAGGAGGGGGGAATGACCTTGAGCAATATCTCAAAAACTTCCGCCACGCGTTCATCGTCTTCAATATAAAAGAAGCGGGGACGGAACAGCGCTGTATCGAGCTTGCGGCGCGGTATCATATTCCCAAAGATCGCTATTTTCTTTTGGATGTCGAATTTCCCTATCTCTACCGCGCTTCACGGCAAGAGGGCGTCCGCGAGATCGCCGTGCGGTACAGTGAAGCCGAACCGCTCGAAATGGCACTCGCCCAAAAAGGAATGGTGGAGTGGGTGTGGATCGACACGAACACGATGCTTCCTTTAGACGAGCGAACCGCGCCCGTCTTGATGGAGAACTTCAAAACCTGCCTCGTCTCGCCCGACCGCTGGCGGCCCGAGAAAGCTCGCGAAGAAATTCCGGCGTACCGCGCACAGATGGCGAAGCTCGGATTTCGTCTTGATGCGGTGATGGTCGGTAAGGAGTTCGTGGAGCTGTGGAAGTGAGGACAAGCGACATGGCATTCCTGCCGCACCAGGTCCGAGGCGTGCTCCTCGATCTCGACGACACGCTCTACGACTATCCGCCGTGCAATGACGCGGGAAATCGCGCCGCCTGGGAACTCCTTGTCGCGCGGACCGGCCGCAGTGCGGAAGCGGTGCAAGAGGCGTTCGTGAGGGGGCGCGAGGAAACGCATCGTGAGTTCCACGGGACGGCGGAAGAGCATTCGCGCCTGCGGTACATCACAAAGTGCCTCGTACATTTAAAGCATCTGGACGAGGGTGGTGCGCTTGCGCATGAGGCGCACGAACTCTTCTGGAAACATTTCATGGAAGCGATGCGCCCCCGCGACGGCGTCATGGAATTTTTGAAGGTACTCCGCGCGCGGGGCGTGAAGATCGCTATCGTCTCGGATCTCTCGACTGACATCCAAGTACGCAAGCTCGCGGCGTTAGGGATACAGGAGCTGATTGACATCCTCGTAACGTCAGAAGATGCCGGGCGCGAAAAGCCCGACCCTGCGCCATTTCTTATGGCGCTCAAGCGTCTTAGCATGACGCCCGAAGAAGTGATTATGGTGGGGGAGGATTACGCGAAAGATATTCTGGGCGCAGAGGGCGTTCACATTACGCCGATATATTTTCGGAACGGACGGAACGCCGACCCATTACTGGGCACCCTTGAGGTGTGTTCGTTCAAGGAGTTGCAGAACATGGTCTGCGGGGAGTAGTGTAGGAGAACCCATTATGCAAATAATCATTCCTATGGCCGGCAGCGGGACCCGGTTTAAGAACGCCGGCTACAAAGATCCCAAGCCGATTATTAACATTGCGGGGAAACCGATGATCCAGTACGTCATCGATCTTTTTCCGGGCGAACATGATTTTCTTTTTATTTGCCGCGATGAGCATCTCGAACAATCCGACCTCCGCGCTGTTCTTTCGAAGCTTGCGCCACAAGGCCAGATAGTTTCCGTAACATCAAAAGACCTCGGCCCCGTCCATAATATTCTCAAAGTCCAGCCGCTCATTAAGGACGATGAGCCGGTCGTAGTGAACTACTGCGACTTCGACATGGACTGGGACTACGCCGATTTCAAAAAAATAATGGCCGAAAAGAATGCGCAAAGCGCCTGCGTGTGCTACCGCGGTTTTCATCCCCATCTCTTGGGCCCGAATCTCTACGCCGGTACGCGGGTGGATGAGAACCTCAACGTGCTTGAGGTGAAAGAAAAGTATTCCTTCACGCCCAATAAGATGGATACCTGGCAACAAACAGGCACGTTCTATTTCGCCTCCGGTGAATTGCTCAAGAAATATTGCGAGGAATTAGTGGATAAGAACATTACCTGTAACGGCGAGTATTATGTAAGCTTGCTCTACAACCTCATGATCCGCGACGGCGTGCGCGTAGCGCTCTACCCCGTCAAACACTTCTGCCAATGGGGCACGCCGGAAGATTTGGAAGAATACCTCGCGTGGGCGGATTTTGTGAATAAGAATCCAAAAGAGAAAGTTGATTCGTATCCGGGTGAAGTACTCGCGGCCGCACAGAGTTCTTCACCCGAAGATCTTCGGAAAACGCACCACTACTGGCAGGAGCATTTTTCGCAGACTGTATAAGGAGCTGCTCTATGGTAGGATAAGATAATGAATCGAACGGGATTTGTCCCAATTATGGTTGCACTCCTCATAACAGGAGCCTTGATAGCGGGCGCGGGAATCTGGTACTACAAAGTGAATGTTGAACACTCTGTGCCGAAGAGTATTCCACAACAGCAACAAGCAGTGAGTAATACTCCCCAACCAATACCACCTCCGACGTTCCAAGTGGCAGACAGCGCTACTTCTACAGACAATCTTGGTCCGCTCGGCTGTTACGATTCTGACGCGGGCGATTCGGATAATGGGATGTACACTCCCGGTTTCGTGCGGTACCGTGATTGGAACGGAAGCATCAAAGAGATATACGATCGGTGCGAGTACAACCGACGAGTGTTTGAAGGAAGTTGCGATCCAAAATTAGGCACGCTTCCGATTACCTCTCGGAACATTGTTAGTCCGCCAATAAGCGTATATGAATGTCCGGCGGGGTGTGCGAATGGCGCGTGCGTGAGGCCGGATGCGGGGTTTCATGCGACGTATCAAGCCGCCGTCTCATCAACTCTGGTGTTTTTTTCTGACGACAAATTTGCGAATTATAGTGTTGACTTTGCCCTCACTGGAGTAGCGCTTGGCGAGTTGACCGCAGCTCCTTATATGCAAAAGCCCGAAGGCGGTTACTATAATGTGGGCGACACACTCCACGTAATCCAACTTTATTTCAAAGTTCACAATGGGGGTGTAGATACTTGCATAGAAGTGCCTGTGCAAAGGATTCTGAACGAGGAGGGGGATCTAGAGCCTTCTACAACTCCATTCTATCCGCGGCGACCGCTCTCTGCAGGTCTAGGATGTATCTTCAATCACGATACCACCTACTATGATCAGTCCGCAGCATTTGTGGTGGATAAGGGGGACCAGGAATTTTATTTCAAAAGCAAGACAACGCCTAATGTGGTATTTAGTGTGCGCCTCACTTCGGATGGGAAATTACAAGTAGAAAATGTTTCACAACAGAAAAATGGATAAGTAGTTTTCACGCCAACTTCTCAGTCCCAATTCCTATCATTATGAACCTCGTCCTCATGGCCGGGCAGGGCAAGCGGTTCTTGGATGCCGGCTACACGCAATCGAAACCACTCATCCCCGTATCGGGAAAACCGATGATCATTCGCGCGGTCGAATCCATGCCCGCGGCGCAGAAATGGGTTTTTATTGTGCGACCGGAGCATTCTATTGACGAAAAGGAGATCATGCAGACTCTTGCTTCCGTATCCAAGGACGTCACGATTTTGGTGGACCCGAACCCTGTGGGCCAGCTAAACTCCGCGCTCGTCGCGCGTGAACATTTGAACACTGATGAGCCGGTTTTCATCGGCGCGTGCGACTTCGGCATGGTCTACGACCGCGCGAAGTATGCGGAGGCGATGTCGCTCCAAAACCCCAGTCAACCCGATATGCTCGTGTGGAGTTTTACGCGCCAACCAAACCTCACGCGCAATCCGCAGGCGTGGGGATGGCTCAAGGTGAAGCCGGATAATTCTATTACCGGCGTGTCGGTGAAAGTCCCGATAAGCGATGACCCCTTTAACGATTACGCGATCGAGGGCTCATTCTCGTTTAAGAGCGGCAAGATATTTTTGGAGATCGCGGACGAGCTCATGCGCCGCGGCATCAAAGTGAAGAACGAATTTTATATTGATTCCATGATCGATGTTGCCATCGACATGGGGCGGCGCGTCGTGTCGTTCCCGGTCGAAAAGTATATTGGCTGGGGCACGCCCGCCGATTACGAAGAGTACGTGTGGTGGGAAAAGGCGATGAAAACCCCCGAGCAGTTCCCGGAGGCGACCGCGAAACCGGAATATTCATTCTGGAGCGATTATTTCTTGCACGATGCACTGAAGGAGGCATAATTGATTGGGTGACAGAGTCCAAGCCTAAGCTTTCGATCGTCGTCCCGTGTTACAACGAGGCGAAGAATATTCCTCTCGTCCTTTCTGGTTTTCGGGACGCGTTCGCCGTGGGGGACCGCCGGCAGTTCGCAGAACTCATCATCGTGGACAATAATTCGAAGGATGCTACGGCAGAGACCTTGTGCCGCGAACTCGCAAAGCCGGAGTACTCCTTCGCGCGGAGCGTCTTTGAGCCGAAGGCCGGATACGGCGCCGCAATCAAGTGCGGGCTCCGCGCCGCGCGCGGGAATGTGCTCGCCTGGACGCACGGCGATGTGCAGGCGGATCCGGAAGATGTGTTCCGCGCGTACGACGCATTTCAAAGAGCGGGCACGGAGAACCTCATCGTGAAAGGAAATCGCACGAAGCGTTCGCTCTCGCAAGTGTTTTTCAGTTTTGGCATGGCGGTGATTGCGAGCGCAATGCTCGGGAGAACGTTTTTTGAGATCAATGCTCAGCCGAAGCTCTTTGGACGGAATTTTTTGGATGCTGTCCTTGCGGGGCCCGACGATTTCTCTCTCGATTTATATCTGCTCTATCGTGCGAAACAAGAACATCGGCCGATACGCACGATCGATGTTACATTCAAGAAACGGCTCCACGGCGAATCAAAGTGGGCGTTCTCGTTCAGATCGAAGCTCACGACGATCTGGCGCACGATCCGCTATATCGAGCGGCTCGCACAACAGCGCGACTTATAACCTATGACGAATGACCTATGACCAATGACACAAAAAATAGCGCAACTTTGTTCCTACGAAAAGAGTACGTAGCGGTGCTGTTTGTGGCGCTGGTCATCGCGTCATTCGTGTTCCACGCCTCCCGCCGCTCGGACAATTTCCAGGAATGCGATTCGTCTGCGGTCTATGAGGCGCTCTATCACTTTCCGACCGCGAGTTTCAGTTTCACGTGGAGCGCATCGGTCGCCCAAAAGCCCTTCATCTCGGAGGATATGGCCCGTGCGATTATCGCGACGGCTCCCGCGCGCCGCCTCATTGATGCGTATAAAAGCCAGTATGGAACGGTGCGCGAGGATGTGCTGAACGATCGCCTGATCCGCGCCATCACGCATCTTACGCCCTTGAGCGCCGTTCGTTTCGGGTATCTCGCCCTGCTCTCCCGGGTCCATCTGCCGCACGCGATCGAGTCTTTTTTCGCGCTTCCCACGGCGAGCACCTACTCTGCCGGCGCGGGATTGTTCTACGGGCTCGTGAGTTCCCGGGGCATGCCGTACGGCACGTTCATGGATCACGCGCTCCTGCTGACGCTCTTCTTGTTCCATCTCGCCGCCGTTCTCATTTTTTTGACCGGCAGGCGCCTCAAACTTGATCCGCGCATCGCGTGTATCGGAGGAACGGCATTTCTTTTCTCCGTCAGTTTATATTCGTATGCCTATCACTTGGGAAGCACCGTGTGGAATATGTGGAGCGGAGCCCTGTGGCTGTGGTGTCTCATACGCTACGAGGGCAAGCCCGCCTTCGCCCTTCCTTCGTCAAAGACTTCGGAAGGACACAGTAAAGCTACGGAGGGCAAGCCTGCCGCGCTCCGCAATATCTCGGTTGTCACGGCCTTGCTCATTTTTTTCAATTACCTCATCGCGTGTTACTGGCTTGCGTTCGCAGCAACCTACCTTCAAAAAAAGATGCAGGGTATCCGCATCGTTTCGAGGAGTGGGGGGAAGATGCTCCTGCGCGAGGTGGTTACTTTTCTGCGGACGCAGAAGCATGTCCTCATTGCCGCCCTTATCGTGCTCGCCTTCTTTTATCCTCCCGGGCAAGGGCGAGGGGAGGTTTCGTATGTGCTCCAAGCCCCCTCTCATTTTTATTACCTCATTTTAAACTTCGTCGGATTTTTTAATCACAATCCGGTGCTCAATGCCGTCCAGTTCGCGGTGGGATTTGCCATTCTCGCCTTTGGTCTATGGCGGCTCTTGAGGCGCACCCAGACCGAACCACCGCCGGATTTTTCTGACTTTCGGAGGACACTTGCCGGCATATTTATCATCTACCTTATTTTGATTCTCTTCGGCATTTTGCCCTTCTTGCCGTCTCGACACGCACTTTTCATCGCTCCCGCGGTTTTTGTGGTACTCATGGTGGGCTTGGACGATCTCGCGGCGCGCTTTAGGGTGCCGCGTTCAATCCTCTATGGCGTAGGGGTGCTCCTCGTCGTCGCGGGTATCGCAGGAGTGGGCATGCGGGCTGAGGCAATGAACGACAAGGTTCCATTGATATCCGTGCCCCGCGACGTAGAGAAAGTGGTTACGTATCCGGACTGTTCGTTCCACATTGCCTATCACGATTTCAAGACCCCGGTTCCCTTCGAGGCCATAAAACCAACCACATTCGTATTGAAAGAAGGAAGCGTCTATGGGTACGCAAGCCAGGGCCCGCCACTTCAAGACACCTTACAATTTTTCCGCGACAAGAATTTATACCCTAATATGGAAGTCGAAATTCTCTCCGATTTTAGATCGGAAAGCGACGTTTGCTTTCTCGGTTATTTTTCTCACCCCGCAGTGTGGACATCCTCAATGTGCGGCTATGGAGATTTAAACAATATTTATTTTTCGAAATTCAAAGTGAAAAAGTTCTAACCCCGCGGGGGTTCCCCGCCTGTAAAGGCGGGGGTATCTATCGGCACTTCCCGTCCGCGTTGCGCGCGGAAATGCTGAAGCCGAACTCCATAATCGGCCCTTTCAATTTTCACCGCACGTACCGCAACAAGCTTTTTCCGGTCATCTCCGCGGGCGCGGGAATACCCATGAGCGCGAGCACGGTCGGGGCGATGTCGGAGAGGATGCCGAGCGGTTCCTGCGGGTCATCTCCTCCCTCGAATGACTTGCCCTCGAATTCTTTTCCCACGAGATAGAGCGGCACGGGGTTCAGATTGTGCTGGGTCTCGGCCGCTCCGGAGCGGGGATTGATGACGGTCTCGATATTGCCGTGGTCGGAGGTGATGAGCAGGATCGCGCCGGCAGTCTCCGCGGCGAGGATGAGCCGCCCCACTTCGCGGTCGATCACCTCGGCCGCGGCGACGCACGCTTCGAAATTGCCCGTGTGGGCGATGGCGTCGGCGTTCGCATAATTTACGAGGATGAAGTCGAATGCTCCCGATTGCAGGGATTCGACCGCGCGGTCGCCGATCGCGGAGGCCATCATCTCCGGATATTCTTCGAGGCGCGGATTGTGCGCCGAGGGGATGAGCACGCGGTACTCGTTGGGGAATGGCGTCTCGCGGTAGGCGTTGAAGAAATAGGTGATATGCGCGTACTTCAGCGTTTCCGCGATGCGGATCTGGTTCTTGCCTGCCTTGCTCACGGAGGCACCCAGCGGCTCGCGCACCTCCTCGGGAGGAAAGGCGACCTTCGCCTTGATGCGCTCGTCATAGTTCGTCATGGTCGCTACCGCGAGGTTCGCAATCTGCTCGCGCGGGAATTCTTTGAAGGCGGGATCGGCGAAGGCGCGCGCGAGCTGGCGCATCCCATCCTCCCGAAAATTGAAAAAGATAACGCCGTCGCCCGCGGCGATCCCTGCATGCGGGAGAAGCCGCGTGGGCGGGAGGAATGCTTCGGAGCCGTTCCGCGCGTACACGTTCTTGAGCGCAGTTTCTAGCGGCTCGGAAGACGCCTCGCCTTGCTTCGTGAGGCACTCGTAGGTTTTTTGCGTGAGCGGCCAGTTTTCGTCGTGGTTCATCGCGTAGGCCCGCCCCGTGAGCGTTGCGACTTTATCCCGCGGGATCTGCGTCAAGAGCTTCAGGGCGAGCTTCGGAGAGCTGTCCATCCCGTCGGCGAAGAGATGGAGTTTCACCTGAACCTTCGCGCCCTCCGCCATGCGGAGAAGCGCCTTCAAATGCGCGAGCGATGCGTGCACGGTGCCTTCGGTCAAAAGCCCCACGAGGTGCACGGTGCGGTTGCCCTTTTCTGCGTGACGGAATACCGAGGCGAGCGCGGGATTCTTGAAAAACGATTTGTCCTCGATCGCCATCGAGATGCGCGGGAGGTATTGGTAGATGACCCTCCCCGCGCCGATCGTAAGGTGCCCCACTTCGCTCGTGCCCACTTCGCCCCACGGGAGCCCCACGCTGATGCCCGAAGCCTGCAAACTTGCCGTGGGGAATCGCCGTGCAATGTCGTTCATATGGGGAAGCCGCGCCATATGGAGCGGATTCGATTCCGAGCGGAGTCCAATGCCCCAGCCGTCGAGAATGATGAGCGCGAGAGGGCGTTTCATACCTGTTATTGTAGGCGATTCTCGAGGCGAGGGAAACGAATCCATTAACCCCAAGGCGCGAACCGAAACATACCCCATCGGTGCAGAGCTTCGACCCCGGTTTCACATGTTGCTCAAGGAACTGTAGCGCATGGCTTTTGTCCACTGCGCTCTGCACCATCATAAAGGCGATCTTTCGGGGAGCGCTTCACTTTGGGCGTATTGATCGATGTACAAAAGTTGTAACATAGGGTATACTGGATCCATTAAAGTGTCACCAAAACCATTTCATTCCCAAAGAATTCATTTTTTGGAAGACCCCTCTTGATGAAGCATTTGGGAATACAACTACATGGGAGCAACTACTGCACTCCTTCTCTCGGGAGGAGTATTCGTCGGTCTTGTCGTCGGGTATTTTATACGGCGCGCGGTCGGGCTTCGGGCAAGTAGCTCGGTCGAAGAAAAATCAAAACAGCGCCTCGACGCCGCGGAAGCGGAAGCGAAAAAAATAGTATTAGCTGCACAGGACAAAGCGGCGGGCGTGCTTGCCGACCTTCAGCGCGAAGAGCGGGAGCGGAAGCGCGAACTTGCCGCAGTCGAAGCGCGCGTCCTCCATCGCGAGGAAACGCTCGACAAAAAGCTCTCGGCGCTCGCCGAAGACGAGTCCCGCCTCCGCGAGAAAGAGGAATCCCTGAAGCACGAACGGGATGAACTCGTGCGCCTGCGCGATGAAGCGGTGAAAAAGTTAGAGACCGTGAGCGGATTTTCCAAAGAAACGGCGCGCGAAGAGATATTCCATGAACTCAAAGAAAAGCACTCGCAGGAGCTTGCGCAGTACGTGCAGAAGCTGGAGCGCGAGCGGCACGATGAGATCGAAAAGCGCGCGCTCGACATCATCACCGTCGCCCTCCAGCGGTACGCCCGCTCGCACGTCTCGGAGCTGACCACGACCGTCTTCCCGCTGGGCGACGATGAATTGAAAGGCAAGATCATCGGGCGCGAAGGCAGGAACATCCGCGCGCTTGAGCGCGCGACCGGCGTGGAGTTCGTGATCGACGACGTGCCGGATGCGATCGTCATCTCTTCCTTTGACCCCTACCGCCGCGAGGTGGCGCGCCTCGCGCTCGCGAAGCTCGTGAAAGACGGCCGCATCCAGCCCGCGAAGATCGAAGAAAAAGTGGAAGAAGCGAAGGCTGAACTTACGAAGAGGACGCAGGAGATAGGCGAGACGGCCGCGGCGGAGGTGGGCGTCTACGACATGCCGAAAGAGATCCTCCAGCTTTTGGGGCGGCTCCACTTCCGCACGAGCTTCGGCCAAAACGTGCTCACGCATTCGATCGAGATGGCATACCTCGCGCAGATGATCGCCTCCGATCTCGGGCTCAATGTGGAAGTGGCGAAAAAAGGCGCCTTGGTGCACGACATCGGCAAAGCGATCGACCACGAGGTGGAGGGAACGCACGTGGAGCTCGGCATGAAGATTTTGAAGAAGTACGGCGTGGCAGACGCGGTCGTGAACGCGATGCGCTCGCACCACGAGGAATATCCCTACGCGTCGCCGGAGGCCTACGTGGTGACCGCGGTTGACGCGCTCTCCGCGGCGCGGCCCGGCGCGCGGCGGGATTCCCTCGAACATTACATCAAGCGACTCGGCGACCTCGAAAAAGTGGCGATGGAGTTCCCGGGGGTCAAGCAGGCCTACGCGATCTCCGCGGGCAGGGAACTGCGCGTCTTCGTGATCCCCGAGAAAGTGGACGACTTTCGGATGCTCGAGATGGCGCGCGAGATTGCAAATAAGATCCAATCCGAGTTAAAATATCCTGGCGAAATCAAAGTGAATGTCATCCGCGAAACGCGCGCGGTGGAATTCGCGAAATAAAGGTCTTCGCAAGAATTTTCAAGTCGGAGACGCAGAAAATTATTAGCGGAGACCTTTACCGAGCACATCAAGAAAACCCCATAGGATTGGAGCGGGAAGCAATATTCTTAAAAAAGAAAATGTCGAAATCATGAAAACAGCTTTTATGTGCTCGGTGCTCAGTGTTGTGGCTAGATTTTCTTCGCCACAGATGGGCTCGAAAATCTAGACGACAATGGCATGTTCCTAAAGCTTTCCAAGTGGTCTCTCTACGGAGCGTTTTTCGCGCCCGTGATCGTATTGTACTGGAACTTCTTCCCCTTTATCGGCGGCAAGTACTATTTTTTCCGCGGCATGACCGAGTTGTCGCTCATCTTCCTCATCCTCTTTTGGGGATTTGAGGCGAAGCGCGGCGAACTTCTCCATGCCGTTAAAACGTTTTTCCGGAAACCGCTCGTGATTGCCGTCACCGTATTTGTCGGGGCCGTGCTCCTTGCGACGCTCTTCGCCTACGATTCCCACGCTGCATTCTGGTCCAACTATGAGCGCGGCGAGGGAGGATTCCAGATGCTCCACTACTATCTCTTTTTCCTTCTCGCGCTGTTCCTCTTTCGCGAAGAGCGAGAGTGGCGGATCGCGTTCTGGGTGGCGTGCGCCGCGGGGGCGCTTGTGATCCTCTATGGTGTTGCCGCCGCAGGATTCTTCTCCGTCAAAGACGCGCAAGGCCAAGTCATATATGCATTCATCGGGCCGTACACGAATGGAGATGCTTCGCCCACGTTCCTGGGGCGGCTCTTTGCGCCCGCGGCGCGGTTTCAGGGGTCGCTGGGTAATCCCGCCTACGTGGCGCCGTATCTCATGTTCGCGCTCTTCTATCTTTTCTTCGCATGGGTACGGCGGCGCGGCACAAAAAAATGGTGGATACACCTCGGCTATGGGGCGCTTGCGGCATTTTTCTTTCTCTTCTTTATCTTGAGCCAGACGCGGGGCGCGTTCCTTGGATTGGGAGTAGGGGTCATGGTCTTTCTTATGTATCTTGTCTTTTCCGACAAAAGATTCAGGAGGATCGGCATCGGCGCGTTTCTAGGGCTCATACTTCTTTTCGGAATCCTTTTTCATTTCCGGGACACCGCGTTCATTCAGCGCATTCCCGGGAACAGATTCCTTTATTCTTCCCTTCAGGAGCAGACCGCGCAGACACGCTTTTGGACATGGGGATCGGCGTGGCAGGGATTTCTTGACCGGCCGCTCTTGGGATGGGGGCCGGAGAATTTCAGCACCGTCTTCGACAAATATTTCGACCCGCGCCATTACGTTCCCGGCAAAAATACCGAGACGTGGTTCGATCGCGCGCACAGCGTAGTATTCGATTATCTCGCGGAGACGGGGATACTCGGATTCGCGAGTTACCTTGGCATCTTCGCCGTTTTCTTTTGGGAGTTCGCGCGCCTGAAGCCTCTGCCGCACGGCGGATCACCAGCGCATCACAAGGAACATGAATCGCGGCATCATTTTGGAATTGACATGTCGGCCGCGGGACGCGGGCTTCTGCTCGTGTTGCCGATCGCCTATCTTATTCAGGGACTCGCGATCTTCGACGTGCTTCCCATGTATCTCAATCTTTTCTTCTTTCTTGCACTCGCGGTATTCACCCTTGAACCACATTCATGAGTTCCGCCGCCAGGAAAACAAGCGCCATAGTCCTCTCGCTCGTGATCGTGGGAATATTTTTCTACGGCAGTTATCTGCCGTACCGGAAATCGCAATGGTTTATCAAGACGCTCAATGCCGCAGGGAGCGCACGGAATCTGACTGAGTTGATGAACTTGTTCGCGGTTCCTCTCGACATGGTATCCCCGATCGGCCAAGAGGAGTTGGTCCGGAATATGGGAGGAACGCTGCTGGATCTTGTGAAATCGAACGGCGAGAACGCTGCGCTCACCCATGCCACACTCACCTTTCTCAATGGGTACTATGCCCCGATCATAAGCCGAGGGCGAGGGATGAGCTTTGAGCAGAATTTGTTTATGCTCGGCAGCTTGAACGAGGTCGCCTATCTGAAGACCAAAGACCCCGTGTATCTTGCGGAGGCGAAACGATACCTTGAGTGGGGCCGAGAACTTGGTCCCAAGCGTCCGCAATACCTTTATGGTTTGCTTGATATCTACCGCCTCGAGAACGATGGGGGACGGGCGGTAGCGCTTGCGCAAGAGATACTGCAATTATGGCCGGATGATGAGAACCTGCGGCACGCGCTGGTGCCCATCCCGCCAAAGCAACCGCGAAGCGAGCCATAAAGAATTGACTTCGTTTCAATGGGATGGTATGAATAGCGCAATGATCCCTCACCTTTGCGAGACCGCATTTTTGCGGTAGGGACGTTACGGTTATGAAACATAATGATGTTGGAAAAGCAATTTTTGATTGTCAAAATCCCGCTCGTCACGGGGTCTTTGTTTCGCAAAGGTGAGAGATGAAAAAGGCGCTTATCTCCGGAATTACAGGGCAGGACGGAAGCTATCTCGTGGAACTCCTCCTGCAAAAAGGATACGAGGTGCACGGCGTCATCCGCCGCTCTTCCAGTTTTAATACGGGGAGAATCGAGCACCTCTCGAACTTCGACCCGCACCGCGTGGGGCCGAAACTCACCCTTCATTACGGCGATCTCGCCGATGCGAACACCATCCGGAAACTTATTTATCAGATAGAACCTGATGAGATCTACAACCTCGGCGCCCAGTCGCACGTGCGGGTGAGTTTTGATACTCCGGAATATACCTCCGACGTGGTGGGCGTGGGCACCTTGCGTATACTTGAAGCGATCAAGGACTATGAACAGCATACGAAAAAGAAGGTGAGGTTCTATCAAGCGTCCTCAAGCGAGATGTTCGGGAGCGCGCCGCCGCCGCAGAACGAGCTCACGCCGTTTATGCCGCGGAGCCCCTATGGCGTCGCAAAAGTCTTCGCCTACCACACGACGAAAAACTACCGCGACGGGTATGGCATTTTTGCGGTGAACGGGATACTTTTTAATCACGAAACAGTGGCTGCATTCATGCCGATGTTTTGTAAACGTACCGCGGAACAAGAGTTTGATATCAAGCCCATACGAGAAGTGGCGACGTTCGATGAAACCAAGAAACAATATCAGTCGCGATCTGTGGATGGCGTCCAAGTGTGGGGGAAAGGCGGGTGGGTAGAGGTGAAATTCGCATCAGCATACCCGCACGATATTACAAAAGACAACAAAAAACCGCGGTTCATAAATTCGCGGAGCGGTGCATTTATGGCAACCTCAAGCCATGTCGGTTTTATGGAGGGAGGCGAAGAAAAAGAAGTGGGGGCCATGAATACGGGAGATCGGCTTGAGACCATTGATCTCCCCCGTTCTTCTCTGCGCGCAACGTTGATTTCAAAAGAAGAGGCGGAATTGATGGGCATGATGGTGGGCGACGGTTCATATACGCACGCAAAACACGGAATAGGAATAAAAGGCAAAATGACAAATTCCTCGCCTGAATTTCGGGAGCATTTTAGCAATCTTTGGTTCAAGGTTACGGGGGGCCGGACGAGATACTATCCTACGCGTTCAGGATTTAGTCCCGAGCGCGTGGTGGGTCAACTTTCATTGGTGGGAGGCAACGATTGGCTGCGGAATCTTGATATGTACAACAAAGATCGGACAAAACGAATTCCCAAAGCAATCTTAAATTCCAATCAAGAAACCATGTGGGCATTCCTCCACGGATACAATGCCGCTGATGGATTAAAAGAAAATCCCTGCACCTACGAATTCAAAAATTTCAAGACAAATTCGGCAACGCTTGCGATGGGATTGTGGTACCTCATAGATTGCACGACGAAGCAGGACATTAACCTTACGTTGGAGGCGAAAGATGACGGAAGAATATTTTATTCGTTAAACATTCTTTCGACGATTGATAATGGCGCCAAGGAAGACACTGTTCGCGAATTGGTAACCGCCGGAGTTTCCCAGCGCGGCATTGAGCGCATGAGCGGCATCTCCCGCACGTTTATAAGAAAAATTCAGCATGGTGGATCGCACGCATTGATACATCACCTGCGCAAAGATTCCTTTGAGATAAAGAAAATTATTGAATTGCCCGGCTACGTCGGCTGGTTCTATGACCTCGAAACTTCATCGGGGGAGTTTCATTGCGGTGTGGGGAAAATCCATGTGCACAATTCTCCGCGCCGAGGAGAAACTTTCGTCACGAGAAAAATCGTAAAAGCGGCGCACCGGATCAAATCGGGGCTTCAGGAGAAGCTTTATCTCGGCAACCTCGATGCGCGCCGCGACTGGGGCTACGCGCCGGAGTATGTGGAGGCGATGTACCTGATGCTCCAGCAGCCCGCGCCGAAGGATTATGTGATTGGCACGGGAGAATCCCACACGGTGGGGGAATTCGCCGAAGCGGCGTTCCGTTATGCGGGGATTGTAAACTGGCGCGAGTACATCGGGATTGACCCCCGGTATTACCGGCCGACAGAAGTAGATCACTTGGTTGCCGACGCGCGCGCGGCGAAAGCGGGATTGGGATGGGAATCGCGCGTAAAGTTTGCCGATCTCGTAGCGATCATGATGGATGCTGAGGCAAAAGAGGTAGCGCGGGAAAAATATGAGCACGACCGCATGAAGGGAATGTCCGCATAAGTCCCATGAGAAAAATAAGCAAGACAATACTTCGCTACTATACTGCATATGCATAGCCGTACTTTTTTCAGGAAAGACATTATTATTTTTCTCACGGGATGAGCCGCGCACACGAGGCAGGGCCGCAGCACATACGGGAAGCGCTGTATAAAAAAATCTATGCCGCAGTGCCGATCTTCTGCGTGGATGTGGTTGCCGAAGATCCCAAGGGAAATTTTCTGATCGTGCGCCGCAGGAATGAACCGGCCCGCGGCAAGTGGTGGGTTCCCGGCGGCCGCGTGCTCAAAAACGAACCGTTGCGCCGGGCCGCCGTGCGGAAGCTCAAAGAGGAAACAGGCATCGCGGGAAGATTTGAGCGCACCATCGGCTTGTACGAATTTTTCGCGCAGAGGGGGCCCTTCGTGGGCATACGCGCGCACACGCCGATCGCGGTGTGCCTCGTCTGCATAGCGGGAAAAGGCCGCGTGCGGCTCGATCGCCAGAGCGGTGAGTTCCGGTGGGTCATGGCGCCCGTGCGGGGCATGCACCGCGATCTCGCGGGGATTATTCGGAGACGGCATCGGAAGGCTGAGACGTGGAACGTGAAAAAAGTATCAAACCCCAAGTCCGAATGACCAATGACCAATCAAGCCCCATGGTTAAAATCACAAATCTCAATGACCAATGACCAAACAATTTCCAATGATTCAAATCCCAAGTGCGGGGCATGGAGCGGTTGAGGTTTAGGACTTGGAATTTGAATGAGAATGGGGACTTGGTCATTGGGATTTCAGCTATAATGAACTATGAAGCCATGAATATGATCAACTTAAAAGATAAAAAAATATTAGTCACGGGCGGCGGGGGATTCTTGGGCACGCACGTAGTGCAAAAGCTCAAGGCGCGCGGCGTGCCGGAGGGGCATATCCGCGTCCCGCGCGCGGAAGCGTCCGACCTGCGGAAATTTGAAGCATGCGAAGAGGCCGTGCGGGGAATGGATATGGTCATCCATCTCGCGGGCGTGACCGGCGATGCGGAATTCCACCGCGCGCATCCTGCGCAGATTTTCTACGATAATCTTTCCATGGGCATCCAGCTTATGGAGGCGGCGCGGCGCGCAGGCATAGAAAAGTTTCTCGTTGCGGGAAGCGCGACGGAATACCCCGAGAACGCGCCGCTTCCCTTCCGCGAAGAGAATCTCTGGATCGGGCCTTTTGCAAAGCTCCATGCTCCCTACACGGTGGTGAAAAAAATGCTGGGCGTGCAGACTGAAGCCTACCGCGCGCAGTATGGCTTCAACGGCATTCATCTGCTCTTCACGAATATGTATGGTCCCGGCAAGGAAGCGGTGCGCGGATTCGTGATCACGAACATCATCCGCCGGATTATGGACGCGCAGCAGGCCGGCGCGGACTTCATCGAGGTATGGGGAACGGGGAAGGCGATGCGCGATTTTCTTTATGTCGAAGACGCGGCAGAAGGGGTGCTCCTCGCCGCAGAACATTATGACAAGTCCGATCCGGTGAACCTCGGTTCCGGCTGGGAGATTTCCATTCGCGAACTTGCGGACACCGTCTCGACGCTCATGGAGTTCAAAGGAGAAATCCGCTGGGACAGGGCGATGCCCGACGGCCAGCTCCGCCGCATCCTCGATACCACGCGCGCCGAACGCGAGTTTGGCTTTCGCGCAGAAACCTCCTTCAAGGAGGGTCTCAGAAAAACAATCGAGTGGCAACGGGCGAATCCCGGCGCACTAAGTCCTCAATCCTAAGTTCTAAGTCCTATCCATGACCAACCTTGCGGACAAAAAAATACTGGTCACCGGGGGTGCCGGATTTTTGGGCGGCTACGTGGCCCGTGCGCTCGTTGCGCGCGGAGTTCCGGAAGCGCACATCTTCGTGCCTCGAACTCCGGAGTTTGACTTGCGCCGGCGCGCCGATTGCGAAGAGGTGGTCCGCGGGCGCGATATCGTGATTCACCTAGCGGCGACCGTCGGCGGCATCGGCTACAACCAGGCGAATCCCGGTGCGCTCTTCTATGACAATATCGCGATGGGCATGCACATGCTTGAGGCCGCGCACAATGCGGGCGTGGGAAAATCGGTCATCCTCGGGACCATCTGTTTTCCCGCAGGCACGAAGGTTCTCACCAACCCCTCCATGGAATCCATCGAGAATATCAAAGTAGGTCAGCGTGTGCTTACCGATAATGGAACCATACAACGGGTAACAACTATATTTCGAAGAAATTATCGAGGAAAGCTTATTGTGCTTCATATTTCCGGCGTACCACCCTTGTCGGTTACCCACGATCATCCTTTCTTAGTGAAGAAAAGTGGAAAGGAACTGGCGTGGACAACGGCGAGTGAAATTAAAATTGGCGATTACGTCATGGCGCCAAGGATCGCTTCTGCCGAAAAGTTCAATAATCTTGCCATGACGCGAGATCTCTGCGAACTTATCGGAATATTTGTAGCAGAGGGCGCGGTGTATCTTCGCGATACGGGGAAAAGAGGAAGTAGGGGGCATGTATATTTCTCATTCGGCGACGAGCCCGAATTCATTGAGCGGACAAAAACGCTCATGCAGCGCTGTTTTAAGCTTGAAGGGACATTAAAGAAGATGGAAGGTCAAAAAGGATACCAACTTCATTACTACCATTTATCAACGGCGCGGTTTTTTGCATCGCGTTGTTACAGCGATTCCCCACACCTTGCGTTCAATAAAATATTTCCCGCTGAAGTTATATTATTGCCGCAAGATAAATTGATACCGCTTCTCTCTGGCTATTTTCGAGGGGACGGTTGTTTTTCAAAAAGCGCAGAGAGGAGAAAAATCAACTTTACCACCGTCTCAGAAAAACTTGCTTGGCAAGTTCGTATGCTCCTTGGTGAATTGGGCATTTACAGCCACATTCAGTTTCGAGAAAGGCCGCGCGTAACCACGATCCAAGGGAGACGAGTACACCAAAGGAATTCGTGGAGCGTATGGATTACTGGCAACGAACAAATTGATTATTTTCTCAATCTCATACGCGGGGAAAAAGTCACCGCTCTTAAGGGGTTCCGAGCTCGCTTCCAAAGGCACGCGCAAGGGTATCTTATTCCTGTGTTTCGTATCGCGCATCAGGATTACGATGGCGAGGTGTTTAATTTAGAGGTGGAAAACCGACAAACATATCTTGCGAATGGGGTCGTTGTCCATAACTGCGCCTACCCCAAATTCACCCCCGTGCCGTTCCGCGAAGAATCGCTCTGGGACGGCTATCCCGAAGAAACGAACGCGCCGTACGGCCTCGCAAAAAAAGCGCTCATGGTCGGCGCAGAGGCCTATCGGAGCGAATTCGGCATGAACGCCATTTATCTTCTTCCGACGAACCTCTACGGCCCCGGGGACAATTTCGATCCGGTCTCCTCACACGTCATCCCCGCGCTTATTCGCAAAACGGCAGAAGCGAAAGAGTCAAACCGCAACTTCATCGAAGTGTGGGGCACGGGGCGCGCCACGCGCGAATTTC
>OBEQ010032780.1_pt1 | contig 30107 bp, 31 predicted proteins | sample 1670901 | NCBI WGS metagenome assembly OBEQ01 (sample SAMEA104232315, study PRJEB22302) | groundwater metagenome | biome: forest; feature: aquifer; material: groundwater | place: USA | collected 2011-08-07 | depth 5.4 m
ATAACTTTGCAATTGTTTATACAATGTGGATACCACTTGTCTATTAGATAAGTGGTGGTATCCACAAGCGTCAAGAACCACTCGACGTATCACCAGTGGTTCTTGACATTTTTAGACGAGTTCGAAAAATAAATTTTCGAACTTTCTGAGGGTAATGTATTTATGCAAAGTTATCTATAGCTGGATTATTTAACTCTATTTTGTGATTAAATCATTCTTTTTCATTCCTGTATTGATGGTAATCATACTGTAATCTGTTCTTTGTTTTATTTCATCGTAGAATCCACTGGTGTGTTTTGCACCGCCAATGACTAAAATAATATTATATCTTGGTTTAACTTGTATTGTTCTCGTACACCAATTCTTGTTTCTCTCTTCTGCTTCGAGTGGGAGTTTTTTGAGAGCTGTTTCTTCATATTTCACTAACTGTTCTTCAGTTTCATTCATACAATTGCTACAATAATTAGTTAAGATTGATCTTAAATTTTTGTTGTATTCGTTCAATTTTCTACGTGTTGGATTGTTCTCATTTAATGCTAACTTTTCACTAAAACTTTTTATTTCATCTTCAAGAAGTAATAGTGATGCAAGTGCATCTTTAAACATCTCTTGGTGGTCTAATTTTTTTGTTTCTAATGGGAATAACATTACTTCATTGATCAGTTTATTGAGGTAAAGATGTCCTGGTGCAAGGGTGATATACTGCTCTTCATAACTCATTTTAAAAAAAGAAATATCTCCTCCTGCTCGCGATAATAGATCGTCTAATTTTGTAAACAGTTTTTCTTTTTCTGCAATGGGTATATAATTTTTTAATGTTTCCTTTATCAAATCAGTTACTGTACTATACTCTCTAAAAAGACCTAGTCTTATCTCTCGTAATTTTTTTTCAGCTGCATCTGCTTTTTCTCCAAGATCTTTGTCGATTATAGTATAAAGTCCTTCAAGACCGATAGCTTTAACAGAACAAACACTTATCACTTTATTTATTCTTTCAATTTTCTTTTCTAAATTATCATATCCGTGTATTTCAGGATAAAAAATAACTATTCTCTCACTTTCTCTTTCTAGTGAGTATTCTTCATAAATATTAATCCTTATATTTCTTAATTTCTGGATTATTGATTGGTAAATGTTATTTTTATCACTTGTTAAAACTACTTTTTCTTCTTCTTGAATTCTGCTATCGCTGGGTATCCCTGCAATTATACTTCCAGCACTTACTAATAATCCTGTTAAGAGTGTTCTTCTGTCCATATTAATGGGTTATCATTAATCTATAAAAATTTATCTCTTTTGAGTAGTTATTAATCCTGTGTGTTTATCATGTTTTATTCTTAATGATTATTCTTATTTTATAGTGCCTATTGGGTATTTTTTGACCTAACTCTCACTTTTTATATAATAGTTCTCAAATAATCTAATTATTAAGTCTATTCTTTTATTATTTGGTGTTTTTAATTTTCCTAAGTTTTTAACTTATAATATTTAGTTTATTTAATCGCTTAATTGTTTTAATCTTTTTAATTTTAATTTTATTATTTTGACTTTAGTTAATTTAGTTTCTCTATTATGTTCCATCTGTTTGTTTCTTTAGCAGGTACTTCTTTTTTCTTTTGTTTGTTATATGTTGTTGATTTGCACTTCTATTTTATTGCTTAAAGTGGTCATAGTAATTGATTCTGCTTAAATTATTTAATTAATGATTGAATTATTCATTTTACTAATTGGGTTAAATATCCTACAGTTTACTGAGATCCATTTTTAAGAATAAAAATTATAACTTCATTATTAAATATTTTTTAGTTTTGTTCTTACTCGAGATTTTGATTTTAATTTTTATGTTTTTCTCGTCTATAAACTGCTTTCTCTTAATTTATTTTATAAATTATTATTATAAATATAGAAAATAATCTTAATAATTATTTTTTATTTTATGCCGATAATTTTCATTTTTTTCTTATATTTTCCTATATAATCAAGTATAATCATAGGTTGTTGTCGGAATAATCACATTTTATCCTGCTGAACATACTATTCTTCCCTACTTACGATGTCTTTCTATTGATAAACCCCCCTTCAACAGAAAAAGACCCTCAAACTAATATTGAAGATTGTGTCGTAATTTTGCCAGAAATTGGGTTATTTTATTGGAATTGGTTTTTGTTTTCGGGATAATCTCATAAAAGGGCGGTTTGGTTGAAATGCTACGATTCGGAATTATCACGAATCAGCTTTAAACTTGTTTTTTTCATCTCAAAACTGCTGTTTTATTCGATGTTTTATCTGCTTCAATTTTAATTTTTGAAAAAATGCTTGTTTTCTTCAAATTGATTGAATATTTTAATTAATTATTTAATATTTTAATCTAATTAACCACTTTTCTGCTACTATATTTTAATAAAAAACTAAATTATTTAAACTCAATTTTGTCTTAATAATTTAAGATTTACTTAAATTATTCAATCTATATCTGGTTTATAATTCTAGTTTTTTATTTGCTTTTATTTCATTTTTTTATCATATGTCTTGCAGTATGTTTTTTATGATATGTGTTTTATTTACTATCTTTTTATATATATTTATTAGGTTATGTATGTTACAGTATCATCTTTGTAGGCACCATAAAACTTATCATTTTTCATTATTAATTGTAATCTTTAGTTATTATTTTCTATAAAGTGAGCTTAATGGTTAAGAGTCGAGATAATCACAAAATATATAAACTTGTTATTATGCTACTATTTTTTAAAAAGAGTGTGAATATATGGTAAAACAAAAAATAGTACTTACAAATATTGAACCTGAACTGAATGCTTCTTCAGAGCAACTTGCAAAAATTATTATTGAACGACTTGGATTAATGCCAAGAAAGGAAAATTCTACTGATAAAATGCATTGTGTTTTGATTGAATTATATGAGCGTGCGAAAATTGCAAATAGGGAGAAATTACCGACTAAAGCTGTGATTACTGTTGAAGAAATGGGGATGTATGCTGGAATTACACGACAAACGATGTATGAATATTTAAAGCGATGGCTTGAAGTAGATATGATAGTAAAAGCAAGTTATATCACTCAAGATAATAAAGTGATTATTGGCTATAAATTAAATGGTCCGACGCTAGAGCATGCTTTTGAAAGAGCGAGAAAAAAAGTGCATGAGCATCTTGATAAAACGCAAAGTTATATTCTTGAGCTTCAAAAGATAGTAAAGAATGAAAAGATAAGTCAGTCAATGCAAAAACAGGTTAAAAGTGAGAGTATTGTTGCTGAAAATGTTGATTTGTTGGATAATCAAAATTGAACTATTTGTTTAATTGAAATTAAGTTTAATTGGTAAATCATGTGTTAGTGGATTACTTTTTTAGAACCAAAATTATTTTGCAAATTAATAAAATTACTTTTCATTCTTCTGAAAATATCATAATATTTAGCAACTTTTTGGTAAATTCCTTGTTTTAATATTTTACTGACCAGAATATCTATATTTTGAGAATCCCATTTCCCATCCATGTAAGACTCTCCTAAACCTAATGATCCTTTTAATATTACATCTGAATAAAAGGTATCATCATGGATTGTAATATCTTTATCAAATTCAATATTTGATTTTGAAAATATATATTTGACAATTCTTTCAGATAAATCCATTATTTAGGGGATATTATTCCAATTAAAAATATATCTAATTATTTTCTTGAAAATAAACATTTTACATTTTCGACAGATTTATATATTACTTTATTTTAAATAATTGAAAAAAGGGTGGTTGTTATAAAGAGGGATTATAGTGGTGCTGTAATTATAGCATTAATTGTTCTTGCTATATTGCTCTTTGATTCAGTCTCATTTTCTTTTCATTCTCTTACGGGGTTTGTTACATTAGATCAATGTTCAACTCAAAAAGATTCATGTTCATTACGATGTGCAGATCAGATTAAAACGTGTAATGATGCATGTGCAACAGCAAGTGATAATCAAAGTTGTTTGTCTTCGTGTACTCAAGCAAGTACTGTTTGTCAGACTAAGTGTGATAGTTTATATGACCGTTGTTCAGCAAGTGTGACTGTAAATTCTACAATTGTTGCTCAATCAACGAGTTCTTTATCTTCACGTGCTGAATCAGTTACAACACAAACATCAACTGAAAATGCTTGTCAAAAGAATTATAATGTTACAAATGGTGCAATATTCTGTAAAAATAATGTTGAATATAGTTGTTCTTCTGGAATTTTAAAACCTCAATTAAAATGTTCTTTGGGTTGTGATGATACTCTCAATAAATGCAAAGAAATAGCAGATAAGTGTATGGCTCTTTATAAAGTCTCAGAAGGCACAAAAAGATGTGCACGAAATCAAATTTATCAATGTACTGCTGGAAGTTATAAAGTGCTTCAAGCTTGTACTTATGGATGTAACGCTGTAAATAATACTTGTAATGATGCTCCACAACAATTGGCAATTCCTGTCTCATTAGCAATGTTAAATCAATCATCAGTTAATGAATCAATAGTTACAGTGAATCAATCAGTTGTTGTTAATCAACCAATATCATTAAATGATTCTGTAATGGTAAAACAACCTGCTGCAGAAAATCAACTACCTACAATAGTTTCTTATAAAATTGCTGCAACAAAAGCTGAAATAAATGCTCCTTATATTACATTTGCTGATGCTAGTATTGATTTTTGTTATAATATTCAAACAAAAGATGATAGAGGTATTAGTAAATTAGAATTCTTCACGGCAACAAAAGGAAATTCTTCTCTTAAATTATTTACTTATCTGTGTCTTAATAAAACACAATGTAATGCTGTTGGTTGCAAAACAAAAGATCAAGTTAAAGCTTATAAATTGACAGAAGGATTTGCTGCTAAACAGTATAAATTTATTGTTTATGATACTGATGGAGAGCAAACAATGCAGGAATTAATCCCTCCTACCGAAGTATTACCAGTAGTTGAGGAGAAGAAGCAATGCAATGACTCTGATGGTGGAAAAAAATATGATGTTGCAGGTTATGTTATTGATGAAACAGGAGTAAAACATGAAGATTCTTGTTCAGCAGATGGATTTTCATTAACTGAGCAATTATGCAGTAATGGTAATTGGGAACCTGAAACAATTACTTGTGATTTGGAACTGAAGGGTTCTTCTTGTAAGAATAATGCTTGTGTTATGGAAGTAAAACAACCTCTAAATACTTGTGAAGATAAAGAACCAGAACAAGATAAGACTAAAAAAGGCGAATTAATTTTTAATGGAAAATCTTCTTTTGATAGTTGTCAGCAAGGAAAGTTATATCAATATTATTGTAATGCAGCAGGTTATATTGATGCAAAACCTGAAGATTGTGATGATGGTTTTGTTTGTGATGATGGTGTTTGTAAACAAAATGTTGCTCAGCTAGTATTGGAAAAAACTGAATCAAATCAGAATAAATCTCAAGAAGGTGTTTGTCAAGACCCAGATAACAGTGGATTATCAGTTAGTGAAGATTCTCTTAAAATTAAATCAACTACTGTTGGAAAAATAAATGATAATTTTAAACCTAATGGAGATTTATTTTCTGCTACAGATCAATGTGGTCCAGAAAATAAAATTAATGAAGTTTATTGTCTAGATAAAGATAATTTTGCATCAAAGCTTCTTAATTGTCCGCAAGCTATGGTTTGTCAAGAAGGTCGGTGTATAGAATCTTCAATTCAACCATCCACTGAATCAACAACTGCTTCAACTCAATCATCTCCTGAATCAACAACTGCTTCAACTCAATCATCTCCTGAATCAACAACTGCTTCAACTCAATCATCTCCTGAATCAACAACTGCTTCAACTCAATCATCTCCTGAATCAACAACTGCTTCAACTCAATCATCCACTGAATCAACAACTGCTTCAACTCAATCATCTCTTTCTTCACAACAAGAAGTTGATCTTTGTCAGCAAACGTATGCAATTCAAGAGGGTAAACAAGTTTGTAAGGAAAATAAACTTCAAGTTTGTAAATCTGGAATCTTTGAAATACTGCAATCATGTGATAATGGTTGTAAAGATGATTTATCTGGTTGTAATGATGCTCCATTACAAAGTGAAGTAAAGAAAACTGAAAATTCTCAAACATTAAATGAAACTGCAGTCGTGAATTTAACTACAGGATCTTCATTGTCTAATTCAAGTAATTTATCAACAGAATTATCTTCTGATGTCCCTGCAATTCCAACTGATATTCTAAGTGATTTACCATCTGATGTTCCTGCAATTCCAACTGATATTCCAAGTGATATTCCTTCCGATGTCCCTGCAATTCCAACTGATATTCTAAGTGATTTACCATCTGATGTTCCTGCAATTCCAACTGATATTCCAAGTGATTTACCATCTGATGTTCCTGCAATTCCAACTGATGTTCCAAGTGATATTCCTTCCGATGTCCCTGCAGTTCCAACTGATATTCCAAGTGATTTACCATCTGATGTTCCTGCAGCATCAACTGATGCTTCAAATACTGTTCCTTCCGACGCACCTGCAGAAAAACAAACAGGACAGACAGGTGATCTTGCTGGTTTAGCAATTGATGTTGCAAATCCAGAAGATACAACTGCAGAACAACTTCCAAATACAATGACTTTTTCAGGAGTTCAAGGTGGTGTTAAAGTAGGATACAATGATAATAAACTTGCAACAGCTGAAAAAGGAGGAGAACTTTCAAAAGGTGCTATTATTACAACTGGTGTAAGTGGTGCTGCTGTAATTGCAATTAAAGATGTGCAAGTTGCAAAAGCTGAACAGAATTCAAAAGTTGAAATTGAAAATATCCAATTGCAGCAAGGTAAAACTGTTCTATTAACTTCATTTTTACTTGACCAAGGATCTTTGACAACACTCGAGAATAAAGAAAATGTACAAGTAGTTGTAGCAACAGATAATGCTGATGTTGAAACAAATGGTCAAGTAACTGTAAGTTATAATGATAGGACTGGTATTACTACTGTTAAAGCTTTAAAGGGAACTGCTGTTGTTAGTCATATTGGTGATGATGTGAAACTTACAGAAGGAGATGAAAAACAATTTAAGGGTAAATCTTTTGGAAAAAGTTTAAAATCAGGATTTATTAAATTATTTGGTTATTAGTATTTTATTCTTAATTAATTTTTATAAGATTTTTGTAAGATTTGATATTATTTTATTCAAAGTAATAGATAGAAATAAGTTCATCTGGTTTTATTTCGCCGTAAATGTTTTTTAATCCTTCTTTTAATGCAGGTAATCCTAAACGGCAGCCTTCTCTTTTTGCGTCATCATCTGATAATTCTGCGAATCGTTTAATCATTATTTTTTTAATTGCTATTGTTCCTACTTTATTTTTATATTTTTTATCTTCAGGTGATGTTTCAATTAATGGAAGGATTTTTGTTACAGGATAACAAATTGTTTCTTTTTCATATCGGATAGTAATTATCTTTTTGCTTTCTTTTAATAGCTTAATATTTTTTTTATAGAGTTTTAATTCATGATGTGCTCTTAATTTGTAGCCAGGATAGTCGTGTTTAATGCTTAATGGCAATACTGATATGTTTTCTACGGAGTATTCAGTCATAATAGTTTAAATTATTAACTTCTATAAAAACCTTTTTATATAACCTCTGCTTTGTAAGTATCTATATAAGATAATTTAGTTAATCTAAGTTATTTTATACAGAAGTAATAAAATATAGATATGTATATCTAGGAGAGAATAGAAAATGGGATTTCAAGACCGAAAATTTGGATCAGATAGAGGACCTCGAAGATTTAACAATGGTCCAAGAGAAATGCATAAAATAACATGTTCTGGTTGCGGAACTGAAGCAGAAGTACCTTTCAAACCTGCTGAAGGAAGACCAGTCTACTGCAAAGATTGTTATCAAAAACAACGAGCAGACCAACCTTCAATGGATCAATAAGTTTTATACATTATTTTTATTTTTTTATTATTTTTTTCGAATTCACTTTGTTCATTCAAAAAAGTATTTTAAAGAAAATTGATTTTCTCAATTAAGCATTACTTCAAATCGTTCTTTACCTGAGCCAATATTTTTTCGTTTTAGTTTAATTGTACCGATTTCTTTTGTTGAATGGATATGTGTTCCACCGCAAGGCATTTTCCAATTGTTGCAAATCCAATATAATAATTCAGGTTTGTTAGGATCTTTAATTCGTTCGATTTTATGATCTTCTACAATGAATTTATTCATTTTTTGTTCTAATTCAGGGATATGTTCCGTTAAAGGTTTTTCATAAAGGTAGTCAATTCTTCCTTTTTCTTCTGTTATATTTGAACCAATACATTCTAACTCTCGTTTTATTGTATCAAAGAAAAGATAATGTAAAATATGGACTGCTGAATGTAATCTTCTGAGTTTATCTCGTTTTATAGGATCAATTTTGACAATTACTTCATCTCCTACTTTAAAATCAGGTTGTTTTTCAAGAACATACTCAATGTCAAGCACTGTTTCTTTATCTCCTTGTTTAATTGCTTCACTTACGTTAATTCCTCCAATTGTCCCACTATCCGTTGCTTGTCCACCGGAAAATGCAAAGAAAATTGTTTGATCTAATTTTACTACATTTACATTGATTTCAGTAACAATTGCTGTACACTCTGTTAAATAAGGATCTTCCCAAAAGAGTTTTCTTGTAGTCATAATGTAAATGAGAATATTGCTTTTATTTAAAGTTATCTTTCGTTATCTTTTATAGGCTATCGTATAATCAATGATTGCTTTTTCATGTACTTGGTTGAAGATTCTTGGAATAATTGTTTCAATATAATCCCATATTCCTTTATGGCTGGCAGCCATATTTGTTTTAATGCCATTTTTTTCATAATAAATGCAATAAGGGTATCTTTCTTTTTGTAATTTTGTTCTTTTTCCTTTAAATTCTCCAATAATTGTTTCTTTTTTTGTATTATTTTCTCCAAATATGTTTTGTAATGTTCTTTGTAATTTATCATTAAAATAGTCATTTGTATTAATTTTTTTTGCGTATTCTTGGAAAAGAGTAAAATAGGTACTAATATATCTTATATTTTTAAATTCTATATCTTCAAATTCATTTCTGTCTTTTCTTTTTTCTTTCTTGTTTATACTTTTGATGAGCGCATCAAATCCAAAATCTCCTGTTATTATTTCTTTTGCATCCATTTCTTCTTGTGTCATTCCAATTCTTGTCAGAAATGATGGAATTCTCTCTGTAGGAATATAATAATGTTCTACTTCTTGATTTGAACCACTTAGTATTGAGAGTAATGAATCAGTTTTTCTGGTTGAATAAAATGGAATTCTTTTTTTTCTAAAATCTTTTGCCATTATTTCATAATCTGCTCCCATATCAAGGACGTGAAAGAAAAAACCGTTTGGTTTTAATACTCTTTTTACTTCATTTAATGCAGTTTCTAAATTTGAGAATACATCAAATGAGCTCAAACCTCCTACAATATCAAATGTGTTATCAGGGAATGGTAATTCATAAATTGAACCTTGCACTAGTAATCCCGTTGGATCTCTTTTTTTTGCAATTTCTAGAAATTTTTCTTGTGCTTCTAATTGGATCCATTTACCTTTGAAATTTGCAGACCAATTATTTGCTAAATATCCAAGTCCAGAACCAATTTCTAAAACTGTTTCTTCTTCTTTTCCTGTACAATAGATTGCATTAAATCTATGGAGATTGTTGGCAAATGCTCTTTTTGTAAATGCTCGTATTGTTTCAAGTTCTTCTAATTTTTCAATTCCTTCTTTTGCAGGCCATGCATCTTTTACCATATTAGTGTTTTTTTTATCTTTTTTATAAATCTTTCTACTCAGCTGTAGTTAATTTAATTTCCAAAGGTTTATATATTTTGGAAAGAACATTGTTCTAATGAAAATTACTTTTATAGAATCTCCTCATGAATGGCAAGATCGAGAATCAATTAAAGTTCGTAATTATGGCGTTGAAAGGATTATTTCAAATCTCGTTGCTCATGGTGCTCTTAGAAAAGAACAGATACAATGTTATGATTTTTCATTTGATTGTTGTACTACAAAGGAAGAAGCGTATCGTTATTTATTGCAAAAAATGGATTTAATTCAAGATTCTGACATTTTTGGAATTTCGGTGCTTGAAACAAATTACATGAATAGTTTGCTTCTTGCAGCATTATTAAAAATGAAATTTCCTGAAGCAAAAATCATTTTTGGTGGTCCAGCTGTAACTGAACTTGATAAAGAAATAATGCAATTAGTTTGGCAAACAGATCAGCAAGGAAATATGCATAAAATAGGTTTTATTGATTTTCTTATTCCTGGTATGGCAGAAGAGTCAATGGTTTCTTTTGTTCAGCATTTTCATAAGGAAGAGTTTCATAAAGTTCCAAATTTGATCTGGATGAGTAATAATAAATTAACTATAAATAATAAGAAATATCCTCCTGAAAATTGGAAAAAAATCTTACCGATGGATATAAAATGGAATGCTGTAGGGAATTATAAGGAAGATCATTTTTTACTTTTAGCATCGTATGGTTGTTATGCAAATTGTGATTTCTGCACAATGATCACAAAAGAACCATTTTATGTTGAGCGTGAAATTCCTTTTTTAATTGAAGAAATTCAGCATGATGTTGAAATTGCAAGGAAACGAGGAGTTGAAAAAATATTTATTCAGCCAATTCATCAAAATTACGCTCATAGAATTGGGCAATTTATGGATGCTTTAGAAAAAGCAAAAGTAATTGCTGCAGGTGTTGAAACGTATTTACCATTGCTTTCAAAGATACAAGGTGTTGGTTTTACCAGCAGGGCGGATACCTTACTTATTGCACGAAATAAAGAGATTGTTGAATCAATAATCAAAAAATATCCCGAGATTCATTTTGAATTGTTTGTTGGCATTGAAAATTTCTCTGATCATATCATGGAAGAAATCGGCAAAAAGATTTCTCAACGTGTATCAATTGAAGCAATGCGTTTTTTGATATATTTGCAGAAAAGCTATTCAAATTTTAATTATCTTTTATCATTTATAGGATTAACACAGAGTACAACATTGCTCCATATTTCTGAAAACTTACAAATAATGGAAGAATTGTTTGTTTCAGAAAGAAGTCTTTATCCTGTACATTATTTTTTAAATCAACCATTACGTCTTGGTGTTAAAATGTCTCGAAAATTTAATATTGCAAGGCAATTGGGATATTATTTGCCAGATAATACTGGTCAAGTACAGAAAGAAGGTAATTTAGCCTATCCAAGGGATCAAAGAACAAAACAATTCTTAGAAACTTATTATTCCTTATTACCATTGATTCCTGATTATGTTTTACGAAAACGATTATTTCAAGAATTAGTTTTACGTGGAGTTGATATTTTGGAACATTCAGCAATGGTTCTTGGTGTTGATAAAATACTTATTGAAAAATATTTTCTCTGGGCTGAATTATATTGTGCAAAATCATTGATTGAAAATATTAAGAATATTGATCAAATCATTAGTATTTGTGAACGAACGTATTATTATGGATTGCAATTGTTGCAAAAGAAACTGGAACTTGAAAGAACTGTTAAAGTAGGGTAATTGATTGTTAATATTAGTATTTGAAATAAAATAAATATAATCAAAAAATAACAAATAATTTTACTAAACATTATTATTATTATTATTCTTGTTTACTAATTCTTCCCTAATGTTTTCATACCAGGTTTCCAATCAATTGGGCAGAGTTCTCCTGTTTGAAGTGCTTCTAATACTCGAAGGGTTTCAGTTACGCTTCTTCCGACCCCCAAATCTGAAACAACTTGGTATTTTAATACTCCATCGGGGTCAATGATGAATGTGCCTCGTAATGCAATTCCTTTTTCATCAATTAATACACCATATGCTTTGCTTAATTGGTGTGCTGTATCCGCTAATATTGGGAATTTTACTTCAGGCAGATCACGTTGGAACCATGCTTTGTGCGAAAATGCTGAATCAGTACTTGCTGAAATAATAACAGCATTTTTTGATTCAAAATCATGGCTGTGTTTTGCAAAGCCTGAAATCTCTGTTGGGCAGACAAAGGTAAAGTCTAAGGGATAAAAGAAGAGTACTATCCATTTTCCTCTATATTCATTAAGGTCAACTTTTTTTATTTCTCCATTAACATATGCATCCATTACAAACATTGGTGCTTTTTCGCCAACTTTAACCATAGAATTCACCTCTTGGTTTCATTTATTTATTTTCATTCAAAGTTTATTTTATTATTTGAGAATAAGGCTATATTTATAAAACTTTGGACTATTTTTTATAATTTTCTTTTTGTTTTAATTCTCTTATCTTTTTCTTAATTTTCTTTTTCTTATCATTTATTGTATGCCGTATACGAAATAATCGAGCTGTACGAGGGATATTTGAAAATAATTTTGCACTTTGAATGACTTTTGTACTTCCTTGTTCTATTTTTATTGTTTTTGATAAACTTTCTTCTGCTTTTAATATTTTTTCAGCTCTTGCTATTTTTTCAATATCTTTTGTTGCTTCTATTACTTTTGGTACATCTGATATGACATGTGTTATTTTTTGTCCTGCTTCAATGCTATCAAATATCGCTGAAGCTGCAAGATACGCTCTTAAAAATACTGTTACTGGGATAATTGCAATAATATCAATAAAATGTGCTTTGATGAATCTCCAAAGTGTAGCTTTTTTGAAAAATGCGAAATATAAATCAACTGCGAAAAATCCAATAATCACATAATCTAGGATAATAATCGCAGTATGGTGCTCTTCAGATAAATGAAACATTTTCTCAAATAAATGGGCTATGCTTTCACCAAATTCAGCTAAAATTATTAATAGTAAAATGATAACTAAGAACGGGATCATTTTTTCAATAAATAATTCTATTTTTCCAAGATTTTTTTCATTCCAGAGAAGAATTTTATTTTTCCACTCTGGAAGATTTTTGTCTACACCTTTTATGCATTGCTCTCTATGTAATTTCGATTCTTTTGGAATTTTGGGTGATTTAGCACTGTTTTTATTCTTTTTTTGAGAATTTTGATTCATCTTTTTTAATCTTTATATTTAAACTATATATAAGTTGTGTTAGTCTAAATGAGTAAGAACAAGAATGAAAGTTCATTAATTTGTTAGATTTTTGTCTTTCTGATTAAGCGCAGCCATCCATTATTCCGCATTCAAAATATTGTGTTTGTTTAATATTAATTTCTATTGTTTTCCCTTCATTATCTTTGAATGTAATTGTTTGTTCACGTTTTTTCTTTGCGTCTTGTAGTTTTTCAATTATTTCTTCCTCTGTTATTTTGCAGTTTGTTAATCCTAATAATTGTTTGCATGACATTTTTTCACTTACCCTTTAATGTAATCACTAATTAGTGGTGTTATATAAATCTTTGCTTTTTTGGTGTATAATTTGTTTTCTAGTAGAATTTAATTTTATAATTACTGTTCGTTATTATCCATTATAAAATCATCATTGTTTAATGATTCTTTTAATTTAAGTATATTGAATCCTGTCAATATTTTTAATTTATTGCCTTCTTCTATAATTATTGCATGGTCATTTTCTCTATTCTTAATGATATCTTTATTTAGGAGATTCAATTTAATTGAACCTAATATCTCTCTATAAGTTAAATAGGTTAATTCATGGTAGGTTAAATTGTGTCTTTTCGCTATTTCTTCTAAAAATAATCTTAAATAGTATTGGAGTTGATAATACATTTGCTGCAATTGTATTTTTTTATCTTCAAAGATTTCAAATTCCTTAATCATCTTTATTATATTTTTTGATGCTTTAAAATAATTTTTAATCTCATTATATTCTTTTTTATGGAGTTCTGTTTCTTGCTTTAATAACTCACTCTTTTTCTGAGGATTTTCAAGCAAAATTTCTTTTAATGCTTTTATTATTTGGTCAAAGTCATATTCTTTTGAATGTGATACATTTGTATTTATCCAACAATATTGTGTGTTGTGTTTTTTAATCAGCGTATATATTTTTCTAAATCTTTTAATCTGTTCTATTATTTGATCTTCTTTTTTTAAGAAGAGTTTTACTAATCTTTCATCTTTTGTAATTAATTCTGCTATTGTTAATAATTGTTTTTTCTCCTTATAAATGGGGTTATTTATCTGTTGTTTAATTATTTCGATAGAATGTACTAAGTTTAATTCTTGTTTTTTTTTCTTTGTTAATTCTTTTTCAAGGGCTTTTTTTAATTCTAATCTATAAACCTCATCATTCATTTGAAGAATATAAAAATAAGATAAAATTGAAATATATTCTTCAATTGTATCTATGAATAATTGATCTAAATAGGGTGTTGATTTTGTTTTAATATTTGCATTGGTTAATGATTTTTTTTTGATTAATAATCTTTTTATTTTTTCTGAATAATTGTTCATTATTTTTTTAGTAGTACCATCATTTATTTGTTCTTTTAGGATATCTTTTAATTTATTGTATTCTTCTGAATCTAAATAGAGTAATCCATTTAATTTTAACATTTTTTTAAATCTAAATTCATTTTCAATTACTTGTTTCATTTGTTGCTGGGAAAAACTTTGCCATAAGCAATCAACAGTAAACACCGGTAAATGTTCTCCAAATTTAATACTTCTCCATGACATAATTAATGATAAACAATAGAAATATATAAATATTGTTTTAAATAAGGTGTATTTTTGTATATCTGTATATAAAAATACTCATTTAATGTAGTTTCAATTACTTATAGTATTTTTAGAATGAATATACTGAATTTGAAAATTCTATTATAATTATTATAATAAAATTTATATATAACCTCAAAATCTAGTAACTTATATTAACTCAGAGAGAGGTTTAGAAAAATGGAACTTATTGTTGTAGAGCAATCAAAAAATCGTCTAGTTTTTGATCTTAAAGGTGAAGACCATACTGTTTGTAATGCATTAAAACATGAATTACAACAAGATGAAACAGTTAAATATGCCGGTTATTATATAGAGCATCCTGAGATTAATATTCCTCGTATAGTAATTGAATCAAAACAAGGAAATTCTCCAAAAACAGCTTTGCAAAATGCAATTAAAAAATTGAAAAAGAATAACGAAAAGCTGTATGATTTAGCTAAAGAAGAATTAAAATAATTAAAACAAGAAGAATTCCACTAATCTATTGATAGGTGGTGGAATTCTTAAGTGTCAAGAACCCACCTGTTGAGATATTTCTAGTAAACTTCGTTTATTCCATTGTATATTGACTAGTGGCTCTTGACAAATAGTTAATTTAATAAACTCCTTCTCTTATAATTCTTAATATGGTAAAAAAGAGTGTTAAAAATGGAGAAAAAAGTCTTAAAAATGCTATTTCATTTAAAAGTAATAATGCTTTAATTAATCTCGCTAAAAGTATTCTTAATAATTCTTTTCAAGAATCTGATTTAAGACATTATTCTTCTATTCATTCAAAAGCAGCTCTTTGTGTTGTATTGAGAAAGAATGGAAAAATTATTGCTTATGATGGACTTCTTGATAATAAGATAGCATTACCGGAAAAAGTGTTATATGCTACACGAGTTGCAGGTTTTGAAATATCACATTTGCCTGATAAAGAGCGTTCTGTACTTGATGTTGAAATTGTTTTAATGTCTCATCCTAAAATTATGAAGGTAAGTCATGCAAACGAATATCTTTCAAAAATAGTTCTTAAAAGAGATGGAATTATGATTGTTGGAGAACATATAACTGCTGCTCTTATGCCTGTATATGCAGAATTTCATAAATTGACTATAAAGAAGTTTTTAGAGAAACTTTGTGAAAAAGCAGAATTGACAAAAAGTGACTGGAAAGATTTATCTTATAAAATATTATTATTTTCGGTTAAAAAAGTAATCAAATAAATTACTTATTTCTATTTTCCATATCTTCTTTCTCTCTGTTTATATTCTTCTAATATTGCTGCAAAGTCTTTTTTTGAGAATTCTGGCCAGAATTTTTCACTAAAGAACCATTCTGAATAGTTTGATTGCCATATTAAAAAATTACTTGTTCTTTTTTCCCCAGATGTTCTAATTATAATTTCCGGTTCACTTTGCAAATATAATGCTTGTTTTATGATATTTTCATTAATTTCATTGATTGAGAGATTTCCAAATTTAACTTGTTCAGCAATTTTCTTGACTGCATCAATTATTTCTTCTCTTCCACCATAACCAAATGCAAAATTTACTGTATAATTTTGATTGTTCTTTGTTTTATCCATTAATTCTTTAGCCATCTGCTGTATTTTTGCAGGAAATAGTTCTAATCTCCCTATAAAATTAATTTTTATTTTATTTTCATTTATTTTTGCATCATTTATTATTTTTTTAAAATATTGTTCAAAAAGTGTCAATAAGTAATCTATTTCACTTTTTTCACGATTAAAATTTTGAATCGAAAATGTGTATAATGTAACTTCTTTTATTTTATATTCTTTACACCAATCAAATAATTCCTTAATTTTATTTGCTCCAGCTTCATGTCCCTTGAATAATGGCATTTTATTCTTTTTTGCATATCTTCTGTTGCCATCCATAATAATGGCTATATGCTTTGGTGTAGTTGCTATTGCTGAATCTTTTTTCATAGTAGTGTCGAAAAAGAAAGGTTTAGTATTTAAAGATAACGGATGTTTTGATTAGTATTTCCTTATTCGCTTCACTCATAAAGGAAATACTATTTTTTAATTGTCAGAAATTTAAGTATGTTTTTAATCTATAAAATAAAAATAAAAAAATAAATCTATTTTTTATGCAGCTGCTAGTTTTTTGAGTAAAGCAGATTCACTTTGGTCACTATCTCCTTTTACTCTTTTTTCATCGTATATAACGCTATTTACCACTTTTTGATAATCTTTTGCTCCGCGTGAATTTTTATCATAGCTAAAAATTGATTTTCCTGATTTTGGAGCTTCTTTTAATTTTGTATTGATTCTTATTGGATCACTTACTAGTTCATAAAATTCATTTTTTAATTCATTTAATACTTGTGTTGAATGTTTTGATCGCATGTCATACATTGTTGGAACTATTTTTGTGATTCTTACATTATGGTCGTATTCTTCGTTAATTTCTTGCACTAATCGGGCAACTGCTTTTAAACCTGACATTCCTAAAAAATCAGTTGATACAGGGATAAATACTTCATTTGCAAACATTAATGCATTTGTTGTCAATACACCTAATGATGGTGGGCAATCAATTAAAACATAATCATATCCTGTTAAACTTTGTAACTTCTTTTTAAGAAGTGATTCTTTTGCTTTTTGATTTAATAACCATTTTTCTGCTTCAAGTAAATCAGCAGAACTTGCAATGATATCAAGATTTTTCCCTAATGGTTTAATACATTCTTTAATATCAGCACTTTCTACGATTAATGAATAAACATCTTTTGTCGTGCTATTTCCAGGTGATAAGCAGGTTGCGATGTGAGCTTGTGGGTCAAGGTCGATAATTAGAACTTTTTTATTTAATCTTGATAGTCCAGCACCAATATTTACTGTTGTTGTTGTTTTTCCAACACCACCTTTTTGATTAATAATAGCAATCTTTCTCATTCTTTTTCACCCTTTTTTTATAATATATTTTTAATCTTTTTTTTGATAATCTTTTTTATTTTAAGAGTCACACTATCGTTGTATTTAAATGTTACTATCATTAAATCGATATTTGTAAATTTTTTATTCTTCTTGAGTAAATAAAAATCCCAATCGCAACAGAGCTGCGGTGTATTTAATAATAATGTAGGGATTTTTATTCTTAAAAATTGGTCGTAGCATAGCTACTACTCATTTTTTTTGAGTAAATTATTTTATTCTTATTCTCTTTTTTATTGTTTTTTTAATCAAAAGATTTAATAAGGATGTTAAAAAACACTCCACTATGGAAACATTATTACCTTTTGAGAAAGTAAAGCGAGAAGTATTTATACGAAAAGATGCTGAAACATCTGATAAATTTGGTATTTATCCAGATAAAAGAGATACACAAACACTGATTAATTATGGTATTGTTAATTTAGATAAACCACGTGGTCCAACGAGTCATCAAGTAAGTTATTATATTCAGAAAATACTTGGTATTGATAAGTCAGGTCATTCAGGAACATTAGATCCAAATGTTACAGGAGTTTTACCAATTGCATTAGCAAATGGTACTAAAGTTGTTCAGGCATTATTGACTGCTGGAAAAGAATATGTTTGTATTATGCATTTGCATAAGGATGTTCCTGAAGAGAAAATAAGACGAGTAATGCAATCTTTTATCGGGAAGATTAAGCAATTGCCTCCAATTAAATCTGCTGTAAAACGTGAATTTCGGTATCGGAAAATTTATTATCTTCAAGTTCTTGAAATTGATAAAAAAGAAGTATTGTTTCAAGTTGGTTGTCAAGCAGGAACTTACATTCGAAAATTAGTACATGATATTGGGCAAGAGCTTGGTTCTGGCGCACATATGGCTGAATTGCGGCGAACAAAGGCTGCAATGTTCAATGAAAATAATAATTTGTGTACATTGCAGGATTTAGCTGATGCATTTCATTATTATAAACAAGAAAATAATGATAAATATTTGCGGCAGTTAATTATGCCTCTTGAAACAGCTGTAGCACATTTACCAAAAGTATGGGTGCTTGATACAACAGTTAATACTCTTTGTCATGGCGCAAGTTTAAAAGTGCCTGGGATTAGTAAAGTAGAAGCAGATATTCAAGTTGATGATATTGTTGCTGTTATGACTTTAAAGAATGAATTAATTTGTTTTGGAAGAACAAAAATGATTTCTCGAGAAATGGTTAAATTTGAGAAAGGGATTGCTATTTCAGTTGAGCGGGTATTAATGACTCCCGGAACTTATCCGAAGATTGAGAAGAAGGAATAAGGTGAATTAAATTAATTAATTAATTAATTAATTAATTAATTAATTTTAATAATCAAAGAAACACTTATAAACTAGCTCTTTAATAGATGAATTATGCAATACAAAGGCTTTACTCTTGATCAATTTCAGATTGATGCAATTGATTCAATTAATCAAAATCATTCTGTTGTCGTTAGTGCACAAACAGGAACTGGGAAAACGTTAATTGCAGATTATATTATTAATAAATTTATGGCTCTTAATAAAAAAGTAATTTACACTGCTCCGATTAAGGCATTATCAAATCAAAAATACAAGGATTTTAAAAATGAATATGGAGAATATAATGTAGGTCTTGTTACTGGCGATGTTGTCATTAATTCCCATGCGCAAGTTGTTGTTATGACGACGGAGATTTATCGAAATATGCTTATTACAAAAGATCCTTCTGTTGCAGAAATTAGTTTTGTTATTTTTGATGAAATTCATTATATTAGTGATATTGAACGTGGCACTGTTTGGGAAGAATCTATTATTTTTTCCCCTTCACATATTCGTTTTCTTTGCTTATCTGCAACAATTCCCAATGCGCGAGAATTTGCAGATTGGATTTCAAGCATTAATAAACATCCTGTTGATGTTGTGCGTTATGGAAAAAGAGCTGTTCCATTGGAACACCATCTTTATGATATTAATTTAGGTATTACTGATGTTTCTGAATTACGGCAAAATTTAGCTATTCCTGACTATGATGATCTTGTTCATCGAAAACATGGGAAACAAAATATGAATCGAAATATGGATCGAAGAAGAGATAAACTGCCAACACCTTCCCATGTTCATTTAATTAAAGAAATTCGAGAAAATTTACCTGCAATTTATTTCATTTTTAGTCGAAAAGATACTGAAGCAAAAGCACTTGAGTTAGCAAAGTTTTATGATTTTACAACAAAAGAAGATAAAGTTAAAATTAGTGATTATTTACATAAGAAAATAACTGCAGACATTAGAGTTCTCGATTCTGTTCGGCAATTAAAAGGAATTATTGTAAAAGGAATTGCATATCATCATGCAGGTTTATTGCCGGTACTTAAAGAAATAGTTGAGCATTTATTTGGGGAAAATTTAATTAAAGTACTTTATTCAACGGAAACATTTGCAGTTGGCATTAATATGCCTGCAAAAACTGTTTGCTTTAATTCTCTTGAAAAATATGATGGTATTGTTCATCGATATTTGAATACAAAAGAGTATTTTCAATTGGCTGGAAGAGCAGGAAGAAGGGGTATTGATACTGTTGGCTATTCAATTGCAATGGTTAATCGAAATACGCTTGACATTGATAAAGTTGCTCTTCTTACAAAAGAAGATGTTGAACCAATTATTTCTCAATTTAAATTAACATTTAATACTGTTATTAATCTTATTAAAAATCATACACCTCCTGAACGAGAAATTATTCTTAAAAGTAATTTTGATTATTATTTACGAAAAAAACAAAATCAAAATGTTCGGATTATGGCATCTTATAATCATAAATTACAATTGCTTAAAAATAGAGGTTTTATCAAAGATGATCAATTGACTGAAAAAGGTGATTTTGCACGGCATATTTTTTTTAATGAATTATTAATTACGGAAATTTTCTGTACACCACTTTATAAATCATTAACTGATCTTGAAATGATTATTGTTATTGCAGCAATTGTTTATGAAGAACGAAGAAGTGATGAATTTTCTGTTAAAGGTTCAAAGAATGTTTATTTCTCAATTATTGATAAATTTGCAAAAAATAGTCTTGTTATGCAAGAATTAAATAAACGAAATTTGCAGCGAATGATTAATATTGTTACTCATTGGGTTGAAGGTGGCGATTTTGTTACATTGCTTGAATTTTCTAATTATTTAGAAGGAGACGTTGTTCGTTTATTTCGGAGAATTATTGATGTTTTTCGGCAAATTCGTCGAGCATCAACTGATGGTGTTCTTGGCATGAAAATTGATGATTGTATTGGGAGAATAGATAGGGGGATTATTAAAGTTGAGTTTTAAAATAATTAATTTTGAATTAATTATTAATCATCTATTGAAGCAGTTCTTCCTCTGACAATTGGTTTACTTATATCTCCTCTGTTTACTGCTTCTTGATATAATATTCGAGTGTAATCATTTGCACTTTTTAACATATTAACATATGTTCCAATAAGAGTAACTGGATGAGTTTCACTAATTTTATATACATTACGTCCTCTTTGAATAAAAATTTCGGGGTATGAAACTCTTTTATGCATTCTGTCCAATCTTGTTATTGTTTCATACACAAATTTATTAGGTGTATAAACAATTGTATAAACAGGTGGATATATATCTTTAGGTTCTTTATGTGTTATGGGATCAACTTTTTCTAGTCCTATAACAATTGTAGTTTTTCCTACAATTGTAGTTTTTCCTTCTATTTCATAAGATTGATATTTTTCAAAAAAATATGCTGCTATTATTGGTGTTGCAGTTATTATGTCTGCTCCGAATTGTCCTCTAGTAATAGATTCAAGTCGAGAATGAATAAATGGTTCTGTTTTGGGATCAATTTTTTTAATAAGTTCTTCTCTAGCATAATTAAATATATCTTCTCCACTTACGAGAGTTACAGTTCCTAATTGTTGAATTATATCATCTAAAAATAAACTACTATTTTCTGTTACCATAATAACTGTAGTATTAGGTTATTATATTTAAATGTTACTACTTTATATTAATAATTTAGCTGATCTAATAATAAAAATAAAGAAAAAAATCTAAATCACAAACTCAGGTGGACTATTTACTTCTATTTGTACGTCCATTATTGTTTTTTCTTCGCCGTCATCTGCTGTTATTGTTACGGTGTGTTTTCCTGTGTCTGTTGCAGTTGTTTTCTTTGTTGCTGTTGTCATCCATCCGGAGAATGTTACTGTTACCTTATTCCCATCAGGATCGGAAAAGATCGGGTTTAATGTTACTGTGTCGCCAACTTGAACAAGCATTGCATCAATTTTTTGTAATGTTGGTGGAAAGTTTAATTTTGTAATTGTAACTTTTATTCTTTGGGAAACAATGTCTGTACCGTCACTTGCTGTTACTTTTATTTCATTAATTCCAGCATCACCTTTCTTTGTTTGCCATTCTCCTTTTTGGTCAAATGGTTTACTAAAATTAAGAGTAATATTCTCTCCATCAGGGTCAACTACTGTTGGTTTTAATTTTATAAGTTCTGTTTCTTTTGCAGTAATATCTGTTAATCCTGTCATGATTGGCGCTCTATTTGTATTTTTAACAACAATTGTTATGTTTTTAAAACTACTTCTTTCACCATCAGATGCTGTTATTGTGACAATATAATTTCCTGAATCAGTAAAGGTTGTTGTTTTTTTTGCAGTATCCATCCAGCCTGAATAATATACTTTTATTTCTTTTCCTTCAGGATCAGAAACTTTTGGATTTAATTCAAATGTATCGCCTTCTTTTACAACAACTGTGTCATCTATTTTTATTATTGGTGCCAAGTTTAATCGTTCAATAATTATTTTTGCTTGTTTTGTTACAACTGATTTTCCATCACTTGCAGTTACGTTTATAATATATTCTCCTGCATCGCCTGCTTTTGTCTGCCATCGTCCATTTTTATCTAATGGTTTTGTAAATGTAAATTGGAGCGGATCACCATCAGCATCAGTGCCTTTTGGTGTTAATTGCACTACATCTCCTTCAATAAATTTTTTTGTTGCAATGAGTTCTTGTTTTGGTTGTTCTTTTGGCTGTGTAGTTTGAGTTGATTGATTAGTCTGTGGTGGTGTTTGAGATGAGTTATTATTTGCTATAGTGTTTGTTGTTTGTGTTGTTGTATTTGCTGCTTCAATCATTGCAGGCTTTTTCTGATCATTCGTTGGATTAATGACATTCTCAATTTCAGAAATATTAAGGATTCCACCTTTTTGTAAAGCACTTTTTGGAATGCAAACATAATTCTCATTTGATTTTTCCTGTTTTTCTATAGAAGAAACACAGCCAACTAATAGAAGAAATACAATTGTTAATGCTATAATACCTGCTTTTCTCATTCTCAATACCCCACTTTTAATTATTTTAAATATTTGATTAGATCTTTTAAATCTGTTTTGAATCTATTGAGAATTTTGAATAATTACAAAATTGTCAAAATTCTCTATTCTAAAGTTATAACCTTGATTGAGTATTAAAACATCAGTACTACTATTTAAAAGTTATTGAATTGCATTATTATTTATGAGTTAATTATTTTAGAATATTTATTGGTTAGTAATGAATAATTTATGATTAATTGTGTACTATTCTTTTAAAAAACATTTTACAATTGATACAATAAAATTTATATTTTTCATTTCCTTTTATATCATTTTCACATAATGGGCAACCATTTTTGATAATGGTCATGGGTATCATTATACTTAATTCTTCAGTTATTTGTATTTTTTTTAAATCATCATTTTCTGTTTGGTGATGTTGTTCTATTTGTTGTTCTATGCTCATTTGATCACATTTTTAAATTTAGAACTCTTATATATTTCAGGTTGAAAACTGTTTATTCTTATTATTTTTATGGATAAATTATGTAATTTAATATACTCTTCAACTTTTAATGAATTTTGGTCGTATCCAAGGCAAATAATATCGGGATTATATTCTTTAATCACTTGAAGTCTATTTTCTTCAAAGCCGAGGATAACTTTATCTGCAATTGCTAATGTTTCTACTTCTTTTTTTCTTTTTTTCTCATTATTTAAGGCAATTTTCTTTCTGTCTTGCAATACATTTTTATCTCGCGCTATAATTATAAATAATTCATCTCCTAATTTTTTTGCTTCTTCTAAATAATATTTATGGCCTTTGTGAACTATATCAAATGTACCAAAAGTTAAAACGCGTGTCATACTGTTGCTTAATCAGAATCTTTTTATAAACATTGTTACTTTATTTATCAAATGGCAAAATTATCAAAAGCATTGTTTATTGGAAGATTTCAACCATTCCATCTTGGGCATTTAGCAATTGTTCAAAGAATTATTAAAGAGCAAGGTGGCGTCATTATAGCAATTGGTTCAAGTCAAGAATCAAATACTTGGGAGAATCCATTTTCTGCTGAAGAACGAAAAAAGATGATTGAAGCATGCTTGCAATCTGAAGGGATTAAAGAATATTCCATTTGTTTTGTACCTGATCTAGGAAGACATGATCATTGGGTAGAACATGTTGCTCGTATAACTGGAAAAATTGATGTTATTTATACAGGCAGTGCATTAACAAAAGAATTGTTTTCAAAAGCAGGCTATAGTATTGTTGATCTTCCTCGAATTGAAGAAATTTCAGCAACAATGGTTCGTGAGAAGCTTGCTAAGGGCGAGCGAATTGATAAATATGTGCATAAGGATGTTATTGCTCTTTTGAAGCAGATTAATGCACATGGACGATTAAAAGCTTTATATAATCGAACCTAATTCTGTGTATAAATGGTTTATTTGCGTAAAACTGATCATATTGGAAATGTGCAACTTAATGGGAGAATATTACTTTCTCCGATGGCAGGATATACTGATGTTGCTTTTCGAACATTATGTGCACGCTATGGTGCTGGACTTGTTGTAACTGAATTTATTTCATCAAATACAATTGTTAATGCGGATTTAACGACATTACGTCAGGTTCAAACATCTTCTGAGGAGAAACCTTTAGCGTTTCAATTGTTTGGCAATGATATTGATTTAATTTTGAAAGCTTCAAAAATTATTGAGACTAAATGTGATTTAATCAATATTAATATGGGTTGTCCTGCTCCTAATATTGTGCAGCAAGGATCTGGTTCTGCAATGCTTGAAAATCCTGAACTTATTGGTAACATTATTAAAAAATTAGTTGATAATTTATCAGTTCCTGTTACTATTAAGATCAGAGCTGGTGTTTCAAAAGAAAATATTAATGCTGTTGCAATTGCAAAGATTGCAGAAAAAAATGGTTGCGCTGCAATTTGCATTCATCCTCGGACACAACAGCAAGGCTATAAAGGTGATGCAGATTGGGATATTATTCGACAGATAAAAGATGCTGTTACAATTCCAATTATTGGCAATGGTGGTGTTATTGATGAACTTACTGCTGAAAAGATGTTTCAAGAAACAAATTGTGATTTTATCATGATTGGGAGGGCAGCTTTAGGTGACCCTATGATTTTTAAACGAATTAATCATTATTTGGAAACAAAAGTAATTATAAAACAAACTCCTGAAGAAATAATGCGAGAGAAGATAACACTTTTTTTAGAGTATTATGATCTCTGGAAGCAGTTTAATCTTCCTTTTATTGTCTTAAAAGAGCATTCATTATGTTTTACTTCTGGTTTTTCTGGTGCTGCAACGATTAGAGGGGCTATTAGTAAGATTAAAGATGAAGTTGAACTTATTCATTATTTTAATCAATTATAATTATTTTAATCAATTACTTTTTTAAATTCAATTTGATTTCCTTTGTTATGCTTCAATTAATTCCTTTTTTACAGTTTTTTGCATTGCTTTTTGTTATTTATTTAGGAATACCGGTAGGTGTTATTATTTCTTTATTTGCATCTGAAGAATTATTGGCGGCAAAGAAATATCTTTTATTTGCTCTTTGTTTTCTTATTTTGCTGATATTTATAGTAATTGGGTATAGTGTTTATTATTTATTTTCTATTGCTTTTGCATTATCTAAATTGATTCTTTTCTATGGATTTATTTCTTTTTTTATTTTGATTCTTCTTATTTATTATTATAAGAGTAAAGGTAGCAAAAATAAAAAATACTCTTTTGTTTTTGGTTTACTCTTTTATACTCTTTTTTCTTGTTTACTTCTTTTTTTATTTAACTATCGCGAATTATTATTACTAATTTCCTTGTTATTATTCATTTCAGGGATACTTATTACTGTTCTTCTTTTTAGTTTTTCATCTCTTGCTCGAGAAGAACTGTCCGTTATTCGTAAATTTGAATATCGATTTATCATCAAATTACTTCTTATTTTTCTACCTTTTCTCGTTCTGGGAGTTGTATTTTATTTTCTTGCAGAATTGATGTTGTTTCTTTAATTTCTGTTTTAGATATTAATTCATTTAGTTCATTTTTATCTTCTTCTTTCTTTTCATTCTTATTTCCTTTTGAAGTTATTTCTTTATTTATTTGTTCATTTTTCTCTATTTGCTGTATTTCTTTATTTGCTTCTGTTTGTGCTTCTTCTTTGAAAATAATATTTATTTTATCATATTTTTGTAATTCAGTTGTTAATTTTTCTTGCAGTTCTTCTTGTTTTAAGCTATTTTTAATTATTTCTAATTGGTTTATTTCTTCGATAATTCGTCCTGATTTCTCAATCAAATGCTGTGATTTATATTCTAATTCATTATAATCTCGCATTGTTTTATTAAAGTTGATAATATGATCTTTCTGACTCTTTTCATCCTTTAATTCTTTAAATTCAGAAATCCACTTGAGCAGATATTCTTTATTGAGTTGGTTTATTTTTTCAAGCGTTTTATCTTTTTGTTTATCTTTTAATTCTGTTTTTTCAATATTTATTTTTAATTCTTCAAAAATCGATAATATTTTCAATTCATTATCTTTTTGCAATGTAGTTGCTGCATTAACTAGATATTCTTCTATGAGCTTTTCATGGATTGAATTTCGTTGATGTTTTTTTAATGCTCTTTCAAGCAGTGAAAATTCTTGCAGTAGGTTTAATTCTTTTGTTTTTAATCTATTGATCAATTCTTCTCGTTCTTCAAGCATTACATTATACTTTTTAAAATCATCTTGATTTTTGAATAATTCCATTTTTTTTTCCATTTCTTCTCTGGATATACGCAATTTACTGAGTTCTTCTTTTCTTTCTTCTATTTTTTGTTCGATGAGATCTATTTTCTGATTATTCTGTTTTATTTGTGTATAGATATTTCGAGAATTAATGAGCGGATTCATTTTTGATTGTTGAATTAATCTTTGAAATTCTTCTGTATAAATTGCTATTTGTTTTATATTTTTTGCAACAGCTGTTGATTCATGGGCATAAAATTCTTGCAGTATTATAAAACTTTTTAAGATATTTTTATTGAGTTGCTGGAAATCAGCATTGAATCGAACAATAAACTCTTTTGCTCCAAAATAACCACGAGAGGTAAGGTTTAGATTATCAAGAAATTTGTGCATTCTTTTGCAATATTCTTGTCTGTTGCCTTCCATAATTTGTTTTTCTTTTATATCTATTTTTTCATTCATTAATTCTGCTTTTTCAAGCTTATCCAGATTTTCTTTTGCGATTCGAATTTCTTCTTGTATGTTTGTGTACAATTTATTTATTTCTTCGTCCAGATTTACTTGTACATCAGAAATTGTTTTATTGAGAAAATTTTCTATTTCATTGATGTTAATTGTATCACTTTTATTTTCAATTTTATTTATTTTTGAAAATTTTTGTTTTAGATTCTCTTTTACTTTCTTTAATAAATTAAGCATAGTTGTGTTGCAATCTTATTCTTTATATATGTTTGGAATTTTGTTTAATTGTCAAGAATTAAGCATATCGCTGGATATTGAGATATGCTTTGATAACATTATATAAATGATTGACATCATCTGCTACATATGCTTCAAATTTATCGGTGTGAATTCTATATACAAACATATCAAACATTGTTCGTAAGAAATATGTCCAAGCTTTTGATTCCCATCGTCCTTCATAATCAGTTTCAAGAAATCCCATGAAGGTAATCAATATTTTTCCTTGGTTTGTTTTGATGTTAAATCCATCTTTTTTAACAACTACTTCTTTAAGACTTGTAACGAGAATGTTTGTTTTAATTATACATTTTGCATAGTCTGTTGTTTTTTTCCATGGTTCCATTTCAATTTCTATTTGTTTTCCATCTTTGTAGACGTGCTCAAAATTCTTTTTTTCGTATTTATCATATCCTTTTTCCCGAAACCATTTATCAATAACTAAATAGAGCTCATTCATATTAAATAATCCTTGATAATTTAATTGTAATGTATCAATTACTATTTTTCTTTCGGTCAAATTGGTTTTCCTCTCTTATGCAATATAGTTGATTTGATTAATTATTTTTGATTATTTTTTAACGGTAGTTTACCATACGTCTGCATGTTCATTTCCTTTTGTTTGCATATCTAATGTTGTTTTGATCATGTTCATTAAATCATAGCATTTGAAACGAAGTTTATCTTCCCACATTGAAGAAAATTTTCTGTATAATACATACCATAATAAGAAATGCCGTAGTTTTCTTTTAATTGCTGAATTTTCGAATGTATTGTTAAAATCAAATTCTAATCGGAATGCTAATCGCACGTATAATCTTCCTTTATATAATTTTTTTTTTTCGCCATCTTTTACTATTTCGATTACATTTAAATCCCAGAAATGAAAGAAAACGTCTACCCAATAGACTAAAAAATTATTTACTTTACGAAAACCAGTCCACATTAATTCTGTTTCTTTTCCTCTTGGTGTTGCTTTTGTTTTGTACATTTTTTCATGAAACTCATAATCTCTAAATATAAACCAATCTCGTACTACTTTCTGCAATGTTTCCATATCAAAAATTCCTTTAAACATTACTTGCTGCGGATATCCTGTGGTGTAAGTCCATGACATAACTGTTTTCTTGTTGTTTCATCTATATAAATGTTTTTATTTGAGGAACTAGTATAGGAAAGTGTAGACTGATCTAAAATTGGTACTTTTTAACTACTTTTAAATAATAAGTAAGATAACATTTAAATAATAGCAACAATTATTTATTTTAATGAACTTAAAAACAATTATAGCAAGTTGCTTTTTTATGTATTCATGTACTTCATTATCTGACTATCATGAATTACAAATACGTGAAAAACAACTTGAAGCACATCGTACTGAACAGGAGTTGCAATTAGCAGAATCTATGAGAAGGGGAACGGGATTAGTACGAAAATTAGGATATGATGCATTAGGCATACTCAAAACAGAACTCTCAGATGATTATAGTTATATTATTCAACTGATAGAATCAACAAATAATGAAAAATTATGTAAGGGTACAAAAATAGCTCAATATAGGTTAGCTAGATTTTTTTTTAACAAGGCAGGATATGATTTTGTAGAGGAAAGGGATGGGGTAACAAGGCTACATCAATTTAAAAGAGTTGATGGTGTAATAACTTCAATTTATTTACAAGAAGGTAAGAAAGTAATAACAATTATTGGGAGTCTTGACAAACTTTGTGATAATATTCTGGATAAAAATTAAAAGATTTGTTTTTTTAGTAAAATATACTTATTTTTCAGTTGCTTATAAAATTGTTGGAGAAAAATATATTATTAAAACTATTTATATTGATTAGGTATGAAAGACATGCATTAAGGTGGTTATTATGAAATGTTATGAATGTGAAAAAGGAGAATTAAAAAAACAAAAGGTTGAATATTTTCAGTATGGTATTTCTCTTGGTATGTTTGAAGCAGAAGTTTGCAATAGTTGTAAAGAAGTATTTTATTCTGCAGATGCTGTTCAAAAAATTGAAAATGAATCAAAGAGAAAAGGTTTGTTTGGACTTGGAACAAAAACTAAAATAGGTACATCTGGTACTGCTTTAGATGTAAAACTTCCAAAAGCATTAGTTGATTTTATGAATCTTCAAAAAGGAAAACAAGTTATTATTGAACCAATAGATAAACAAAGATTTCAGGTAGTATTGGGTTAAAGAGAAGTTTGCAAAATACTCGCTTTGCTCGGATTACTGCCTAGCTCGCATTTGGATATTTAATTCTAAGGAGAATTTTGAATAATTATCAAATTGTCAAAATTCTCTAAGATAACTTTGCAGTTGTTTATATTTTCAGATGAGTTCGAAAAATAAATTTTCGAACTTTCTGATGAAAATGTATTTATGCAAAGTTCTCTAAGGAAAAAATTCCTATTGGAATTTCCTTTTTTCTGGATTAAAAAATTGAAAAATGCTAACAATAGGGCAGTAATCATAATTTTGCAAACTTCTTTAAACAAGACGAATTCCACTAATCTATTGATTGGTGGTGGAATTCGTAAGTGTCAAGAACCACTTATTCGAGATAGTCGTAGTGAACTTC